>PVMK01114955.1_pt1 | contig 25808 bp, 28 predicted proteins | sample 1853481 | NCBI WGS metagenome assembly PVMK01 (sample SAMN08533507, study PRJNA380276) | Marine sediment metagenome, whole genome shotgun sequencing project.
TGGGCTCGTATGAAACTTCAGTTTCTTTTTAGATTAAACTGGCCGCTTTTCAGGCCAGCGGTGCCGCTCGTATAGAAGTGGATTCAGAACCGCATTTAATCCGCCTCGGACCAATGGCCTGTGGCTGCCTTACGATCCAAAAATGCTTCGGACCCTCTCAGATTTCATCCTGATTTGTCTGACAGAAAAATAGGAAATGCCACCTGACCAAAATATACATGTACGCAATATCGGTAAAAAGGTAAAATTTGCCGTCATTATTCCGGTCTACAACCATGAGCACGGGATTGATGATGTTGTCAAAAAATCACTAAAGCTCAACTTGCCGGTATTTGTGGTGGATGACGGTTCAACTGATTCCAGCTATGAAAAAATCAGGAACCACACAGGCATTTACCCCTTACGGCACGCTGAGAACCGGGGCAAGGGAGCGGCCGTTATCACCGGGTTTACCGAAGCTGCAAAAATTGCCGACTGGGCGATTACCATTGACGCGGATGGACAACATGATCCGCAAGATGCCCTGCATTTGATGGAGGCGATTCCGGAAAATGAGCGACCGTTGGTTGTGGGGATGCGTCAGGGTATGGTGGGTAAAAAAGTCCCCTGGACCAGCAGGTTTGGACGCAAATTTTCCAATTTCTGGGTAAGAATTTCCGGAGGTCCCACACTGACCGATTCTCAGAGCGGATTCAGGATCTATCCGCTGCCGGAGTCCATGGCCCTTGATGTAAAAGCCAGACGGTTCCAGTTTGAGGTGGAAATCCTGGTAAGAGCGGCCTGGGCAAATATTCCGGTAATCGAGGTGCCCGTCAGTGTCAGTTATGCCAAAGGTGGGCTAAGGATATCCCACTTTCGCCCCTTTGTTGATTTTATGAGAAACACGCGTACCTTTTACCAGTTGATTACGCGCCGACTGCTGATTCATCCATTCACACGCCGACGAAAGTTTCCCAATTCCTAATATGGCAATAATTATTTAGACATGGTTTGCAATGATTTAAATGATGTCTTCACCGCAGAGCTCGCCGAGAACGCAGAGAATAAGCATATCTTTATAGTGCCCTTGCAAATTTTGCCTCTGCGTGCTCTGCGATCTCGAGCGTAGCGGGCGGTGAACTCGTGTCTAAAATATAATGAACTCATTAGTAATTGTTAATTGAAATGAGCAAAATATTTTATACCTCCATCACCTTTTTATCCCAAAAATGGGGCCGCTGGGTTTTTCTGGTGTTTGCCTGGTTTGTGGCGACGGGCTATTTTCTTTTTTTCCCCCGCCGGGTGGGCAGCAGCACCCGGATTTATCAGGCCCTGTATCCCCATCGCAATCGGATTTTTCATCTCTGGTGCACCTGGCGACAGTTTCATAATTTCACCCATGTTTTTCTGGACAGGTATCTGCTCCAGGTATCTGACCAAATCACTTACACGTCCGAAGGCGTCGAAAACCTTGAACAGGCCATCAACAAGGGCAATGGCGGCATTTTGCTCATGTCGCATATGGGAAACTGGGATGTGGCCGCCCACCTGCTCAAGGGTAAATTGAAAAACCTCCGGCTGCTGCTCTACATGGGCGTCAAGCAAAAAGAGCAAATCGAGCAGATACAAAAGGAAACCCTCGCTCAAAGCGGCATTCGGATCATTGCGGTAGATGAGGGTGGCGGCTCCCCCCTGGATCTAGTAGAAGGAATTAAATTTATTGAATCGGGTGGGGTGGTTTCTCTGACCGGGGATCTGGTGTGGAAAAAGACCCGGCGGACCATCCCGGTCAAATTCCTGGGCCAGGAGGTATTGCTGCCGGAGGCACCTCATTTATTTGCCTTATTGTCAGGGGCCCCGCTGTTTATTTTTTTTGCATTTCGTATGGGAAAAAATAAATACCGGTTCAACATGTCGGAGCCCATTTATATAGCTGCCGCCTCCCGGGATGAAAGAGCCGGAGCCATTCGGCACTCCGCTCAAAAATACGCGGATATCCTCGAAGCAACCCTTCGCAATCATCCCCTGCAGTGGTATCACTTTGAACCTTTTCTTGCTGCCAAACCTGAATAGAAGTGGTTTCAAAACCCCATCTAACGCCCAAATACGGCGTTGCCCGGCATAGCTGGATTCCGCATCGATTTTATTATTTAGCGGTGCATCACGAGTTTCTTCGAAATGCTCACATGGTGTTAGGTTGGGCCGGTTGGCCCGTTTGCCGGTTGAATATAAAAAACCGAAAGAATTCCTAATTTAACGGGCTCAACCGGCTCAACTGGAAAACCGACCAACCTAATTTAAAAAAGGACGTTTATCAGAGGCGTCATATTTTTTATTTGAACTAAAGTGAAATATGTAATAATAATCCATTCTATTTCAGGATACCCACGCAAATAAGAGAATAGATGACAAGAAACGAGATAAAATCTGAAATCATTCGAATTTTCAGGGACCAATTTGAAATAGAGAACCCGGGTCTCGATGACGATTTGAGGGATGCCCACGAGTTTGACAGTATTGATGCCATTGAGTTGTTAAGGGAAATTGAAATTATGCTTGATTCGGAACTTACCCGGGCTGAGAAAAAAAATGCCATGGAAATAAGAACCATCAACGATATCCTTGACTATATTGATTTGTTGTCGTCGGCTCGGGCCATGGGCCATGCCATGCCCAATTAAACAACCCCTGATCACACACTGTTTTTCATACTGGAGCTGCAATGGAACGAAGAGTCGTAATTACGCAAGGTTCTGCCATAACACCGGTGGGTCACGGCAAAGACGAGATCGTCAAGAGCCTGGTGGAGGGGATTTCCGGTGTAAAAAAACTCCGGCCGGACAACCTGCTTTCCGATTTTATCCATTGCGGTGTTTTCGGAACAGTGGATTACCCGGTGGCCTATGATTTTAAACGCCTGTACCGTAAAACCATGGGCCCGGTAGCCTACTATGCCTGCCAGGTGGCCAAGGAAGTTTTGCAAGAATCCGGTCTGGATGATGGTTTTATCACCTCCGGCAGATTGGGAGTTGCGTTCGGATCAACCCACGGCAGCCCAACGGTTCAAAGAGAAATATATAAATCCTTTTTCAGTCAATCCCGTTCCAGCTTCTCATCCATCGGGGCCGTGGATTATTTAAAATCCATGGTCCACACAACGGCTGTCAATATTACCAAAATGTTCGGCATTACCGGCCGGGTAATCTCGTCATCCACAGCCTGCACCACCAGCAGCCAGTCCATCGGGTTCGGGTATGAAACGATTAAATACGGCATGCAGGATGCCATGCTTTGCGGCGGGGCCGATGAGTATGACACCACGACGGTGGCCGTATTCGACAATCTGCTGGCTTGCTCCACGGATTTCAATGATACCCCCCATCTGACACCACGACCCTTCGACCAAAAAAGAGACGGCCTGGTTGTCGGAGAAGGCGCCGGCGCCGTGCTGTTGGAAGAATACGAATCCGCCAAAAAGCGAGGCGCCACCATATTGGCCGAGGTTATCGGATTTTCCTGCAACAACAACGGCGGGGACTTGATCCTGCCGAATATTGACGGGATTACCGCAACCATAAAACTGGGGCTCAACGATGCCGGAATCCCTGCCGATTCCGTTGATTTTGTCAGTGCCCATGCGACGGGCACCAAAATGGGAGATGTCATCGAAGCCCAGGCCATTGAAAGGGTCTACGGGGATTCACCGGTGGTCTCCGGATTGAAGAGTTATATGGGACATACCATGGGATCGTGCGGCGCCATCGAGACGATTATCACCACCTACATGATGGAAGAAGGCTTTATTGCACCGACGCTGAATCTGGAAAACATCGATGAAAGGTGTGCAATGATCAATCACGCCCAGGAGCTTGTCGAATCAGATATTCGCATTGCAGCCATCCAGAATTTTGCCTTTGGCGGGGTGAATACCTGCCTGATAATAAAAAAAATATAGGTTCAGGGTTCTGGGTTCAGAGGTTCAGGGTTGGAAGATCAGAAGTTCGGATGGTCCGGAAAAACCTTAAACGCCGAACCCAGAACCTCTGAACCTATCTTGACATAACCTTGAACGCTGAACCCAGAACATCTGAACTTATTTTGAACCCTGAACCCTGAACGTTGAACCTTTGAACCCTATCTTACACAAATACCTGAAACCAATCTCCGACCTGATGGTCACACTGCTGTTATGGGGGTATTTTACACTGGGGTTCCTTATAATCTTTTTTCCGTTCTATCTAGCGGCCTACCTGTTTTCTGAAAATTGCGAAAATTCCTTTCAGCGATTGAACCACCATTTTTACAAAGGTTTCTTTTTCCTCATTCGGGTCTTTATTCCGGGGCAAAAATGGCGTATCTCTGGTGAAATCGAATCGATCCGGTCTTCAGTTATCGTTTGCAACCATCTATCCTATCTGGATCCGCTGCTTTTGATTTCACTTTTAAAACAACATAAAACCATTGTGAAAAGCACCTTTTTCAGTGTGCCCATTTTTGGCTGGTTTATGAAGCAGTCGGGTTATATTCCCTCAACTTCTGAGGGCAGGCTGTCGGAGTTAATGATTGAGCGTATTGACGCCATGGACGGCTATCTGTCGTCCGGTGGTAATTTATTTATTTTTCCCGAAGGAACCCGGAGCCGGGACGGCACCATCGGCCGGCTTAACAAAGGCGCGTTTAAAATCGCCAAGCTTTGCCGAACCCCGATTAAGGTCCTGTATATCCGCAATACCAATAAATTGTTTACGCCCGGCAAATTTTTATTTAATACATTGGTATCCAACATCATCACCGTTGAACCGATCGCTGGCCTTGAGCCGGATTATCAAAGCGAAAGTTTTTCAATTTCTGATTTGATGTCCCAGGTACGGTCGCTGCTGGAAAATCAAAAGGAAAAGACAAGCGAGGATGTATGAAAATTATATTGATGTCGATGCCCGATGTGGCGCCGCTGATTATTCATGAAACCGCCATTCACATGCCCAGTCATGGTATCGCCTGTGTTGGCGGCAATATCGATGAGCAGCATGATGTTTATATTGTGGACCTGATTCGCAAGCGCCGACAGCTAAAAAAATACATAACTAAAATCCTGCTGAAAATTCGCCCCGATCTGGTCGGTCTATCTGCCATGGCGTGGCAATACGATACCTGCATCAAGTTGATCAAATTAATAAAAAGTGTACTGCCGGAGGTAAAAATTGCTATCGGCGGATACCATGCAACTCTAATGAATGAAGAAATAGCCGCATCATCTGAGGGTGAGTTGATCGATTTTATAATTCGTGGCGAAGGAGAGGTGGCCTGCCGCCGGCTGGTCAATGCCCTGGATGGAAAAGACCGGCTTGAGGACATTCAGTCACTATCTTATAAGCAAGGAAAGCAGTTTGTTCATAATCCCCGGGGAGACACGCTGGATTTGTCGGAGCTGAAACTTCCCATTCGGGATAAAAGGCGGTTAACCTGGGGCTACCATATCCTCTATTCCAAAATCGAGCTTTTGGAGACGTCCCGCGGTTGCACCCGGGGATGTAACTTTTGCAGCATGAGACACATGTACGGGAGGTCTTTTCGCACCTATCCCATCGATCGGGTTCTGGTCGATCTGGATGACATTTATTATAAACGCAAGACCCGCTGGGCGTTTATCATCGATGACAACATGGTGCTAAATCCCAAACGGGTGATCGCCCTGTGCGACGCCATTATTGCCAAAAAATATAAAAAGCTGAATCTCGTGGTTCAGGCCGACTGTATTTCCATGGCTCAAAACGAAGCAATGGTCAGTAAAATGGCCCAGGCGGGTATAAAAACTGTTTTTCTGGGTATTGAAAATGCGTCTAAAAAGAATCTGGAATCAGCCGGCAAGGGTAACATCCTGAACGCATCCCGCAAGGCTGTGGAGTTTTGCCACAAATATGACATCATGGTAATCGGCGGACTGATATTCGGCTTCCCGGAAGATAACGAAGAATCCATCATCGAAAACTATCAGTTTTTAAAAACCATCGGAGCCGACGGTTCCTATTGCCAGATACTGACCCCTTATCCAAAGACCGGCATGCGTCAAAACCTGATAGACGAAGGTCTGGTAACCAATAAATACGATTATAAAAAGTACAGCGGATTGTGGGCCAATGTGAAAACCAGGTATCTGGATTCCGACCAGCTGCAATATCTGTTCTGGTATCACCGCCAGGTAACGCTGGGATGGTGGGATCCGTCCCAAAGGGCCAGGAGCCAGGGCCGCCTGTGGACCGGCATCTGGTTATACGCATTTAAGCCGATATTAAAGTTCTTCATCGACCGGACCCTTGCCCGGGAGGGCTGGGAGGGACGCTACCGGAAAGAACTCAAGCGTCTGTCGAATATGAATCACTTCAGGGATCTGGAACAATAGAACTTAGATCGTTTCGCCGCAGACGGATCAATCGTCAATTCCGGCTTTGCCGGCTTGGGTGTTTATTTCGTATGAGTTTGCTTTCTCATGAAAGAATGATTTGGAATTTTCTTCGCCCTTGTATTCGATAAATTGAAAAATCTCGATCTATTGTTGCAATGGTATTGAGTTTGAGTTTTTCAGCGATGTAGACGAGGCACGAATCAGCGAAATCCATTGGAAGATCACGGTATTTCTCCGTTAGTTCTTTCAACCGTTTAAAATCATTGTTTTCGATATTATGAATTTCTACTGCTCCCCTATGTACCCATTCAAGAAAGTCTATTTGCGCATTTCGATTAAAATCCAATAGATGTAATGCCTCAGTAATTGAGGCAAGGGTTGTAACCAATGGGTATTTGTTTGTTTTGATAAAGTTCACAGCCTCATGGTGGTATTTATCTGATGCGTCAAATAAAGCTATTAATGGGCCAGAATCTATGAGGATTTTCTTCATTTTCTTTTGGCCGTAATTTTATTTTTGACCAGGTCCTTCCGGTTTGCCGATAAGTTACTAAAGCCACTTGAATATTTACCAAATAAATCTTCACCTATCTCCCAAGCATTAGGCTTTTTGAGCTTTCCCAGATATTCATGTATGCTTTTGCGAATAAATTCCGACTTGGTTAACCCAAGATTTTTTGCAGTAATATTTACATCTTGTTCGAGTTTCGGATCAAGTCTTAATGAAATCATTTCGCCACCTCCGTATTACAAACTGTAATGCAAAAAATACAGGTTGTCAATTTTTTTCCTGACACATAACCGGGAACTCGGGGGAACTCGGGAACGTTGTTGACTGAGTTAACTAACTGACCTCTTTTGTTTTGTTCTATGAGATTTAGCAGCAACCTGTTGATCAGTGATTAAGTTATTACCCAATTCGATTAGAAAAGAATCAAACAGGTTATCTATTTAAACTGACTGTCCCGATCCAGATTGCGACTATTAGTCGCCATTTGCAATCAGAGCGGAAAGTAGCGATACTGCGTAAAGGGGCAGATTGTAGATTTTCCCATCTTTTTTCAAATTCAATAGGTTTGTGTATTCTCGTGTATTCTCGGGACGCCCATTAAAATATAACTTTCTGGAGTCTCGTAGCCGTCTGTTACTATTTTGGTAAGGCGTGGTGAGAATGTTATAATTTAATGGGCGTCCCCAAAGCCAAACCAATAGCGCAAACAATACTCATTCGAATAACCAAAGCAGGTTTTGTTGTCAAGGCCCTCATCATCGCAAAACAAAGCGTTTCAGACTGGCAATATGCGGCTGATTCATGTAAATATGTTTGAACTCCAAGATGAGTTTTTGCTCGGATTTCTGAGCCCCTACTTTTCAGAGATTCATTTTGTTGGGTTCCGCTGATAGCACAAAATGGCGAAGTTCCTTTGCGGCTTATGCAACTACAGGGTTAATTTGAGGTCGGCATGTCGCTCCGCTTTATGCCTTTTTTCCGAAGGCGCGGGATGCCAGGGCCCGGTTGCGCGGTCTGAAGGTGTTGTTCGCCATTTCCTTTTCAATCACCCGCTGAAACAGCTTGAACATCTTCAATTCCTGGGATTCTTCCTGATAAAACGTATCCCAGGCATAGTGCAATAATTGTTGCAGTTTTTCGGCCGGCATCTGCTTGGGGTGATAGACGACCTTGTCGGCGGAATAATCATTCCAGTCATAGGAAAAGATCCGATCCTGCTGTTTGAGATCATCCCAGGCTTGGGTGTGGGGAAATGGGCGTCAACACCGTAAATTCGGCCAGATCCAGTTCGATTTCAAGTAAAAAATCCACCAGGTGTTTGATGAAATCTTCGGTATGATGGTCCAGCCCGAGAAGAATGGTGCCTTCGACCCCGATGCCGTGGTCGTGGTAGCGCCGGATCCTGTCCCGGATTAAATCCGAGGTATCAAAAACGGCCTGGTAAACATACCAGGCACCGGCCTGCGCTGCCAGATCGAGTACCGCCGGTTGGTCCTCAATCGGATGGCTGCACCAGTTTTTCTTCAGAGGAATCATTTCCCGAAACAAATCCAATTCCCATTGGGTATCCTGGGCCAGGGAGTTATCCACGATAAATAGCCGATTATTGTCGATGCCGGCCATCTCTTCAATGGCTTTATCGATAGGCCGCGGTCGGAACTTTTTGCCGCCCAGATAGGCCACGGCACAGGGATAGCAATGAAAACGGCATCCCCGGGAGGCATGCACCAGATCCACCATCTGGATGCCCTTGTAGTTATACAGGTCCCTTTTGAGGATATCCCGTCGAGCGGTTCCCACCGTTTCAATGGGCGGCCTGTCCGCCAGAAAATCATAAACCTTTTGCAGTTGACCCTTTCTGAAGTCCGCCAAGACCCCTTCCATTTTGCCTTCGGATTCCCCGAGGAATACGGCATCCGCATGCGCCATGGTCCCTTCGGCATGGAGCATGGTGGCGATACCGCCAAAGATCACCTTGACCCCTTTGCGGCGGTAAATATCGGCAATCTCCCAGCCGCGTTTGACCTGCACGGTTAACATCATGGATAGGCCCACAAAATCAACCGGATCATCAAAATCGATCGTTTCGAGATTTTCGTCGATAAACTCCACATCGATGCCGTCCGGCAATGATGCGGCAAATACCACCGGTCCGTGAGGAGGCAAATGGAATTCCGATTGCCGGTCAAGTTTGGGCCATTGGGGGTAAATGAGCTTAAACTTCATAAATGAACCTGTTTTGGTTTATACATTTTGGAAATCAACACCTTCTGGGCTTGGTCACAGATAACCAAATTTACAACCGATGATTTCTTGGAGTATTGGAGTGATGGAGTGATGATCATGACAAAAATGGATAAAATTGCAGCCTAACTGTCAGGATAAAAATCCCATCAATACTTTCAAAAAGCTAAAGATCCTGATTGATCTCCGCTCCGGCAAGGCTTTCCAATACTCCATTACTCCAATACTCCATCACTCCTAAATTGTATAAATCTGCAACGAGCGAAAATTCTATATCAAGAATCAATCAAAGGAATGACATAGGGGTACACCTTATTTCTTTAACGGTATCGCTTCCACCAGATCCATGACCAAAGTGTATCCCGGAGAGCCGTGGGCAATCAATTCTATTTGATCTGAAATCCCCTCCCGGTCAGCTGAATATATACTTTTAACGATTCGCGCCAGACGAAAATCAGGTAGATACTGCTTTATTTCCCAGTTATCTTCCCCCTGGGAGATAATATCTACAATGCTACCATCTGGTTTTTGATACCGGCACACCGCCGCACCGCCTTTTAAAAACCCGGATGCCATTACAGGACCGGACGGCTTAAAGAAAATCAAATTGATATCCTCTATCAAACCGTTGGCAAAGACTTCTGAATCAAAGGGGGCAATCGCCCGTTTGACTGTAATCTGATTGTCATACGAAGCATCGAAAACCACAAATCCTTCAAAGGTCATAATGACGACTTGTGCGGTCCTGTTTGATGATGAGATGACGGTCAGCCCCATCAGAAAACCTTTTTTACCGCCGGGCAAGGTGGCTTCGATGGAATGCAAAAGTTGCCAGTCGCCGTCCGGAAACGGGCCCCGGCAGGCCCGGCCCGGCTGCGGATCAGCCGCATCACCGGCCGGATAAACTTGCGGAAGGCTGCTGCACGAGAGGATAAGGCCCAATACACTCAGGAACAAAAGGATAGGTTTCATCTGACTTTCCGGAATAAAGCGTCGTCCAGCTTCTGGTTGATAATCACGTCTTTAAAATCCAGTTTGGTAAACGTATCCTCACTTTCAAATATCATCACTGATTTAATGATGGCCGGACGATCGGAGAGATGGATCTCGATGCGCTGAATCAATCTGGCAAAAGATTCGTCTTTAGGGACCAGCACGATCACCCGGCCGGGCGCCAGTTTCGCTGTAAAAGCCGGGTTCTCATCAAAGCGCCCGCTCAACCACTGGGTAATTTCCTGAACCACGACCTGCATGGATTGAAGATTGGCCGAGGCATCCTCGACAAGGCTCCCCGCTTTTTTGAACAAACCGTCTGGTTTTACCCCTGTGCAATAACAATATACTTTGAACGGGATGCTTATATTCCCAGCGCAGCGAATCCGGGCCCTGAAAAAGTAAAATCCCTTCGGACACAAGCGGGCGGACAAGGATCTTCATATGCTTTTCCTGGGTAAACCCGGCCTTGATGGATGTCACCGTCCCGGCCGCCGTTTCCAGTTCCTCCCAGGAATCCGCCCAACCAATACAAAAAAATGCGGTTAGCAGAAAAAGGGCTCTTATTAAAAAATGGTGTTTTTGTGTTTTTGTCATTAATTACTCCGCCCTGAAAAATAGCATATTCAGGGTGATAAATATTTCTTTCAAAACTGAAAATTGTTTTATGGCCCTAAGTCCGGCGGATTAATTAGTTAATGCTGCGCATTTAATTTTTATATTTTTGTCTTTTAATTCATTGTATCTGCTGGGACCTAAAGAAACCTATCAGAAATTAGGTGGCCGTAATAATTGACTATTTTTCATTTACGATGAGATAGATTCCGTATTTATGAGCCGTTCTCCGATTGATTTTCAATAATAATTAATTACTCCGCCCGGATCAGCGTCAACATAGCCTCATCAGATTTCAAAGTATAAAAATATTTTACATAGACCTGATATCGCTATTTTTCAGGGCGGAGTAATTAAGAAAACTCCAAGCACCAACATTTTTAAATCCCAAATCACAATGACCAAAATCCAAAACCCCAAACAATGGTTTTGGTCATTGAAAAATTGAGATTTGAGATTTACCCTTCGACTTGGCTCAGGGTGGTGAGCTTGTCGAACCATTTGGAATTTGATGCTTGTAATTTGGAATTTAATTGGCGGTTCCTTGCAATACGAAGATCAATAAAATCAATCCAAGTTTTGTAAATTACATAAAAGACACATCACTAGAACATTCCACCGTTTACGGATATAACCTGCCCCGTAACATAGGACGCATCTTCGGAACACAGAAATCTCACCACCCTGGCTACTTCCTGCGGTTTTCCGATCCGGGCCATGGGAATGATGGCTTTAATATTTTCCACGGGTGCATCTTTTATCATATCGGTTTGGATCAGCCCCGGGGCAACCACATTGACCCGGATTCCCAGCCGCGCCACTTCGGATGCAACCGACCGGCTGGCACCGATCAAGCCGGCCTTGGCCGCGGAATAATTGGCCTGACCTCTGTTTCCGATAAGACCGGCGACCGATGCGATGGAAACAATCGCGCCGCGTTTAAGGCGAATCATTTTTTCAAGCACGGGTTTGGTAACGTTATAAAACCCGCTTAAGCTAATGTCGATAACCGCATGCCAGTCTTTGCGAGGCATCATGATAAACAATCCGTCAGCCGTAATACCGGCATTGTTGACCAGCGCGTCAATAGATCCATTTTGTTTTAAAATGTCATCCACGGCACGTTGAGTTTCATCGAAATTGGAAACATCAAATTGCATGATGTTACCGTCGGACCCTTCCTTCCTGACCATTTCCAGGGTATTTACGGCACCCTTTTCATCCGACTTGTAATTGACGACTATCCGGTATCCGCTCTTTGCCAGCTCAACACAGATCGCCTGTCCGATCCCCTTGCTGGCCCCGGTGATCAGCGCAACTTTTTGGTCCTGTGTTTCATTCATCAACAGCATCTCCTTGCTTGGGGTTAACCCCAGAACCCATTGCTTTCGCTAAAATCAGCAAGTGTTTTCATCAATTTATATACAAAAAATTATCCTGAATACCTAAAGGAATCTTACAACCACAAACGTTCCCAGCATCGCAAAGGCCAGCGCGAGTTTGGCTGCAACTCCCAGGGCCAGACCCACCGTGGCGCCGACGCCGGCACGCCCGGCGGTCTTCAGGTCCGAACGCACAGTTAGCTCTCCTAAAACGGCACCAATAAAAGGACCCAGTAGAATACCGGGAATTCCAAAAAATAAACCGACAATTGCACCGATCGCGGCCCCGATGATGGCCCGGTTCGAAGCGCCGAATCGTTTGGCACCGAAAGCGCCGGCTAAAAAATCAAGTAGGTACATAAGCAGCGCCATGATGCCCAGCACAATCAGTGTGCCGCTGCCCACATGCTCAAAGCCTTCAGCCCAGGCCGCGACCAAAAGCCCTGCAAACAATATCGGCGCACCGGGGAGAATCGGAAAAAGCAGTCCTGCCATTCCCGCCACCACCAGAATAATAGCTAATAACCAAAGTAAGATTTCAAGATACATAATCAGTTTGCATAAGCTGCAACGAAATTTCTCCGACTATATCATCGCCGATCCTGGCAATGCCTGTAATATGCCGGTAACTTTCATATTCGAATTGATTTTCTGCCCGTGTTATAATCAGATCATCTAAGGCAACCGAATCAACCAAAAACCGCGACTGCTTGATGCCTACCAGCCAGCCTTTTTTTTCGGAATCCTGCCCGTGTTTTTTAATTCTCACCCAGCTGTTGTTGATTCCCGCTGTCTGGGCCACCAGTTCGATCAGTATAAGTGAATCCACGGCTTGGCCGTCAAAAAATGGCCACTGATCGGTGACCGTCGCGCGGGTGACGGCCGTTCTATCATCTACCTCAAGGATCTCGTCGATCAGTAACATCCGATCGCGATGGGGCAATAAATCCTCAATGTTGATGTCAAAGCGGTTCATAATTTTGTAGTACCGTCCCAGACTCACCGGAACCAAACAGATTATAACCTCATATTCCGGACCTAGTTGAATAGTTTACTGTATTTATAAGATCAGCACCAACAGGCACAGAACAATGCTCAAGAAAAAAGCATTGAAAAGTTTTACAGAAAATTATATCGTTCTAGTTTAAATCTCAAGCGATGGTACTATAAATAGTTATTGCTGTAAAATCAAAACGGAAAAATAAATGGAAAAACTAATCAAAGAGCTCCAGGTCAAAGTTGTGGAAGTGCTGAATTTGATTGATGTTCAACCGGACGACATAAAAGTTGACAACCAGCTGGTCGGGGGCGATCTGGGTATCGATTCCATCGATGTGCTGGAGATGGTTATCATGATCGAAAAAGATTATGGCGTTAAAATCGACACCCGAGAACTGGGTGTTAAAGTGTTTGCTACCCTGGGAACCCTCGCCGAATATATTCATAAGAGCTCTCCGGAGTTGCCCAATTGACCGATGTGCGGGTTTACATTTCCGGGATGGGAATCATTTCCTCCCTCGGAAAAGGGATATCAGAAACCGGGGCAGCCCTTCAAAAAAGCCTGACAGGCATAAAACCGCTGACCCTTTTTTCGACAGCCTCCCGTCAACCATTCCCGGTGGGAGAGGCTGCCGGCCCGGTTGAAGATGCGTCTCTTCCGCACACCCACCAACTTGCCCGCCTGGCAGCCGATCAGGCCATGGCCAAATCCAAAGAGAGGCCTGACGCAGTGGTGATGGGCGTTACGACCGGCGGTATGCTGACCACCGAGGCCCTTCTGAAAAAAAAAGCCCGGGATCCGAAGTTGTTTTGCCTGCATGCCACCGGATCGGTGGCCGAGGATATTGCCCGCCGATACCGCTGCACAGGACCGGCGCTGACTGTTTCTACCGCCTGTCCTCCGGAGCGGCTGCCATAAAAATCGCGCTGGAGATGCTGCGCTCCGGCAGTGTTAAACGGGTATTGGCCGGAGGAGCTGATTCCTTGTGCCGGCTGACATATTACGGGTTTAACTCCCTGCAGCTCGTCGACCCTGACGGCGCGCGGCCTTTTGATCAGAATCGACGGGGAATGTCGGTGGCCGAAGGTGCGGCCATGTTGCTGCTGGTTGCAAACCAACCGAACAATGCCGTTGCCGAAATCCTCGGTGCCGGATTATCCTGCGATGCGTATCATCCGGCAACACCGCACCCCCGGGGACAAGGCGCCCTGGCGGCCATGCAGGCCGCCATAGAGGATGCCGGAATTTCTGTTGCGGATATTGACTATATTAATCTGCACGGCACAGGGACCCTTGATAACGACATTTCCGAAGCCAGGGCCATCGACACCCTTTACGACCGGAAAAAGCCGCTGATGTCATCGGTCAAGGGTGCTTTTGGGCATTCTCTGGCTGCCGCCGGGGCCATTGAAGCGGTTGTTTGCGCCATCAGCATTTCCAACAGCCTGGTTCCGGCAACAGTTGGATGCCGCCACCCGGATCCGGATTTAAAGCTGGAGCCCGTTATTCAGCCCACTCAAAGGCCAATCGGCACCGTGCTCTCAAACTCTTTCGGGTTTGGCGGCAACAACGCAGCAGTTGTTTATAGTGCCTGCGGAAAACACAAACCCAACAGGACTTGCGCCCCAACACAACCGCTGGCTATCCTTGCAAGCGCCTGTGTAACCGGGGCCGGAAATACGAGTCAAACGATGAAAGCGATCGCAGCCGGAAAAACATGTGCCGGGATGCTGGGTATTGAGGAGATATCCGCAAATCTTTCTGCCGGTGATGTGCGTCGACTTAAGCGGTTTCCGCGCCTGGCATTATCCCTGGCCATTGCAGCCCATGAGAACTCGGGGGAAAGCGATGACCCCTCGGCAGTATTTTTGGGCACCGGTTGGGGAGCGCTGTCGGAAACTTCGCATTTTTTAACCCGCCTGTTTGAAACCGATGAGCAGTTTCCCAGCCCCATAGATTTTATCGGTTCGGTTCACAACGCCGCCGCAGGTCAGATTGCCATGCGATTTCAGGCCACAGGCGCCAATATCACCATGACCGGAGGCGATTATTCCTTCGAACAGGCACTAATGGCGGCGGGTCTGTTGTCAAACAGTATTGATGATGCCTTTCTGGTTATCGGAGCCGATGAATCGCATCCGCAGCTTTCGCGGCTATTTGATCGGTCCGTTTCAGAGTCAGCCATATTATCAGACGGTGGCGGCGCCCTGTGCTTAAAAACCGGTCCGAGCGCGTCCGGATTTACCATCCAGCCCGTTTTTTTTGAAAGCAGGGAAAATAATCCGGAAGTGATTTCCTCTTTGATTCAGCGCCTGGAACGGCCCCAGCAAATAAATGACCGTTACGGTATGATTCTGGCAGGATTCCCGGCAGCCTGCCGCCGTGAAGGGGAAGCGCAGCTGCAAACCCTGCTTGCGCTTACCGGTTTTAATCAGCCCGTGATTGATTACCGCAAATTAACCGGAGAGTTTGCCTCCGCATCAGCGGTGGCAGCCGTGATGGCCGTAGAATTTTTGCAGGGAGGCCAAATCCCTGAGCCGCTTTGCAAGGACAAGCCTGTGGAATTAGGCGCCAAGGGCGCCCTTATTATCGGTACGGGCGACTTCATCACAGCCCTGGAGGTGATGCCCCAATGAAAGTATTGCTCGTTTCGGCCAATACTCTGAAGGGAACCCTACCCGGTTTATCCCCTGGGGCTGGATTATGTGGCCGGCGCCCTATCGGAAAACCACCAGGTGCAAATTGTGGATATGAACAGCCTGGGCGGATATGATGCGCTGGCAGCAGTTATAAAAGAATTTTCACCGCATGTCATCGGCCTCTCTTTGCGCAACATTGACAACACCGACACAACGGATCCGAGGGGGTTTATCGGCCAATACCGGGAAATCGTCAATGCGATCCGCAATCAGACCGATGTCCCGCTGGTTTTGGGAGGAAGCGGATTTACCATCTTTCCGGACGAGACCATGAAGGCTTTGGATGCCGATTATGGAATTATTGGCGAGGGAGAACGGTTGGGGCCCTTGTTGAATGCCATCCAAAACCGGGAAGATACCGGGCCGATACCGGGTGTTATCACCCGCAAGAGTAAAAAAGCCCCCCCGGCACCCTGGGAAGGAAAAATCACCCGCAGGATCAACCCCAACCCTGCCAACCTTAAATATTACCTGCAAAATGGCGGCATGCTGAATTTGCAGACCAAACGGGGATGCCATTTTAAATGCGTCTACTGTACCTATCCCCATATTGAGGGACGTAAATTAAGGCTCATGGACCCCGAAGAAATCGCCGCTGCTGCACGCGAACTGCAGGCAAGCGGTGCCAAATATTTTTTTATCACCGATTCGGTCTTTAACGCCGATTGTTCCCATAGCATCGCGGTGGCCGAGGCATTCAAAAAATCCGGGGTATCCATACCTTGGGGGGCATTTTTTGCGCCCTTGAAACAACCCGAGGATTATTTTCAAATAATGGCCGATGCCGGGTTGACCCACGTGGAATTCGGCACGGATTCCCTATCAAATCCCGTTCTGGCATCTTATCGCAAACCGTTTCGGGACCGGCAGGTTTTTAGAACCCATCAGGCCGCAATCGATGCGGGTCTGTATGTTGCCCATTATTTCCTGCTGGGAGGCCCCGGGGAGAACCCCCAGACACTCAAGGAGACACTTACCGGGGTCCGCGGCCTCGAAAAATCCGCTTTGTTCTTCTTTTGCGGCATGCGCATTTATCCGGATACCGCTTTGTATGATATCGCCGTCAAGGAGGGACAGATAGCAGAGGGCCGGAGCATTCTTGAACCCGTTTTTTACCGCTCGCCATTTATTGATTCGGATGAAATCGTACGGCAGGTTCAAAAAGAGGCCAACAAACGACTCAACTGGGTAATCGGTGCCGGCGGGGAAGAAACCGCTAAAATAATCAGCAAATTGTATCAGCGCGGACATTGTGGTCCCATGTGGGAATATTTGATTCGATTAGCCTAGCCCCCAAAGTATCGTCAAAGTATTTGCACCAATCAAGGCTTGACAAAAATGAGTCGATTTTTTGGACACTATTTATATTTATTAACGCCAAATTGGGGAATTTAGGGTATAACAATTTAGGTATTGCGAATTTAGGAATTTAGGAATTAAAGGTATAACAATTTTGGAATTGTGAATTAAGAGATTTAGGAATTAAAGGATACATCCTAATCTTATATAAAACCCAATTCCTCAATCCCTTAATCCCTTAATCCTTCAATTCCTAAATTCCTAAATCCTTTAATTCCTTAATCAGACCCGGGTCCAATTTTCATGCAATCCCATGACAGCTAAAAAAGAGTCACAGCTATTTTTCCAAGCTGAATGACGAGGTCTGAAGCTATCCTTTTTTGCAGTTGAATATTTACTTGAATTCATTTAAAATAGCCTGCCATGAAGTGGTACGTCTTAAAGGAATTAACCCGATCCGATAAAAACGAAATAGTAGCCGATGTTTCACGTTCCGTCGGATTCGCCCTGGTTTCACGGGCATTTTCCCGGAGAGCCCATTTTGCCGGGAGTGGCTCAAATTGGCATGGTCATAGATGCTATCCGGCAGGCGCGAAATCAGGATTTGAAAGTATCAGGTGTGCGCCGGGTAAGATTTAAGCAAATCATCCGGCCCGATGATCAGTTAAAAATCATAGCGGCACCGCTGAAACAAAACGCCGGCGCTTATTCTTTTCGGATACTGGTCGAAGATGAGGTGGCCTGCAGCGGCGTGATGATGGTTGAAGAATTAAAAAGAAACTCGAACATCGAACGTCCAACATCGAATTTTGAATGAGAAAAGAAAGAAACAGAAGAATTAATTAAGGTTTTCGTTTAAGCACGAACTATTATTAAGGGAGAACAACCCGTATGTCGACAGCAACGAATGTTGAAAAAATTACCCTGCGCATAGCGCAAATCATGATCGATGAACTCAAACTGGAAGATGTAACGCCTGAAACATTTGACCCCGAAATCGACCTGATTGACGAGGTGGGGATCGACAGTATGGATCTGGCGACCGTTGCCCTGGTCCTGCGCGATGAATATGCCATTCGAATTGATGAGGACGACTATCCTAAATTGACAAATGTACGATTACTATCCGAATACATTGATAATAAACTAAAAGACCAATCCTGAACCGGCTAAAACATATCTATTCTGGACATACTATATGGATGCCCTAAAAGGGAAACAAACCGATACGACCGCACCGGATAGAGAATGGAAATTTTCAGAAATTCTGGCAGATCATAAAATACGTGATCGATGGGAAAAGGTTCGCCAATATTTTTTTCTGCGCGAATCAACCTATGACATGTCCAACCGCTGTAATATCAAGTGTGAAGGCTGTTATTATTTTGAAGGTGACAAACAGTTTGCCCGGCAAAACAAGGATCCGGAAGCCTGGCGCGAACTGATGCGCGCAGAGAAGGAAAGAGGCATAACCTATGTTGTGCTTGCCGGCGCAGAACCTTCCATGGTCCCGGAGCTGTGCGAGGTCTGCTATCAGGAAATGCCTCTGGGAGCGATTGCGTCCAATGGTTTAAAGTTCATTCCTGAATCCATCCAATATAAAATACATATCTCTGCCTGGGGAAACGATGAAACCAGCTTTAAAATCCGCAATGCTAAAAATATGCTGGGCAGACAGATTGAAAATTATAAAGGCGACCCCAGGGCGGTTTTTGTCTATACGTTTACGCGGGATAACATCGACCAGGTCTATGAAGTTGCCGCAAACCTGGCCGAGCATGACTGCCAACTCACTTTCAACATGTTTTCCGCCCCGGTGGGATATGACGGATCTTTACGCCACACAGCTGATTCTTTGGATAAAACCCGCAAAACCATGATCGATCTGCTGTTAAAATATCCCCGGAATGTTCTTTTTTCGTATTACAATGCTGTGGTTCACACCCACAGGAGCGGTTTGCATGATCTTTATGCCTGTTCATATCCGCGCATGAACCCCTCTACCGATATCGGGCTCGGCCGATCTTTCAGACAATATCGCACCGATCTGTCCTGGAATAGAGACGTCGCCTGCTGCGTGCCGGATACCGACTGTGTTGATTGCCGTCATTATGCCTCCGGCAGCGCCGTTGTGACGGCCCGATTGTTTCGGCACGCCGGCGATCCGGATAGGTTTAAAGCCTGGCTCGATTATGTCGACACCTATCTCGCCATCTGGGTGATGGGGTATGATAAAGGTGACAATCTGTGCAACCACCTGGTGGCACCGCCCGGACATGAGGTATTCTAATTCGGATTTGGGATTTCGGATTTATCAGGCAAACTGTAGCACAAATAAAAAACGTGACTTGTCCCCGTTTGTCCGCATCAAGGAGTGATGAATGATAACCGTCAGTTCCCTGCTGGATCAAGAATGGCATGAACGCTATAAAGCAATTTCAAAACTCAACATCCGCAGTTCAATCTATGATGTCACCAATAAGTGTAATTTGCGATGTAAAGGGTGCTTCTTTTTCTCCTCCGGCGAGCACAAGGCCGCGGCCGAGGAAATGGATATAAAAAAATGGCAGGCCTTTATCGACAAAGAGGTGGATCGCGGCGTTAACCTGGCAATATTGATCGGCGGCGAACCGACCCTGTATCTGGACCGGGTGGAGGCCTTTTATAAGCGGCTGCCGACCTTTTGTGCCACCAACGGATTGATTAAAATTCCCCGTGACAGATTCCCGGATCTGATGCTGGGTATTTCCCTGTGGGGGGACGAAGCGGATGAAAAAATTCTAAGGGGCAAAGACACATTCAGTATTTCCAGTAAAAATTATGAGGGCGATCCGAATGTTTATTATCTTTATACCCTGACCCCCAGACAGATTGGTAAGATTGAACGCATCATCAGAAAAATTGGAGATGCCGGCCTCAAGGTCCATCTGCAGTTGCTTTCCAACGATGAAGGGGTCGACGGCTTTAGCTGGGAACCGGGGCAGCTGGAAGCCCTGCGGGTTGAATTGGATGATATCCTGGACAGGTATCCGGAGACCGTCATATCTTCCAAATATTATCATGAGATCATTACCACCGGGAAAATGCTGGGTCGATCATTCGGTTGGAATGAATGCCCCTCTGTCACCCAGCCCCTGGATACCCGGGACCCCCAGCCCAGGCGATTAATAGAATTTATTCGCTGGGCTTCCGATCTGAACACAATGCATCGCTGCTGTACCTCTGAAACCAGAGATTGTTCGAGCTGCAAAGATGGTGCGGCCCATATGAGCTGGGTAATGGTGAATAAGCGGGCACATATCCGCACGACCAGGGATCTTCAAAACTGGATTGAGGTCTACGAAATGTTTGCCAAGCTGTATCAGTTTATTCCCTGGTAACCGGGATGACGAGTGAGCTATTGAATATGTGGATGTCGCTTCGCTAACATGGCATGTTCGTATGATCCTTTTTTTATCTGCAGGCATTCCTTTATTTTGGAAGGATAAACGGCAGTATCAGAGCATCTCTGTGTCCTTTGCGTCTTTGCAGTGAAGACAATTTGAGATCCTGGATGTGCTGACTTAACTCACGGTGCAGGCCAATTTTTGACCCTGAATGTTGAACCCTGAACCGCTCAACTGTAACGCTCATGTATGTCGTCTAAAAAGGCCGTGATTGTCGGATATGATGCCGTTTCACCGCTGGGAACCGATATGGCGACCCAGTGGGAGCGGGCGTTGAGAGGCGAAAGCGGGGTGGGGAATTTGACCCGCTTTGCCCTGGCCGATAATTTCCCGGTCAACATTGCCGGAGAAGTGGACGACATCGACACCGCAGACTACCCCTTTTTAAGCGCCCGCCAACTGGCGCTTTGGCCCTCGCCAATTTTTAAATACGCCATGCTGGTGGTTCACCGGGCCCTTGAAAAAAGCGGCATCGTAATCACCCCGCAAATAGCCCCTCGCGTCGCAACGACTTTCAGTTCAGCGGTGGGCGGGCAGGATGCGGTCCTCAACGCCGACCGGCGGATGATCGCTGAGAACAAACTGCCGCCGCCCTATGCAAATCCCAATTCCTGTATCAACATGGTGGGCGGAAAAATATCGATTTTAACCCGGGCTACCGGTCCGATTACCGCCACGGTGACGGCCTGTGCCACCGGCGCTACATCGATAATCATCGGGGCCATGATGCTGGAACAGGGACGTGCGGATGTCGCCCTTTGCGGTGCGGTGGATTTTGCCATCGTCGAACCCATCGTGGCCGGGTTTGCCACCATGAACGGGGCCTATCAGATAAAGCCCGATCATCCGGATCAACCACCCGGCAGGGCCAGTCGTCCATTTTCAGTGGACAGGAGAGGATTTGTCGTATCCGAAGGTGCCGGCAGCATCATAATAGCTACCGAAGAATTTGCCAAGGCCCACGGTCTGGATTATCAGATTGAAATTGCCGGATGGGGCATGACATCGGATGCCTTCCATTTTGTGGCCCCCAATTTTAAGACTGTCACCCGGTGCATTGCCGAGGCTATTGACAATGCAGGCATATCATCGCATCATATTGCCGCCGTCAATGCCCATGCGGCCTCCACCAAAGTGGGCGATAAAGTGGAATATGATGCGCTGAAAATCGTTTTCGGTGACAACCTGCCGCCGGTGACGGCCAATAAGTCTCTTATCGGTCATGCCATGGGGGCTTCCAGCGCAATTGAATCCATCTTTGCCATGGAAGGTATGCTCGGGGGTTGGGTGCCGCCGACCATTAATTACACGCCGGACCCGGAATTGGTCCTGGATTGTGTACCAGAAGGCGCACGCAAACTTGACCAGGAATATGTTCTGAAAAACTCCTTCGGTTTCGGTGGGTGTAATGCCTGTATTGTGTTTCGACGGGTAGCCTAAACGCAAAAGGCTTTAGGTTCAAAGGGATAAAGCAACAAAAATTATAAAGACTGATTATAGGGAAAGCTTCAACATCCCTTGTTTAAGGCACTAGATGAAAGCACCAAAAAACAGACGGGTGTTTGTTGTCGGATACGGCGCGGCCACCCCCCTTGGAAATACCTTTGATAAAACCTGGGAGCGGGCGGTTGACGGCCAGGCCGGTTTTCGGCGGTTAACCAGATGTCATACGGATTCGCGGGCCAATGTGGTCGGCGAAATACCGGACTGGGAACTCCACGGCTCTGGACTTTATTGATCGCAAGGAAGCCTACAACTGGAACGCGGATTATGTATTTCTAACCATGGCCGTCTGCAAAGAAGCACTGAGCAATGCGGGGCTTGAAATCGATAACGAAACCGGGCCCCGAACCGCCTGCCTGGTCGGATCGGCGCTAAACGGCACCGATGCGTTTCGAATTGCCATGGACAGGTATGTAAACCAGGGGCCGTTGAAGGTCAGTCCCTATCTGCTTCCCAATTTGTGTGCCAACCTGCCATCGGGTAAAGCCGGAATGCTGTTGGGATTCACGGGGCCCATATTTTCGCCCCAGGGGGCCTGCGCCTCCGGCAACCATGCCATCGGCATCGGAGCCCGAATGATCAGGGATGGGGATTGTGACTTTGTTTTGGCCGGGGGGGTCGACACCTGCCTGATCCCTGAAATCATTCAGGGTTTTGCCAACATGATGGCGACTATCAGGATCGGACCCAATGACCGTGCCTATGATGATCCGACCCAGGCATCCAGACCGTTTAGTATTGACCGCAAAGGAATTGTACTATCTGAAGGTGCCGGCGTTGTGGTTTTGGCGGCTGAAGACAGATTGTCAAATTACGGCCTGACACCAAAGGCCGAGGTGATGGGAGTCGGCTGGACATCGGATGCCTTCCATTTTACGGTGCCGAATGCCGAAACAATTGTTCGCGCCATTCGTCAAGCAATTGATGATGCCGGCATCCAGCCGCATGATATTCACTATGTCAATGCCCATGGGACATCGACCCCCAAAGGCGATGCCACGGAGGTCGAATGCCTCAGAACCGTATTCGGAGGCGCCCTGGAAAATATTCCGGTGTCGTCGAATAAATCACAAATCGGACACACCCTGGGTGCTTCGGCGGCGATCGAAGCTGCCCTGGGCATCGAGGCCATGCAGCAGGGCCTGATTCTTCCAACGGTCAATCACATCCCGGATCCGGAATTGGCTGATGTCGACGTGGTTCCCAATCAGGCCCGCAAACAGCAATATGAGTTCTTTCTTTCCAATGCGTTCGGATTCGGCGGAACCAACTGCTGTATCATATTTAAAGGGGTATAATTTGAAGCCGCAACCCTTCATTCCCGAAATACTCGACGGCGATGAGCGCTATGTGAGAGACAAAACCGGCGGAATGGTTTGGCACCGCTGCAAGCAACGCACTCTTTACGCTGATACGGACCGTTCCCAGGTGGTCTACCATGCCAATCATTTGCGATATTTTGAGTTCGGCCGGGCTTCATTAATGCGCGATGTGGGTTATCCCTATCGGAAAATCGAGGAAAGCGGCTATGTTTATCCGGTGATTGAAATCGGCGTCACCTACTACGCCTCCCTGTATTATGATGATGCCATCTGTATCCATACCCGGCCGTCGATACTTGAAAGGGTAAAGCTGCGCTTTGATTATGTGATTACCCATGAGTTGACCCATGATATCGTCTGCAAAGGCTTTACGCGCCACTGCGCCATCAATGCTTCCGGTATACCGGTGGAGGTCGATGAAAAAACGGCCCACCTGTGGCAGATCTTTCCTAAGTAGGTAAAAGATAAGGAACAGAGTACATAGCTTAAATATCCAAAACGGGGTTTTTATAATTGGTGGCTGTTTGCGTCAAACTTGCGGAGTATTGGAGTGGTGGAGTAATTTGATTTCGGATTTTGGATTGCGGATTGTGGATTTAAAAATAAGAATTGCAAATGAATAGGATTGCTTCTATCCGAAATCCAAAATCTGCAATCCGCAATTCCTTGACTCCATCACTCCAATACTCCATGACCGTTTGCAGCACCAAAAGCTGATCATCTCCAACCTATGCCAAAGGACAGACATTTCAATGACGAAGGAGACGGTTCGTTTGCCGGTTAAGATGGCTGTTTTTCCCTATTTGCAGGATCACCGCTTTGAAGGAAACGCCGTGTTTCCGGCGGTGGAAGCCATGCAAGTTCTGGCGCAAGCGGTAAAAGACTTTAAACCGCATACGGATATCACTGCCATTACGGAATCAAAATTCGATAAATTCCTATTTATCCCGCCCGACGCAGAGCAAATCGATGCCCTGTGCAGTATTACGTCCTTTGAGAACGGCGATGTCGCTGCCGTATTGCAGACAAAAACCAAGTCAAAGAAAGCTGCCATTACTCGTATCAAAGAGCATGTAACCGTATATTTTCCCCATATAAAACCAACGGTTGCCGGGTGTCCTCATGGTCCGGCACCGCCTGGGGAAGGCGGCTATCTGGAAATTACGCCCGATCAGATCTACCGCGAACTTGTCCCTTTTGGTCCGGCCTATCATAATATCTCAGAAAACCTCCTGATTCACAAAGACGGCGCAATTGCAAAACTCCAGGCCCCGATAATCAGCAACAGCGTCGATAAAACCGGACAACTGGGGTCGCCGTTTGTTCTGGATGCAGCCTTTCATGCCGCCTGCGTCTGGGGGCAGAGGCACGCGCGGATGGTTGCGTTTCCCGTGGGAGTTGAAAAGCGAATGATCTTCAAACCGACACAGCCGGGAAATATGTATATCACCAGGGTCATTCCGGTGCGTACGGATTCGGATCTGCTGGTATTTGACATTTTTATTTGGGACGAAGATAATACCCTGTTTGAGACTGCAGTCGGCGTCCACATGCGAGATGTGGGTGGCGGACGGATAAAACCGCCTTCGTGGATTATCGAAACCGGGGGGGGGGGTAAAAACCTAAGCGCTGAGTTGTTTTGGCCCAGGAAGTGCTAAAAAAATGAACATCGAACACTGAAAGGATGAACATCGAACATCGAACGTCCAACATCGAATTTTGAATGGAAAAAAAGATGAAGAAACAGAAGAATTCATTAAGATTTTCGTCACGAGTATCAAAACGGCCGTTCAACCACCTCGACAAGCTCGGGATTTTCAACAGGCTCACGGCCCTGAGCGGAATCGAAGGGCTGAAAAGAAACGGAAATAGTAAAACAAATAAAATTAAATTGCGGAGCGCAGCGACATCATTATTCGATGTTCAACGTTAGGCGTTCGATGTTGGACGTTCATCTTTCAAAACAACCCTGTATGGAATAAATGCAACCTGTGAAGGTATTCAAAATAACTTAGCACATATGGGCGGGTAACAACCAATTGCATCCCATGATACTGTTGATACTATGCATCATAATCGCCTATTTGGCAGGCTCCCTTAATTTTTCGATTCTGCTGTTTAAAATTTGGGGAAAAGAGGACCCGAGAAAAGGATTCAGCGGAAATCCCGGTGTCGTCAATGTCTATCGGTATGGGGGAATATTTCCGGCAGCGGCCGTGTGGCTGCTGGATATGGGGCGGGCCATTGGCGTTGCACTGGTATCCATTCACCTTGTTCCGGTGGCGCTTGTTCCCTGGAGCGGTTTGGCACTGATACTGGGAACCCGATTTCCCTGCTTTCACCACTTCCGCGGGGGAAAAGGGGTGGCCAATTATCTCGGATTTACCACGATTCTTGCACCGGTGGCTGCCA
>PVMK01128035.1_pt1 | contig 25807 bp, 17 predicted proteins | sample 1853481 | NCBI WGS metagenome assembly PVMK01 (sample SAMN08533507, study PRJNA380276) | Marine sediment metagenome, whole genome shotgun sequencing project.
CCAAATATAATCCTGCACAGGCAGTTTGCACTATTTTAGCTTTATCTTGTTGTGATATTGGTTTGGTGTTACTTACTTTTTCCACTGCTGTTATAACTCCTCCATCAACTAAAATATATCCTGTTGGTATAATTTCTAAGTTAGAATCTTTTAAATAGGGTACTGATTTAACCTGTTGTTCAATCAAATATTCAGGATTTCGACCTGATAAGAGGGAGAGAAATAAAATTGCATCCGCTTTATTGGTAATTTGACTATAATCACCGGGAAATAAGACAATTGGAACATCAGTGTGTTTTTTCACTTCTAGCACAAATTTTTCAGTGATTCCATTTTTTACTGTGCTTCCGCCAACGAGAATAAAATCAATGTTGTTCTTGCTGATTTTATTCATGGTTGTTTCCACTTTACCTATTTGCAACTTATCAGGATCAAGCAATATTGCCAATAGCTTTGTGCCTGTTTTTTTTGCTTCTAATATTTTAGTATAAATTGAATTCATTAATTTTTATATCATTATAAGTCATCAAATGCCTGGAACCATCCTTCAATTCGTAAACTTATTTACCTTCTTATTTCATTGAACCATCGGGTAAAGCATATACCAAGGTAAACCCTTCGATAAAAAACATAAAATGTATTTTATATTTTTTCACCCATTCACCAAAAATAACTCTTCCTGATGATTTGCAATCTGCAAACAAAAATGGATTAATTGCAATATGATCGTGAAAACTTAATCCGCCAAACGGATAAATTTTATACATGGCTTCTTTTGCCCCCCAAATTACTGTTAATTGTTTTACAAGATCTTCATCAGAAAGGGAATCAATTTCGGTATTGACAAATTTATCCTTAATTAGCAATATTTTTTCTCTGTTTTTTTCAATATCGATTCCCACTTCATTATTACCAATAATTATAGCCGAAAATTGAAAAGAATGCGTAATAGAAATATGTTTTCCATCCCTTAACAAAGGTTTTCCAAATTCATTATAATACAAATCAAAATCAGTATATCCGGCTTCTTTTAACAAATGTCTTACACTTAGAAACCCTCTTTGATGCAATTCTGATTTCATTCCATTTACGCGTTTTTCACTTAATTTATTTAAAGGAGTATTTTGAATTAAATCGTCATATTCTTCTTCAATTTTCCAGATATATATTACTGTTTCTGCATTTGGTTTTATGGATTTATAAAGAGGCACTGGAATTTCGTAGGGATTTTGTATTTTTGCAAATTAAAAGCAAATATAATTATTATGAGTTCAGAAACGTCAACTTACGTAAAATATAAAGTAAAGGACATTAATTTAGCCGATTGGGGTAGAAAAGAAATTCATTTGGCAGAGGCAGAAATGCCTGGATTAATGAGTTTACGGGAAGAGTATAAAGATGAAAAACCATTAAAAGGGGCAAGAATTGCAGGTTGTTTACACATGACAATCCAAACGGCTGTATTGATTGAAACTTTGATTGAGCTAGGTGCTGAAGTAACCTGGAGTTCATGTAATATATTTTCAACCCAAGATCAAGCTGCTGCGGCTATTGCTGCTACTGGAGTATCGGTTTATGCCTGGAAAGGTTTAACAGATGAAGAATTTGACTGGTGTATTGAACAAACCTTATTTTTTGGAGAAGATAAAAAACCATTGAATTTAATTTTAGATGATGGTGGTGATCTAACCAATATGGTTTTAGATAAATTCCCTGAACTTGTAAAAGATATTAAAGGGTTATCTGAAGAAACTACTACTGGCGTACATAGACTTTACGACAGGATGAAAGCCGGAACTTTACCAATACCGGCAATAAATGTAAATGATTCAGTTACAAAATCTAAATTTGATAACAAATATGGTTGCAGAGAAAGTGCTGTTGATGCTATTCGTCGTGCAACCGATACCATGATGGCTGGAAAAGTTGTAGTAGTTGCCGGATATGGTGATGTTGGTAAAGGAACAGCAGCATCATTTAAAGGTACCGGAGCCAGAGTAATTGTAACCGAGATCGACCCGATTTGTGCCTTACAAGCTGCAATGGAAGGTTTTGAGGTTAAAAAAATGGACAATGTAATAGATAAAGCAGATATCGTAATTACTACAACCGGGAATAAAGATATTATACTTGAGCGTCATTTCAGAGCTTTAAAAGACAAGGCTATTGTTTGTAATATTGGTCATTTTGACAATGAAATTGACATGGCCTGGTTAAATGAAAACTACGGTAACACTAAAGTTGAAATCAAACCTCAGGTTGACCAGTATAATATTGACGGAAAAGAAATTATTTTGTTGGCAGAAGGGAGATTGGTTAATTTAGGATGTGCTACAGGTCACCCAAGCTTTGTAATGAGTAATTCATTTACAAATCAAACACTGGCACAATTAGAGTTGTGGCTTCACCCTGAAAACTATGAAAATAAAGTATATATGTTACCTAAATATTTAGATGAAAAAGTAGCTCGATTGCATTTGGCAAAAATTGGTGTGGAATTAGAGGAGCTAAGACCTGATCAAGCCGAATATATTGGGGTAAAGGTTGAAGGTCCGTTTAAACCTGAATATTATAGATATTAACCGGTATAAAAATAAATATATATAAACTTCTGAGTAGTTTCTTGGAAGTTTTTATATTTATAGCGTACGATCATATCAAATCTATTAAAAATGAAAAAAATACTAGTTCCAATTGGAAATCATGAAAATGCGTTAAACACGCTACAATATGCTATTGATTTTGCAGAACAGGTTGATGCCAAGATATATTTGGTGCATATTTTCAGCAGCTCAAAAATCAGCGGTGCTTTTATTAATATTGATAATATCCTGGTACGGGATAGTAAAGAGATACTAAAAAGCCATTTAAATAATGTGGATGTAAAAAATGTAGAGATTATTTCAAGTACATTAAAAGGGCATTCTGTGATTGACACTTTAAAGCAACTGATTAAATTACTTAATTTTGATCTGATAATTGCCTCGACCAAAAACGATGTAGCAGATGAATCGGTTTTTATAGGTAAAATAACCGGTAATATTATAAAAGATACTAAATCGCCAGTTTTAATTGTTCCTGCAGAGGCTAAATTCAGACCTATATCAAAGATATTAATGACCATTAAAGCGGGTTCTATTAAGTCGATTTCAACTTTAGATCTGTTGATTAAAATTCAAAAGACTTTTTCCTCTACCATCAATTTACTTCAGGTAAAAACACCAAAATTAGATGCAAAGGACTTAGAATTGAATGACAAATTAAGTAGTTTGATCGATACTTTTATTCCTACTAATAATGCGACAGTTTTTCAGGGTGTTTTAGAGTTTTTACACGAAGAAGATCCGGATATGTTATGTGTTATTCGAAGAAAACGAGGTTTTTTTAAAAAACTTTGGCAAAACGATAGCATCAAGAAAATCGATTTTGATAGTAATATTCCCTTGCTTGTTTTAAAAGGATTGTCGTAATTTGCTTTTTTTAATTTGGGGCTATAGCTCAGTTGGCTAGAGTGCTTGACTGGCAGTCAAGAGGTCACGGGTTCGAATCCCGTTAGCTCCACTTTAACACCTGTATATTTTTGATATACAGACATTTATATTTTTAGGTGTCAGTATAGGTGTAAGTACACCTGTAATTAGCCTTCTGTTTGATCCTTAAAAACCTTCTTAAAAGAACACTATTTTAATTATTGAAATTCTGAGGTTTTATTATTTATTCAGTTGACAATCGGGTTGACAATTCACTATATTTATGTTTTGTGCAGTTTTAGTCTAATTCAACAACTTCATTTTCAATTATGGTCGAAAGGGGTTTGTTTTTAATTAAAACCCAACCTTCACGATTCCCCTTTATTCTTATTCCTCTTGCTTCAATTTCAATCAAAAGTCTTCGACATCATCTTCCGTTGTTCCTGTTACTCTGCTAAGAGTTTCTATTGAACGAATTTTGTGTATTTCACCATTCAGTAACTGCAGAAGTAGTTTTTTTCGAGGTTCATCATGTTTCTCATTTCTTCTTTTTTCTTTCCATTCTTCAAATTTTCTTGGGCCATAATAGGAACTAAGAATAGATCCAACCACTCCTAAAACTCCTCCAATGGCACCTCCTATTAAAGCACTTAATAATCCCATATTATTGAATGTTTATATTGATTAAAGTTAAATATTTTATTTATCAATTCTTACACATAGCCAAGTTGCTTCTACAATGGGTTCTTCATTGGAATAAGCTATTCCTGATTGCTTGATCAGTCTGTTACTTACTCGTATATTTTTAATTACATATTTAATTTCTTCATTATAAGTAGCGCCTTTAAAAAAAGTTATGTTGTCCAAACTGACAAGTCCAAAGAGACCTTCAGCAAGTCCTGCTTCTTTAACTCCTGCACCTCCACATTAGGTACAAGCAAGAAGCTTAACAAGTTGATAATTTAACTGTTAAGCTTTTTTGATTTAGTAAAGAACCCCTGATCGAACCCCTGAACCATATCATTTGACTTAAAATTTGACTTTTCTTTACATTGACTTTTCAATGATAGAGTTACTTTTGAATGACACTAATTTCGGGTTTTATATTTAATTTTTTAAATTTTGGTGAATATATTTTTGGATAAACAAAAATATTACTTTCTAGTATGTCCAATAATTGAAAAAATTATGGAGTATGTCAAATTAGTTAAGAGATGAGGACTATAATTTCTCAACTAGTACTTTTAAAAATTTGAGAGAAATATTATGGCATGTTTGACTGTTGAATACAATCCAACACGCCAAAATCATCATTAAAATGAAATTATAAAAATTTAAATATTAACTTTGAAGATTGGGGATATTGCTTTTCATTGGACACTTTGTAGGGTTCATATTTATTTTTTTCAACCAAAGTTCTTGTTCCTTAACTTTCATTTCATTAGCAACTTCTTCATATTCTGATTTTTGAAACAAACTAGACTTTTCGTTTAACCCAATAACCTCGCTATTAAAGTCTTCACATAAGTATATGCCACGAAAATTCCAATGATTTTCACCTTCATTAGTGTATGTCTTTCTACTTAAATGAATATGGTTATTTTCAGTATACTATAATTCACAATGGATAAAGTATTTATTTATTTTTAATTATAGTGCATATCGAATTCTAAAGGTTGAGAATATTCCTACTACATTTTTTTCTTCGTTAAATGAAGGATTAATGGTTAGTTGTAAATCAGGAGTTATGTTTAAATTATGTGTAATTTGAAACGAATAATAGGCTTCTAAACCGAATTGATTAGGTTTAGATCTATCGACTGGTCCTCCCCAATGTACTCCAAGACCTAAATTATCTCGACTATACATTTCAATCTGTACTCCACCTATTAAAAGATGATGCATTAAAGCTGCATTTCCCTCAGAAATTGCTGCTCTTAAAAATGAAGTATATTTTTTACCAAATTTTCTTGAAGCAGAAAAACATAACCCTCTGCTTACCTCACTGCCAGTTTCTTCTCTTGCATCCTGATACCAATAAGTTAAATGGATGGTTTGTCCTTCAAGAATTGATTTCGATTCATTCCAACCTAGTTCAGCCCATAAAAAATACTCACCAACCTCAAAAAAGGATTCAAAATTTTTGAACAAAAAATATTGAGCTTCTCCATTTGCATCTTGAATTCCACCGGCAGCATACAATCCCGAGACGATATCAATGGAAGCTGCTAGGCCCAAACCTTGATTGGGTATTGGCATAGCTGGGTTATTAAAAAAGGCTTCGTTTAAATAATTTTTAAAGGGGTTCAGTAAAGGGTATAAATCTATCCAATCACCAGTATCCATAATTCCTACAGTAAAGAAATACTTATCAATAATTGATTGTTTCCAGTAAAAATTTGTTAATCCCCATCCAAAATCCTTAAAACTTGCAGTACTCAGTGCAGCACCTGCCTCATAACCTAAATTCCTTGGGGTAACCCCATTACCAATATTATGTCGATTCTCCAACTTAAAAATGAAATAGCCAATATTTCCATTTTGTGAATTATTTGTATGCCAGCTACTGAATAATCTATAGATACCACTAGAGGCTTGCTGGTCAGAATAACTAAAAGATGCAACTTGGTTGAGCAACATATAATCCATCCCAATTGCCAAACCCCATTTTTTAAAAAGCTTATTCTTCAATCCATATATTCCTTTAAATGATTTATCGGAATATTTCGTAGTAATTAATGCTTCTTTGTGTGCATCATCTGATTTTAATTCTGCATTTACAGACTTCGCCCCCCCCTTTACATCTAATTCGTGATAGCCTGATTTGCTACCACTGACTACAGTCGTATCAGATATGTGCTTATTAGAATCTTCAATTTCTTGCGCAAATAATACATTAGATCCAATTAATAATATGGTAATTATATAATATAATGCATTTCTCATTTAATAGGCTTTTTTGTTTTTAGATCAAACCCTGATAATCAATTAACCCTTTAAAAGTGAGTAAAGCATCACTTTTGTTAAAAAGAGGTTCCTATAACAATATACCATCCAAATTGTGAATTTGGATTAGCCCATGCAACATCAATCCCCACACGAGTATCAAATGCTTTTTTCATCACATATCTCAATCCAGTTCCATAATTAAAAATCGATTGATTATCCGGAAAATCAGAGAATGAATCAAATGCTTTTCCTGCACCTGCAAAACCTACCACAGCCCAATTTTTATAGAATGAGGCGCGCCATTGGGTTTCTACTAAAGCGGTCATATTTCCTTGATAAAACAATGCAGGTACTCCTCTTAGCTGTACATAAGGTTTTAGATAAAAAGGTGCGTCACCGCCAACTACTTGATAATCTAAATGATACATGGAATAAAGCCAATTATTAATGGGTAAATAGGATTTGTAAAATAAATTCAATGATGCAAACTCGTCAGTAGCCCCAAGCCAATTGACATTATAATTGAAGCTAAAACCGCCATAGTGACCTTTTGTCGGCGAAATAGTATTGTCGCGACTGTCATAATGGGAACGAAGTCCTAAGGCTGAAAATGTAGTCGTTTTGTCAATGGCTTTGGCTATCGAATCTAAGATCGGTTTGTCTGGGTTATTAATATTTAAACTACTTTCTATACTTGAATAACCATACTGAGGACCAATAAAAATATTACTTTCTCCTAATCTAAAAAAAATATGATTTGCTATACCCCAACCATTTAGATTTACTTCAAGAGGATTGTCAGTAAGATCAACAGATCCTAATTGATAAAAATCAAGATTCACATTAAAATACAAAATTGCTCCTGCATATCTTAGCTTATCATTATTAAATGAATGGGTATGAGCTCCTCCAATGGTCCAGGTTCCTTTGTTTGTTCCCCCACCAAAAACAGCCGTTATTGATGGTGGTGTATTTTTACGGGATTCTTTGTTATTGGTGTGCATATATGCAACTGCCAGAATCAGTCCGAAACCAATATTTTGATCTGTCACAAAATAGGGAACCGGTATGAAACTACCCTTTTTTGCATCTTGAATCGTGTCCCTATATTTTTTTTGTTCTTTAACGGTCGTAGACGTTGTCGTGGTTAAATCAGAGACAGGATCTAGCTGGGCACAGAGTGATATATTTCCTATAAAAAGAAAAATAATTAAGATCCATTTAAATATGTTTCTACATTTCACACTCATGATATTTTCGTTTTCCTTGTATTCGCTATATTTAAAGAATTATTTTTGTTCAATAACTTCCAAAATAATTATATTTTCAATGATTTACTATTTATCTCTTTTATAATCAATTAGGTGTCTCAGATCTGTACCCTAAACTTAATATGAGGTATTGCCACAAAATCAGTTTCCGGGTTTAAAGTAGGATTCCATTGGAGATGTATTCCTGGAGTTACTAGAATATTACGAGTTAATAATACATTCCAATATGCCTCTATTCCAGTTTGAAGACCCGTGTCATCACCAAATATATTATCAAGAGGATCCATGAAATAAAATCCAAGTCCCGTAGTCCCACTAATATTAAAGAGGTCATTATATACTATTCCAGCCGTCCCCGTTTGATGTGAAAATGTGCCAAGACCGCCTCCTCCTTCAGCATTATTGTAGGTATATTTTGCAAATCCTACCCAGCGATCCCATTGCTTTTCGCCAAGAATACTGAATCCGCCTCCTGCCTCGTTTGGTGCTACATCCGCATTTCGAGTGCTTCTTTTATCAGCGTAAAATACCAACAGACTCACGTGATCGTAATCGCCTTTACCACGAATCCAGTTAAAACCTACCTCAGCTCCATAAAAAAATTGCCCGTGGGAAACAGTAGACCAGTCAAAGCCCATTGAATTAGGATCTCCGTTCATATCAGTCACTGCCCCGGAAATGTAGAGACCATCTCCATTAGAAGGCATCCATTTAGCAGTAACACCGAAGCCAAAAGTCGGATCAGGTTTTGTTACATGATAACAAAATGGGCCGGTTGTAAAGTTTTTCCTTGCATCTTTGAAACGAAATGGGTCTATTAATGCTGCTGCAGTTTGATTACCGACTCGAAACATTAATTTACTTTTTCCCAAACCGAACCATTGCTCCCAATACAAATTCTCGATGGAAAAGTCCCAGGTGGTAAATTCTATTGAGGTTGTGATGCTTCCAACGTTAGCAGGTCCAAACATCGATGGAAACTGATAGTTTCCAATCGGTTTACGTTCAAACATACTAAAAACTATACCTCCTTTATTTTTCTTATTTTTGTTGACTAACGTCCATTTGATCAAAAATCCCCACCAATCACTCAAAGCCTTATTATCAGTCTCGGGGAACACCTCAGTGGCACCTTGGTATAGCATTTGATAACTAACACCAAATTTCAATCCAATCTTGTCATATACATCATCTTTCCAGCCAAAATAGGAAGGACCAAAGCCAATATCGAATATAGATCCTTCTTTTGGAACAATATCAGCGATCTGATTTCCTGCCTCCAAGGGGTTTCCTCCATATGCGGCTAGAAGTGTGTCGGCAAGAACAAGATCTTCTTTTTGCGGATCAGTCTTTTGCGCCATGCTCATCTCAGTGGATAAAATCATGAAAAAAATAAATAGACTTTTTACAAGGACAATTGTTTTAAAAATTTTGAATATGTTTTTCATAATTATCAATTTTAATTATTTATCGTTTAAAATTTCATGCCTACACCCAACATGGCGGAGTTTAAAAAACCATCCCTGTACCAACTATTGGATAAGTAGGCCCCATTCATATTCCAGGTTTATTAATACTGTATTGTTGATAATCATCAGTTCTTGTAACTGATGTATTAATATATCCTGCAGAAAAACCGTGTGAAAAGTTTCCCTCATTTGGAGAAAACTCATATAATACATTAATCCTCCATCCGGTTGTTCCGTTTTCTACAGACTCAATGTTGCCGAAAGTATATCCTCCGCTTAGCGTTATGCTACTTTCCTGGGCTGCACAGAAATTAATTACTAAACCCAGTAATAGTCCAGTCAATAAAAGTTTGTTTTTTAATCTAATCGTTTTCATAAAATAATATTTATTAGATTATGTTTAATTACTTTTCTACAAGGATGGAATACGAATAATCTGTATTTGGTACTGACACTCGTATTCCATTAAGAGGCTAAAATTTATACTCTTTTCATTTTCAATCAATTTTTATTAGGATTCTATTTTCCTAGTGTTGTGATGCAGTTTCCATACTTTTGAGCGCATCTCCTACACTAAATGACGCCGGTTTGCTCCTGGGTGGGTAGTCCTTGAATGAACTTACAAATTTCCCAAAAAATCCTAGTGCAGGAACCACTGTAAAGGCACGTCTAAACCTCCAATCCTCGTAGGTCATGCTAGCACCACGTACCGATGCCTTTTCAAAGGGATCTGCCCTTAGATTAGTTATGAGCGGGTAGCGATGTTGCGTATACGGCGCATCCCATACATAGAAACCATTATTGTCCTGAGTCATAAACGAGAGCTTCCATTTTTTATAGCGAAAGGCTGCGTAGTCACCATCGTCAGAAATGTAGTGAATCTCATGACGGGCACCTGGACCCTCACCTTTAAGCAATGACAATTGGTTGTACCCATCAAGGTGTACCTTATAAGTTTTGCCTGAGGCCTTGTGACCAGTAAGGAGCTTTTCCTTTATATCAGGATCGCCAACGGCGGCTAAAAATGTAGGCATCCAATCCATGTGGTGAAAAATATCGTTGATTACCCTGCCAGGTTCTATAACACCAGGCCAGCGTACAACGGTTGGGACACGAAAACCGCCTTCCCAGGCTGTGCCTTTTTCGTTGCGGAAGGGTTGGGAACCTCCATCAGGCCAGGTAGATTCCATCGCACCGTTGTCACTGGAGATGATAACTATGGTGTTTTCCATAATCCCAAGCTTATCCAATTCGTTTAACAATCGACCAATGCCATCGTCGAACTCAGTCATGGCTGCTCCCATAAAGCCTTTTTCTGCCACCATATCGGCATACTTCGGGCGCAGGTGGGTAAAGCTATGGGTGCGGCTCGTGTTGTGCCAGATGAAAAAGGGCTTGCCATCCTTGACGGCCCGCCGCATGAAGTCAAGCGATTGCTCTGTAGTTTCGTCGTCGTAGGTCTCCATGCGCTTCGTGTCAAGTCGACCCATGCTTTCGATCCGCTGCTTGCCTACCACGCCAAATCGTGGGTCTTCGGTATTGTCGTATTTATTAGTCGCCCAAGTGTGGATTGGATCTCGAGGGCCCATTTTAGTGTAAAATGCTGGATCTTTAGGATAATCGACATTTTCGGGCTCTTCGAAAGCGTTCAGGTGATAGAGCAGGCCAGCGTACTCGTCAAAACCATGTACAGTCGGCAGATACTCGTTGCGGTCACCAAGGTGATTCTTGCCAAACTGCCCCGAAACGTAACCATGAGGCTTCAGTAACTCGGCAATGGTCGGATCCTCGGAGCTTAATCCTTGCTTAGCACCAGGCAAGCCTACCTTTGACAATCCGACCCTGAACGGAATCTGCCCTGTGATAAACGAAGCACGACCAGCCGTGCAACTCTGCTCAGCATAGTAGTCTGTAAACAAGACTCCTTCATTGGCGATGCGATCGATGTTGGGTGTTTGGTAGCCCATTAACCCACGGCTATAGGCGCTGATATTTGTGATGCCAATATCATCTCCCCAAATAACCAAAATATTTGGTTTTGATTTTTGAGCAAATATTGCGTCGACTATAAGAAACACGCAAACAATAATTGTCATTTTTAGTAATCGTAAAATTTTCATAATATTTGGTTTTAAATATTAATAGATGATTTAATAATAGTTTCTATTTAGAACTAGAATCTTTAAATTTTAATGATATTCAATCAAAACATTAAAACAATAATTCTGATATAAAGTTAAACTGGATGGATGGCCTTGACAAGACTAAAAAGTTGTATTTTTTGAGCATCAGAGAAGTGCTGGATGGATGACTTCGACATCACTAGAAAGTTGTATTTAGTTAATAAAACATAAACTTATTGGTCCTAAATGATTTGTTTGAATTTATTCTGAATCTTATTTCCAAGAGAGAAAAATAAAAATGGGTTAGTTATATTATTGAATATTCCTATTTTGTTGGCATAATTTCATCAGGGGGATCCCTGTCCATCCAATCAAGAAATAATTGATACGCAAGGGCCAGGATTACCGCTCCCACAAACATTCCAATAATACCTCCCGCCACCATTCCACCAATTGAGCCAATCAAAATGACAAGCATAGGAATATCCACACCTCTGCCAAGTAATAATGGTTTTAAAATGTTATCACTTGCTCCGGCAATAAAACACCAAATGGCGAATACAACAGCTCCTCCTGTATCCATTATTGAAAAAGCGTATACGATAACAGGAATTACAACTAGCAAAGGGGGTATTTGAACAATAGCTAACAATAAAACAATAAGTGTTAAAACCGGAGTTCCGGGAATATCTGCCACGGCAAAACCCAGCCCTACCAATGTAGCTTGAATAATGGCAACACCTATTACCCCGTAGACTACGCTTTTAATGGTTGCAACCGAATTATCAACCATCATCTGGCCTTTATTACCTTCTAGTCGGTTGAATACCTTTACCGAAAAATCATACCCAGAGCCGGCATATACCATACAAATACCCGAAATGATGATAGCAAATATAAAAATAAAGAAACCTCCCACCAGGCTTGAAATAAATTCAACCAGCCAGAGGCCGATTGAGTTTAATTGAGGAGACATTTTTTGTATTGCACTATCAAGATTTACTGATGCAAGATTCCATAGTTCCCAAACTTTATCGCCAATTATTGGCCATTCTTTTACTCGGTCTGCTGGTGGTGGTACTTTTAGGGTTCCATGTTCAAGTTGTTCAGACAAATTTCGCAGGCTATCAATAGTGGTTCCGGCAATTTTTAAGGTGGGAATGATCAATAGTGCCAGACCAAAGAGGACAATTAATATTGCCGCCATTCCCTTACGTCCCTTAAAAAGTTTAGTAATTTTTTTAAAAATTGGGTATAATGCAACAGCAATGATTATTCCCCAAACCACAGGAACCAGGAATGGTTTGAATATGATAAAGGATATAAATATGGTTAGGAAAAGTAATCCTATATGTAATGCCGCTTCTTTGGCATTATTTATAAAGTCTCTCTTTTGATTTTGCTGATTTTCCATTTAGTTCTATTATTATTTTGTCAATTCTTTTGAATAGCTATCACTTACTTTTCAACATCTGTACTGATATGATTGTCAGATTAAAATCGTAAAGCGTATTCAATAAGCCTGATAAGGCCGACTGATCATCAATCTTGCCTATCAATATCGATATTGGCTTTTCACCCGGAGATCTTTGAACATTTATTTGTAAGCCTTGTAATTTTTCAGACCAGCTCGCTTTTAGTATTCCTTCTACTTTAATTTTATAGATTGAGGGTTTTTGAAAGCTAAACTCGGATTCTATTTTTGCAGCCATTTTTACCTTTTTATGAGTAAACAAAATTTTCAAGCAATCGTATAACATTTTTATTGATGCTCAATCATAAGTACAATTGGATTTGATTCCATTAAGTATTAACAAATTTAGGATGAAAAGGTGCTTCTAGACAACACTAGAAAGTTGTATTAAAGTTGTATTTTGAGGATGTAATAAAAGTAAGAAAAGGATTCAACCAGACACCCCATTATTGTATTAGAACTAATCCACAAATCAATTTAAATTGTTATAATATCAGATTTAATTTTGATGACTAAGAAAGGTGGCCGAATTCCTTTAAAGGTACGATATTTTTATATTACTGTATAATACCTTCTTCTTTTGCTCTGTTAACAAGACTCAGCCTATTATGTACATACATTTTCTGAAACATATTATTAATATGCTTTTTAATGGTCTCTTCAGAATTGAATAGTTTGGTGGCAATTTCCTGATTGCGCATACCCAGTGCAATACAATTTAGTACAACAAGTTCTTTTTTAGTAAACACATTTAACTTATCCTTCTTTTTTCTTGTGGGTTTTTCAAAAGTTCGATCGTGTTTGGCAGTGTCCTTTTCAGCTGATTCGTCATCCAAAAACTCTTTGGGAAATTTGCTATTTTTAATCCAATGATTTGCTTTCGATTGAAGTGTCTCAATTTCTTCGTAACTGTAATACTCGCTTAATTGATTCTTAAGTAGTGACTTAAAGAGAGGGTGATATCGATACCATTTACCCCCAGTATCAAGTACTGTGATAAATAAATTTGACTTTTTCAACCATTCTATAAATTCCTGAGCATTTATACCTAATTCATTTAATAGGTCTGCACAAAACTTATCAAGTAAAGAAGATTTAACCATTGATTTTCTTATGTTTTCAGGCTGTTGAGATAACACCTCTGAGATCAAATAATCTGTAATTAATTTCAGCCCACCATCAAGTTTATTCAATAGCTTATTAATATCTTCAGAACTATTTACTGTCATAGATAATAACCTAAGGGAGATAATCCATCCTTCTGTTTTTTTGTGAAGGTTCTTAACCTGTGAATCACTTAAATCAAATTTAATGGACTGGCTAAAAAAAGTAGCAATCTCATGATCAGTGAAACTAAGATCGGACATTCTTATTTCTGTGACCAGACCCTTCAGACGCAATGTTTTAAGGATTAAAGGAGGATCACGACGTGTAATAAGACAGAGGTGCACATGGGGTGGTGGATAATGTAACCATTCATCCAAAAACCTAAAAATGTTTTTATCATTTATTATGTGGAAGTCGTCCAAAACCAGAATCAAATTCTGGTCTATATTACAAAGCTCATTGAAAAGGAATAATGTCAGCTCTTTGAAATCGGGAAGGGGATCGGTTTTGATTACTTTTTCTGATTTTGACATGGACCCCGGAAGTATTTGATCCAGCGCAGCAACCAAGTATAGTAAAAATACTCGCAGATCATTATGTTCATCATCAAGTGACACCCAGGCATGTAAACTCTGTGTTTGCTCTAACCACTGGCTAATACTGATACTTTTACCAAATCCGGCTCCGGCGGAGACTAAAGTCAGAGATTTATTGATGTTTCGTTCTAGCTCATCCGTTATTCTATTACGGGATAAATAGTTGTCCATAACTGGAGGTCGTGTCAGTTTTGACCTCAAAACGAAATGGTCAGAATTAGTTTCATCTTTATCCAGAGCAGTGCGTGTAATTCCCGAACTTAGGAAAATATCTCCCTGAGATACTTTTTCAATGGCCCTAATCAATTCTTCTGGCATTTCATCTTTCAAAAGGTACCCTTGCGCTCCCGCATCTAACATTTCTTTCACAAAATTATGACCTGAATGAATCGAAAGTGCAATTATCTTTATGTCTGGATTCTTTTCCAATATTTGTTGAGTAGCATCAATTCCTGAAACCTTTGGCATCGTGATATCCATAATAATGACATCTGGACTTTTCTCATCGGCTATTATTATGGCTTCTTCACCATTCTTAGCCTCATCAATGATTTGAATGGTCTTTTCGTCTTCAAGAATAGTTCTAATACCTTCTCTGGTAAAAGGATGATCATCTACAATCAATATTTTAATCTTCATATTTATACATCTTTAAGCGAAATGGCTAATTTAATATTTGAGCCCTTTCCAATAATTGAATTTACTTCCAAAGTTCCATCAAGATCATTTATTCGTTCGCTTATACTAAATAATCCGTAAGAATCACTCTTCAATCTAAATAGAACCGGGTTGTAATGAAAACCTCTTCCATTATCCCTAACAGTAATTTCAAGTGATTCATTTTTTATACAAAAATTTACATCCAACTTCGTAGCCTGAGCATGTTTCACAACATTCATCATCAATTCCCTGATACTTCTAAACAGTAAAAACCGGGTGTTTTCATCAATGTTAAACTTCTCATCTTCACCTGTAATACTGGTAATGATTTCATGTTTCATTTCAATCTGTTCTTTCATCCAATCATGTACGGCCGCGTATAGGCCAATTTCGTTTAATTGGGGGAGACTCAAGTTAAAAATAGCATTACGGGTTGCCTGGATGGCGGTACGTAAGGCCTGAGAAATATTTTCAATCCTATCAATAATTTCAGGGTTCTCTTCCAGTTTATTAATTTTTGCCAATTGTACACGCATGGAGGCAGCAGTTGTCCAACATGATCGTGCAGATCTACGGCAATCTGTTTTCTTACTACTTCTTCCGTTACAGTGAGTTCGTACGCCAGATCTTTAAGTCGTCGTTGGTATTTGAGAACTGCCTCATCGGCAATCTTACGTTCAGTAATATCCGTCACCATGCCTATAATATTTCTAGAAATCAGTTTTACCGAAAAGAGTACATGAATGTGCCGACCCGTATGGGTAACAGTTTCCGTTTCAAAATTTGTCACGGTACCGTACTTCTTTAGGTTGATTATGAACTGTTCACGATGTTTCGGTTCCTTCCAACGGGCAATACTCCCCTCAGCGAGCATCTGCTCAGCATCTTCGAAATCATACATTTGAACCATGGCATCATTAGCAAAAATGAATTTGCCATCGAGTGTTGTGGTAAAAACCCCAACAATAGAATTATCAACCAGTTCGCGATACTTCTCTTCGCTTTTGTACAATTTATCTGTAGCCTGCATGCGCTCGGAGATATCCATGATGGCGCTGAGTACCATTTTCTTACCTTTTATCACCATGGGGCTCAGTGCAACATCAATCGGAAACTCCCTCCCATCCTTGTGACGGCCAAACAAGCTTAGTCCCTTGCCCATCCCTCTACGGCCCGGTTTTGCATTAAATTCATCTCGATAGTCCGAATGATTCACTTGGAAACGTTCCGGCAAAAGCATCTCGATGAATTGTCCAACCATTTCATCTCGATCATAACCGAATATTTTTTCAACTTCTTTGTTGACCAAGGTTATACTTCCAGTGCCATCAACAATCACCTCCGCCACAGGCGACGCTTCATAAATGGTATTTAATTGTTCTCCCAGTTCGCGATACTTCTCTTCGCTTTTGTGCAATTTATCTGTAGCCTGCATGCGCTCGATTGACTCCGTCAATGTCTGCGCAATACCGTTGATGAGATTACGCTCTTCCTTCATGAACGGACCCTCATCCAGTACCTGACGATCTTCAAGATAATATACTCCCACAGAGCCTAACTTCTGTCCATCAATAATAATATCACTCGACTGCTTCCATATTGTCTCTTCGAATGGTTCAGATACCCATTCTTTATCATTGTAGTGTAGCTTGGCTCGGGTAATTTTGGGATAGTGCCATCCTGGCGGAATGGCATCTACGGTATCCTGAAATATCTCTTCAAGTGATTCCTTCGTCCTTGTCGAATTAGAAATGGTGTATATACATTTGAGTTCTTTAAGCCGCTCACCGATGTCGTGGAGGAGCTTTTTCTCGTCTTTCTCTGCCCGTTTACGCCTACCTATATCATCAACTACTGCCACAAACCATTGAGACTCTTCCGCTTCATTGCGGACCAGGGAGACTGTTAATGTAATCCATACAAAATCGCCTTTCTTATGAATGTAACGTTTCTCCATGGAGAAGGTATCAATTTCTCCGGAGATTAACCGGTTTACTTGTTCGAGGTCAGCATCGAGATCTTCAGGATGAGTAATTTCCTGAAAGGTAAGCTTATACATCTCATCGCTTGTGTATCCTACAATATCACAGAACTTCTGGTTGATACGTAAAAATTTACCTTCAGGGGAGACATGAGCAACACCGACAGCAGCTTGCTCGAAAGTAGCTCGGAAACGTTTTTCACTCTGTTCCAGATTGCGATAAACTTGTGCATTATCCAAGGCCATGGCCATCTCTGATGAGAGAAGTCTAAGCAGTTCCATACGTTCAGGAGTGAAAGCACCAGTCGTCAGGCTATTTTCGAGATACAATATGCCACTTATTCGGCCCTTATTTATAAGGGGCGTACACAGGACCGATCTGGACTGTCTTTGTTGAATAGTACTGTCACTAGTGAAGTCTCCAACCTTAGTTGCGTCCACCAGGACGATAGTTTCATGCGTGCGAGCCACGTAACGAATGATGCCGGCTGATACCATTTCATTCGATTCAATGCTGATTGACTGTAACACTTGAACCTGGGTTTTTTCTGCATCCGCAAAGGCCTCGATAATCCACTCACTATTGTGTTGTAAAATCAGAAAACCATTTTGTGCCCCGGCATTTTCAATGACAATGTGCATCATCTTTGCCAGCAGCTTATCCAGTTCAATTTCCCCGGCAAAGGCCTGGGAGGCTTTGATGACCGTGTTTAAATCCAGCTGTTTCAAAGCATCCTGAATTGGGGACAGCTCTCTGACGAACAGATTCGGATCCTGTTTTTCAAGGTGTTTAACCAGTGCAAGGGCGCCCCATTCCTTGTAAGCCATATGGGCCTTTAATTTATATATTTTATAAAATTCTTCAAAACCATTTACCTTGTAATATTCGGCGGCTAGGTCATAACCCAAGGCTAAATCCTGATTGAACCCGTTCTTGCTTGCCGTGTCGATAGCCTGCTCGTACAATTTGGCCGCTGTTTCATGGTATTCGCTTATCCGGGCTTGTTCAGCCTGGGCCAGTTGGAACATGTGCTCGAAATTAATTGGGGTGAGGTCTGCCCATTGGGTCAGAAGTTCCATGTTCCGATTAATACGTTCTGATAATAATTTCTTTTGTTTTTCATCTGAAGATTCGGATAACTTCAGGCAGGCCAGGGTATCGTAAAAGAAAAAACGTGGCGTAGGATAAGATCCGTTCAGGGATGCTTCACATTTATGTGCTTCGTTTCCAAACTCGAATGCCTCGTCGTAGTGGCCAAAATGGAAAGCAAGAGTTTGTAGCGCTTGATAATCATAAAAGAGATGAGTGTCATCCCGGCTTTCTACTAAGCCTTCCGATATATCTCTTTTCAACTGCCAATATTTTTCAGGATCATACGTATATATATCATAATCAATCAGATAAGAAGCTTGGGCAATTACAGTATTATTGGAAAAAAAGCCATTTAACAGCTCATGCTTTTTCAAGAATGGTATGTACTTGCGTGTTTCATCAAGTACATGCTTCAGATTTGCACCGGAGCAGAACAGACTCATTCCGCCTTTAGCCACGCAATAACTTGCGTATTGCAAATTTCCATGTTCAACTCCAATTTGAAATGTTTGGAAAATTTTTTGAATATTGCTTTTTATAGGTTTCAAGTATTGAAAAATCCATGCGTGTGTAGTAAAATTTACACGGCATTTCATTACATCATTCCATGGTTTATCCACCATACTGATTGCAATCTGGCCGGCCAGGAACCCAGTGCGATAATTACGAATTGCAAGATTGGAAAGTATCAAGGAAAAGTTCGCATAAGAAACTGCTGCATCGGGGGTATTCCCATGATGGACGAGGATATCAATGCAAATGGAACTGGTAAGAACCAAGAGATTTCTGTTTGAGAAGTAATTCGGACTTGTGAGGCTATTTATGATATGCACCTGGTATAGCAATGTTGGGTCGACCAGATCCGGAAGATTGACCAGCCGGTCAACGTTTTGCTTGCCCAGTAATTTAATAGTCCCGGCTAGTGTGGAAGAAACCTCCTCTTGTGTTACCTCGGTGTTCAAATCCAGACCCAGCTCCCTCAGATATTTTAAGCCAATATTGATTGCATTTTTGTGCTTCCTCTGGTTAGTTTCATATACAATATTGATATCAATTACCTCTATTTTTTCACCTATGGTCCTGGCATTGCCGAATACGGCATTGCTCAGCTCTTCCATTCTGCCAAACTCTTCGGATAAAAATGCCACATCAGAGGCTTCAGTGAAAAGATAGAGGCTAAGGCTGTAATGGTTCTCCCAGGCATTTTCGCCTAGAAGTTCTATGCCGGTTGAGAAATACCCCAAGGCTGACTTGTACGCTGTAGACAGTTTGGCTTTATTTCCTGCAATAAGGTTTAGTTCGGCCAGTTGAATTTGTTCGGCAGGCGCAGATAACAATTCGGCCCCGATATTCAACTGGTTAACAATATCGAATATCCTTTCTTCCCTTTTATCTTCCGGAATTTTCTCCAGTAATATACGCCCGATCTTCAGATGATTCTCTTTTTTGACTTCTTCGGTATTTAGGGAATAGGCCGCCTGCTGGAGGCGGTCGTGGGCGAATTTATAATGACCGTTGAAGCGGAAAATGACTCCTGCCTTCAATGCTATTTTTAGATTGTCCTCTATGACTTTCTGCGGTTCCTGGGCGACGATCGACAGCGTATCAAGGTCGAAAAGGTTTCCGATGTAGGCAGCCCATTTCAAAATCTCCTGGGTTTTGCCCGGATCATTCCGCATGCTGCCGGAAAGCAATTCGACAACGTTCTCGGTGATATCCAATGCCTTCATGGCTTCCATGTCCCAGTGCCATCGCCCGATGGTCGCATAGAAGGTGAGCAGGTTTTCATCATTAAGTTTATGAAGAATTTGATGAGTAAAAAAGGCGTTCCCAGCCGTTTTGGAATATATGAGTTCGGTAAGCGGATGAGTATCTACTAGAGATGATTGGAGCGTGTCAGCGATCAGGGCGTTGACATCCTCTTGTAAAAGGTTTTGCAGCGTAATTTGTTTCAGGACGACTTGTTCTTCTTTCAGGCTTTCCAGGAAAACGATTAATGGGTGCTCTGCTTCCACCTCATTATCCCGATATGCACCGATATACTTTACGTGACTCAAATCGGAATCGGTGACCAGCACCTGTAGGAGCTTAAGCGAGGCTGAATCGATCCGGTGTAAATCGTCCAGAAAGATAACCAGCGGATGCTCTTTGTCTGCCACGGCATTGACGAATTTCTGAAATACAGAATTGAACCGATTCTGCGCTTCCGCACCGCCCAGAACGGGGACGTCAGGCTGGAGGCCGATGATGAGTTCCAGGTTCCGGATAATATCGGTTAACACCTTTCCATTCGGGCCGACCGCCTCCAGTATCCGCATTTTCCAATTCACCAATCGGTCATCGCTTTCCATCAACAGTTGGTTTACCAAAGCGCTGAAAGCCTGTCGCCAGGCAAAGTAGGGAATTTTGCGCTGGTACTGGTCGAACTTACCTTCAATGAAAAAGCCCCGTTTCTCGGTAATCGGTTTTTGAACTTCGTGAACCAGGGCGCTTTTCCCGACACCAGAGTAACCGGCCACCATGAACAGCTCCGTGCCGCCGGTGGATATGCTTTCGAACGAATCAAGAAGGAGTTTTAATTCATTCTCCCTGCCGTATAGTTTTTGCGGAATTCGGAATATTCCTGTAAGATCCGATTTCCCTAATTCAAACCGCTTGATCGAATTATTCTGCTTCCACTGCCTGGTACATCTTTCCAGATCATGCTTTAGTCCATATGCTGATTGGTAACGTTCATCAGCGTCTTTCTCCAGTAATCGCATGATGATGACAGAAATCTGTTTAGGAATTTCAGCCCGTCTTGTGTGTGGTGCGGGCGGCGTGCCGGCAATATGGATGTGAATCATTTCCAGAGGATCGTCTGCAGCAAAGGGAGGCTCCCCGACTAACATCTCATACAATACCACGCCCAGGGAATATAGATCAGTTCGGTAATCGACCCGACGGTTCATACGCCCGGTCTGTTCAGGGGATATATATGGAAGGCGTACTGCACTGAATAATTGTTTTTCATCACTGTCGACAGGTTCAGCTAATTCGGCCTTCAGATTTTCCGGATCCCAAATAATATTTTCCATACAAATAGCCCCATGGATCCGCTCATTTTTATAAATATCAACCAAAGTTGTTGAAACTGAAATAGCAAAATCAAGAAACTCCTTTATTGGCATTGGAATGCTAACCATAAAATTTTTGAGTTTAGTTTCTATTATTTTATTACTCATATGAAATATTTGATCGTTATATTGGCACTCAATCTATTTCAACATAATGTGGATTTATAGTTGTTTTCATTTTATTTATTCGCTACAACATCATAATATATATTGACTTTCCCCGAACTACGTGACCAAGTTTTGTTCAAAATATTAGATTTTGAAGTTTACATTATAAATTTAAAAATTAATTTCAATTTATTATAGCTTATTTGTAATTTTTAATCAGTATAAATAGTATAAGTATTTCGTACATAACTCATTCAAAATATATGTAATTCAGAGTTCAATTAAATTCAATACTTCTAGTAGCGATTTAATTTGTCAATAGTAGATTTACTATTATAGACATGAAAGTTAATGAGAAGGTAATAAAGGTAGTTATAAAGTTATTTCTTATGTTGTTTATTAAACATCTGACCAGAAGCTTTTAATACATCAGTCAATTTATAATATGTTTTTCCTTCGACACTAATAGCTTTTAATGTTTTCTTTTTTGAGAGTAATTTGATGTCAATTTCTGACATTTTAAAAAATCTTTTAATCTCTTTTTTGTCAAGTAAGAAATCCCCCTTGTACCGATAAATTGTTCTGTTTGCCATTTGGTTTTAAAATAAAAGGATTCTTTAGTTCTTACAATTGATTTGCGGATTGGTCAACGAAGTCTGTTATACAGTCATTGTAACTTTTATATAGTTGTATTATTTAGATTAATTATTTTAGCTAAAATTATACCCGTTTGTTATAGACTCTATAGACTTTTTGAAACTGGTTTTGGCTAATTTGCTTTTCAACTAATTTCTTTAATAAGCGATGGTATTGGTCTATCAACAACCCTAATATTGATCAATTTTGAAATACTACATGAATGAATTAATCTGGGGAGATCTTTCAATTTATCTTTTTCAATATAATGTTGGTGCTATTATAATTTAGAAAGTGCCGGAAAGGTGAAAAGAAATTTTTTGCTAATCAATTCAAAGATCTGACAGAAGAAGAGTATAAAGACTTGAATCTGCAAAAGGAGCCTTAACAGGTACAGAAATAGTATTTACTTAATTAATTTAGATGAAAGCTTAATAGATGCGAACTCTAATTTATATTGATTCTAAATCAATAAACTGCTGTTTAAGCTGTTAAATATTTAAGTAAATTAGATGTAATTAAAACGTGTAATTAAAACAACAATAATCTTTAATAAGAAATTGAAATGGGTAGAGTTTTAGAAGAACATTTTGAGTACTCAAGAAATAAACTATTAGAATACTCAAAACATCTGAATTTACCAAAACCTGGTTATATAAAGGGAAGTGTATGTAGTCCATCAAAACACACAGGATGAATGTTAGTGTAAAGTGTTTGATATTTTTGTTTCTCTTGTTACCAGGAGCCACACTGTTTTTTTCCTGCGATAGCATTAAAGAACCATCAGGTGATGACAACGGTTACGCGGGCTCTGTCAGTTGCAAAGAGTGCCACGAGCGATTTTACAAGCTATGGTCACCGTCGCATCATGGTAAGGCAATGCAGCCTGTTACATCCTCATTTGTAGATAGTGAAGTTCCATCATGGGATAAGTGGCAAAGTGTTGAGAAGGTGAAGTTTAGAGTTGTAAAGAGAGACACATCACTTATATTTATAGAGGATGATAACGGTACTGTAACAGAGTATAAAGCAATACATGCATTAGGAGGGAAAAACATATACTATTTTCTTACCCCGTTAGAAAAGGGCAGGTTACAGGTGCTGCCTCTCGCTTATGATATCAACAGGAAAGAGTGGTATAACGCGCCAGATAGTCATGTTCGCCATTTTGTGGATAATGTTGAAGATGAGGCACTCCCCTGGAAGCATTACCTATATACTTTTAACACGACATGTTACAGCTGCCATGTTAGTCAGCTTACTAACAATTATGATCTTGAGACGGGGAACTACCTCACCACCTGGAGAGAACCGGGCATAAACTGTGAGTCGTGTCATGGACCCTCACAGGCACATGTCGACCTATTTAGGAAACTAAAAGGTGATAAGGTGCCGGATGATGTCGGGCTTATTGTAGCTAAAAAGTTCTCTAACGAGCAACACAATTCAAATTGTGCATCGTGCCATGCAAAGATGACTCCCATAACCTCCTCGTACCAACCGGGCGATAAGTTTTACGACCACTTTAACCTAATCACATTAGATAATATCGACTATTATCCTGATGGGAGGGATCTTGGAGAGAACTACACCTTCACCAGCTGGAGTCAGGGACCATGCGTACAGGGAGGGGCTGACTTTCACTGTGTTACATGTCACTCCTCCTCTGGGCGATATAGGTTTAAAGATAAAGATCATAACAATGCGTGTTTACCATGTCATAAGGAGGAGGTTGATGATATATCGGCTCATTCTCACCACCCAGCAACAGGAGAGAGTGCCACGTGTGTGTCGTGCCATATGCCAAAGACGGAATTTGCACGTATGATAAGGAGTGACCATTCGATGCGGTCGCCAATGCCTTCTGCAACTATAGAATTTGGATCACCAAACGCGTGTAACATTTGTCATGATTCAAAAAGTGCCGAGTGGTCAGATAAATACGTTCGCGAATGGTACACGGATGATTATCAGGCAGCGGTATTACGTGTAGGAAAATTAATAAAGGAGGCACGCTCAGGTGATTTTAGCAGGATTGACGAGATGGACAACTATGTACGTTCTAACCCAGATAGGGAGATTTATGTTGCGTCCCTTTTAAGATTGATAGCTAACGCTGAGTATGAAAAAAAATGGGAGCTATTCCGTCACATTCTTGGTACCTACAGTTCTCCGATTGTTAGAGCAGTCGCTGCCGAAGGGCTGGCACTAAATCCTGCTGAGGGTGAGAACCGGAGTACGCTGTTTAATGCACTTAACGACTCGTTAAGAGTGGTGAGGATGGCAGCAACAACAGCATTGGCAATGATACCTCCCAAAATATTAACACAAGGGGAGAGAGAGATGCTGACCCCACACATGGAGGGATACAAAAAATCATTGATAGTACGTTCAGATGAGTGGTCGGCGCATTATAACCTGGGAAACTTTTACTCGGTGCAGCAGAAACTAGACGATGCCTTAAAATCTTATAACGTATCGATAGCAATAAATAAAGAAGCGGTTCCTCCCTTGGTGAACTCCGGATACATCCATAGCCTGTTGGGAAATTACGATGAGGCAGAGAAGAAATTCCGTGATGCTCTGGTATTGGAACCCGGGAATGAAGAAGCAAATCTAAATCTGGCACTTCTCCTTGGTGAGTTAAAAAGAATGGATGAGGCAGAGGATGTATATAGAGAAATACTTCAAAACAACAGCAGTTCTGCCGTGGCGGCCTTTAACCTGAGCATTATTGTTTCATCACGCGACATGTTGGAGTGCTTAACATTTGGTAAGAGAGCTGTAGAAAATGCACCGCGAAATAGCAGGTATCGCTACACTTATGCCTATTTCCTTAACCGGGCTGAAAAGCAAGAAGAGGCTATCTCCGAACTAACAAAGGTTATTAATGAAGCTCCCGGGTATGTCGATGCATACAGCTTACTGGCAAGTATTTATCAGAATGCCGGGAAGATTAAAATGGCAATAGAGTTATACAAAAGTGCATCGAAAGAACCACAGCTGCCAAATGGTTCCAGACAGTATTTTGCACGTCAGGAGCAATTACTTCGAGGGGAGTAGAAATCTTGGTCTTACCGATTTTTGTAATTATTTTTTTGACTACACTTATTAAACAGATAATCATTTGTGTCAAATTCATGGTAGCATGATCCACTTTTACACCTCTAATGGCCATAGGTTCTTCCACATCTCTATAGCTAAGGCTAAACCTTAATTTGAAGTAAAGAGCTTGTAATATGAGAGCTTTGGGGAAACAGTGACCTTTGAACAGCTATTTTTGAAAGTAAAGATAGCTATTAAGTTTATTAATGACAGAACCGAAAAACATGCTTTTATCATAATATATAATGTTATTGTATTTATAAATTTTGGAATAGGAATTATTCGTAAACTTCAACAACCAATTCAATTTCTACGGCTTGTCCTCTTGGTAAAGAAGCGACGCCAATTGCGGCACGTGCGTGTTTGCCTCTTTCTCCAAACACCTCAACCATTAAATCGGAAAACCCATTTATTACCTTGGGTTGGTCTACAAAATTGGGGTCGGAGTTAACCAATCCTAATACTTTTACAATGCGTTTCACTTTGTTTAAATCGCCAAGCATGGTTTTTAAAACAGAGAGTTGATTTATAGCAGTTAATCGTGCGCCTTCATAGCCTTGTTCAATAGTTATATCAACACCGAGTTTGCCACTCATTTCTGTCCCGTCTGCACGTTTTGGTCCTTTGCCAGCTAAAAAAATAAGATTTC
>PVMK01141945.1_pt1 | contig 25805 bp, 22 predicted proteins | sample 1853481 | NCBI WGS metagenome assembly PVMK01 (sample SAMN08533507, study PRJNA380276) | Marine sediment metagenome, whole genome shotgun sequencing project.
AATCAAAAACAACCAAAGGAGATACGCCACTATGAGAAAGAGTAACGTATTAGAGTATCAAGATCAAGAGCAGATAATTGATCCATTGACAGAAATTCTGAGGGACGGGGCAAGACAGTTAATAAGCAGTGCAGTAGAGGCCGAACTTCAGGAATTACTTTCCGGGTATTCGGATCAAAAAACGGAGGACGGCAGATCAGCAGTAGTACGCAACGGGTATCATCCACAGCGGGAGCTTCAGACAGGAGTTGGACCGGTAACAGTGCAGATACCAAAGATTCGCTCCAAGACAGGCGAACCCGTGACATTTCGCTCGGCATTAGTCCCGCCGTATGTGAGAAAGACAAAAACGCTGGAAGCGGCATTGCCGTGGCTGTATTTAAAGGGGATATCGACAGGAGAGATGAAAGAGGCATTGAAGGTATTGGTGGGGCCGAAAGCAACGGGATTATCACCTGCGGTGGTATCGCGGCTGAAACAGGTTTGGGCAAAAGAATATCAAAGCAGCTGCGAAGAACCACTGGATAAAGACCGCTGGGTCTATGTATGGGCAGACGGTGTGTACAGCGGGTTGAGAGCAGAGCAGACGAAGCTGTGTGCCCTTGTGGTTATCGGAGTAAATGAGCGTGGTCAGAAAAGATTTCTGGCAATTGAGGACGGAGTGCGGGAGTCAACGCAGAGCTGGCGCGAGGTCTTGCTAAAGCTGAAGTCACGGGGGATGAATATCCCCGAACTGGCCATAGGCGACGGAGCCATGGGATTCTGGGCTGCTCTTGAGGAAGTATATCCAGAGAGCCGTCAGCAGCGCTGTTGGATGCACAAGACCCTGAACGTTCTGAACTGCCTGCCAAAGTCTATGCAGGCAAAAGCGAAGCAGGCGCTACATAATATCTGGCAGGCCGAAAGCAGGGCGGATGCTGAAAAAGCCTTCGACCTGTTTATCGAAACATATGAAGCAAAGTATCCGAAGGCCGCAAAGTGCTTACAGAAAGACAGTGAGGAGTTATTGGCTTTCTACGAATTCCCGGCACAGCACTGGCAGAGTATCCGAACCAGTAATCCGATTGAATCAACCTTCGGGACAATCCGGCACCGGACCAAGCGTTCCAAAGGTTGCCTAACGCGTGACGGCATGTTACATATGATGTTTAAGCTCGGGCTGTGTGCCCAAAAGAAGTGGAGACGATTACGTGGGTTCGATTACCTTGCTAAAGTGGTAACCGGGATCAAATTCAAAGATGGTATCGAGGTGACAGCAGTCGATCAGGCCGCCGCTTGAATCAATATGTCATACACTAGATTTGACAATATCTCTCGTGCATGAGACGCAGAGTGTTGTTTACGCTAAAGCTGATACAAGTGCAGTAAGAAGCGCTTTAATCTATCTAACTCTTCAAGGATTCAATCTCCATGGATACTTTCACATTCATCCCGGCACTGGCAGGCAATCAACTACTCCTTCAAGTACAGACTGGGCATTAGACAAATTACTACTCAAAGGTGGTTACAAACCAATCGGGGTAATTTTTAGCAGAGATGGTTTTATTAGGTTTTTTTCTTCAAATAAATTTGATGTTGAAATCCAAGGGAAAGGAGTACAAAAAATAAATGAAAAACTCTATCGTTTCATTGAGATCAACTAGATATCTTACAAAAAAGATTGTAGACAACAACACGGAAGAAAAGGTAACGGACAGACAAGAGCGCGTACCTGGGTTTAACCAATCCATCATGAACAACATGAGGGTCCTTCAGATTGGAGCCGGAGGGCTGGGTGGAGAAATAGCCCAAGGCCTCGTTCGTAAGAGTGTAGGAGTTTTAAGAATATTTGATGGAGATACTGTAGAGCTTTCAAATCTTTCACGGCAATTCTTTTACAAAAATGATCTTTATCAAAACAAGGCTATATGTCTTGCAAAAAATTTAGTAAAAGAAGGGGTAAGCAATACAGAGATAATTGCTCATCCAATGATGATACAAAAAGCTATAGAAGACAATGTGGATATGGAGTGCGACATTGTAATATGTGCGCCTGACAATGATGACACAAGGGTTTTTGTATCCAACTATTTCTATGATAAAGTGCCTGTAATATTTACTGGTCTGGACCGTAATGCAAATACCGGTTATGTCTTCATCCAAGTCCCAGGAGAGGCATGTATTGGATGCGCACTGCCTAACACAATACAAAATAAGCGTGAAGCCTGCCCTAATATCCCTGCAATAATTGATTTAGTGAAGATAATGGGCGGTTTTGTGCTTTTTGCGATCGATTCTACTTTAATGCAAAGAAAAAGAAGCTGGAATTTCAGACAAATATTCTTAGATGGTGTCCCAGAGTTTTTAAGGACAGAGAGCAGAAAGGAAAACTGTCCTCTCTGTAATGGCAAATAGTTATCAATAAATATTTGGGTGGCTAATATTGATGAAAATTATTACTATTAAAGAATTATCTGAATTATTGAAAATCAATAAAAAAACTCTCTACAATTGGGCTGAATTAGGGCAAATTCCCTGCATAAAGCTTAATGGGTGCCTCCGATTCAATGTAGACGATATTCATGCATGGATAACATCCTGTAAAAAAGACCCTGATTCTAGTTATAATCCTCTTACTCAGGCCAGTCGCCCCGTGAAAGGTGGTGATAGTTGATATGGGGATTTACCTTCGAGGTAAAACGTACTGGTTCAATGTTAAGTTCAGTACTAAGAGGATTCAGGGTTCGCTTGAGACTAATGACAAGAGGCTTGCTGAAAAGGTCTATGACAAAGTTCTTGGTGAAATTGTTGACGGCACGTACTTTGAAAAAAACAGGGTAAGAACAACAACGATTGATGAGATGATTGAAAAATACCTAAAAGACTATGCCAAAACTAGAGACCCAAGAACGGCAAGGTATCTGCTGAAGTTTTTTTCTGGCATGAAGCTTTCGCAAATCACAACTCCGCTCGTCCACAAATACAGGATGATGAGACTTAAGAAAGTTAAGCCTGCTACTGTGTATCAGGATCTTGCTTTGATGAGGCGCATGTTTAATGTTGCGATTAAAGAGTGGGAGTGGTTAAGTGATAATCCGGTCAGTAGGATATCCTTTAGTGTCGGCAACGAAAACGCTCGCGACAGATGGTTGACGGTAGTTGAGGAGAAAAAATTGCTTGCGTTTACTAATAAGCCTTTGTGGCTTTGTGACCTTGTCGTCTTTGCATTGCATACCGGGATGAGGAGAGGAGAGATTTTGGATTTGAGGTGGAAGGACGTTGACATTAAAAGAAGAGTCATTGTTATCGTGAAATCCAAGAACAAGTCCAAACGCTCAATTCCGATGTCTGACACCCTTTATGAAAGGCTGTCAGTTCTTGCTAGGGTTAAGGTTAGGGATATTTCCGGTCGGGTTTTCGCTGTTTCCGGAAACAGTCTTAGGCACGCTTTTGAAAGGGTTGTAAAGGATGCTGGGATTGATGATTTTCGTTTTCATGACCTCAGACATTCGTTTGCTACCAGGCTTGTCCAAAATGGTGTTGACCTTTATAAGGTTAAGGAACTTTAGGGTCACAAAAGCATATCTATGACGATGAGATATGCTCATCATTGCCCTGAAAGCCTTAGATCAAGCGTTAAAATCCTGGACTTGTGCTACAATTCTGCTGGAGTTGTAGTATAATAATGTGCGCAAACACTGAAAAAGCCTTTAGAATCAATAAGCCGGAGTGGCGGAATTTGGTAGACGCAAGGGACTTAAAATCCCTCGGTCTTATGGCTGTGCCGGTTCGAGTCCGGCCTCCGGCACCATTCTTTTTAAGGGGTCATACGATTTTCACCAGGAGTGATTAATCAACGTCACATTACTTAGCTACCCTCATTCACTTCTTCTTAATTATCTGAGGATAAAAGTTCACGAACTGCCACAAGGTTCTTACTGGCAATGGTATGATCAGGATATAACAATAAGGCCATTTCATAGTACTTTTCGGCAGAAACCAAATCATCTAATAGCCACGCCACATTACCCAGGCCGACGATAGCTATGGTATTTTCTGGTTCAATTACCAACACTGTTTCAAACTCTCGTCGGGCATTGTCAAAGGCCTTAGTTTTCGCATAAATCTCACCAAGTCTCGTGTGAGCAAGAATTTTAGTTTTCTCGTTGGCACTCTCCTTTGCCGCTATTTTGTAGGAAGCAATGGCCTCATCTATTTCACCAACTTCAGCATAATAATCACCTTTATCGTTATATAATGATAAAGTCTCTGGTGTTGAAGCCAAGGCCAATTGAATAAAAGTTGCCTGATCCTTCCAGGCAGATCCCATCCATATTGATGTGAGCGTATATAGAACAACCACTGCAGCTACCACACGTTCAATGAATTTACGCCTGGCTTCAGAACTATGAGTCATTAACCATAAAACAATCATCGATAAAGAGAAAATGGCAAGATATATAATTCTATTAGCAAACGTAGATCGGATGGAATGGAAAGCCACAAGCAAGGCCGGGGCGAGAACAAAACCATACCATCCGGCAGAGAGAATGAAAAAACGCCTGCCTTCCTTTATTTTCCAGATAAGCAAGACAAAACCTGAGAAAACAGTAATTCCCAATAATAGCTCCCATAGGGCAACCATACCGCCCACAGGTTCTACCAGATAAAAGCGCTGGGGTAAAGGCAACAATGTCATTTTCAAGTATCCAAGAAAATAGACAAAAAGTTTTTTGAAACCTTCAACATTAAATGCCAATTCGGGTGCAACCACTGCATTGCTGCGTAAAATGAGGACAAACATCAGTAACGCACCTGATAATGAGATCAGCTGCACGATCTGTTTCCTGCCTATGGTTTCTTCACGAATCAAAAACACAATTGCCAACAATCCGGGTAATGTGTATGCAACCTCTTTGGTGAGCATTGCTGCAAGTATTGCCAGCATTGCTGAAGCCACCATATACAATCGCTTCTTACCTTGCGCATGAACTAATAATAAAATCCCGAGAAAAGACCATAAGGCCGCCCAAATATCGTTATTACCCAAAATCCAGGATACCGTTTCCACCTGTACCGGATGTACTGCAAATATTGATGTTGCCAGGGCCAGTGCTCTCCCTGTGGCAGGGGGGACCAGAAACGATAATAGAATAAAAACAAGTACAGTGACCATAACATGGGCCAGCACATTTACCAGATGGAACCCAAATGGATTGGATCCCCACAGCTCGAGTTGGGCCCTATAGTTTAAGAGAGCCATTGGGCGATACAGTTGTCCTTTAGATATATCGAAGGACGAAAACTCCCAGACCCCACTCGTAAAATATTCTGTAACTTGTTGTTTAAGTAAATTAGAATTACTTAAAAAAAAAGGCTCTGTCATCACTCACAAACCCATATTCCAAAGATACGGCAAAGGTCGCAATCACCAGTAAAACAGGCAATGCCAACCATCTTATTTTGTTCCACATACCAATGGGGTTGTCTTGTACTGTAACATTGGATTGCACAGGTTCTATACTTGATTTATTCTTTACCATGATCAAATGAATCTTATATCATACATTTAAGGTTAAAACGGCTAACATTGATTTACCTATCCTGTATCCTGTCAAACGGTCGACATACTTTGAGCATGGTATTATCAGACGATCCCATATCTTTATTTGCTTTAGACTCGGCATGCTCTGTTTCAAGAGAAAGCGATTGCCTATCGAGACTAATAAGCCAACAGTATCCAGGTAAATTAAACGCTCCATCTTGAGCCCCGATGGTAAAATGTTTTTAAATGTTTTCGTGGTATATCTCCGAAAATGGCCGATAGCGGCATCGAATTCAGAGTATAATATTGGCAAAGCAGGTGAAAGAACAATGAGATTACCACCAGGATTAAGATGTTGGGAAGCTTTCTTTAATTCCTCTTTATCATCTTCAATATGTTCTAAAACATCAATGTAGAGAATAGTATCAAACATGTACCCTCTATCCAGAGATGTTATTGTTCCATTAATAACCTCGCAATTTTTAAAATAATGATTTTCCTGAATGCTTTTTCTAAGATGTTCAGCTAATTCATAGTCTGGTTCCAAACTTACCCATCGTGGATATCGTTCAGAGTAAAGGTGTCTGGTATTATTTCCATTACCGGCGCCTACTTCAAGCACATCACCTTTGAGATAATCTTGCAGAAGAAAACCCCAGTATGATTTCCAGTTGATGGCATGCGCGAATAGGTCGAGTTCTGAACCAGTATAGGTAAAATTACTCACTTATATATGCTCTTTTTACTGATCCTACAAAATATGCACAGTCCCTTTGGGGGATAAAATTCAAGTTTATGCGGTTCATCAGAATGAAAAAGACCATACCAAAACACCCCCCGGATATCTGCAACAGTAATATTAATAAAAAGACGGTAGAGTAAGATAACCAGGCAGGGATTAATAATACTGAGGTAACCTTCACTAAAAAGATAATAAAAAGTGCCCCGCTTAATAAGAAAGAAAGAAAGAATGTAAACAGTAAGAGACGCACTCCGGCTATATCGGTAAAAACAGAAATGGCACTTAAACCGTGCAAAACCAACGCTGTAAAATTCATTGTCGATTTCCCGCCCAAGCGATTACCACGAATGGTAGGCAAAGTTTCATAGGGTAATCGGGAGCTAAAAACCGCGGCAGCATAATGGTTCCACAGTTCCGATACCAATCCCAAAGCAGAAAGACGATTATAAGGTATGATGCTAAAATTTCCTACTTTAACAGGGATACCGGTTAACAAATAATGCATTATTTGATATATTTTGTAGAAAACTTTAAAAATAAAACCTTCTGATCTTCTAAGTCGCTCGGCAAATATAATTTTATTGCCTCCCAAATCTTTGAACCGTTGAATAAGACGAGGAACATCTTCTGGTTTATCTTCGCCATCGGCATCCATTACTATAACCGCATCGCATATATATTTTTTATTAATATGAGTCAAGCCAACCGCAATAGCCCGCTGATGGCCAAGGTTCTTTTGTAAATAAATGATGTCAACTGCAAATATGCTTTTCAAATGTTTATTCAGAAAATCCTTTTTCATGAGGTCAGTTGATCCATCATCGATTAAAATAATAGTTACCTTTGTCGTTTGTACATCCAGCACATTATCAAGCTGTTTAATTAATAATTCTGCAACTTCCATATCATTAAATACGGGCATAAGTATACAGAGTTTCATGTAATTATTTTTTTCCATACTTTCTCTAGTTCTGGAATATTTTTATAAATATATCTTTGGCTTTACTCAATACATAATGTCCATGAAACATATTTATAGTTGTTATTCATTAAACAATATTTTCAATTATCTAAATCATAACAAATAAAAAGAAAGTGCCACAAGTTTTTCACTTTCCACGTATTCTTCCAATCATAACATGCAATAGGCCTGAAGATGCATTAACAGTAAAGAATAATTAGATTAATACCAAGGTTATTGATAAGGGGATTTAGTGAGAATATTGAAATGGAATCAATATCATTCCTTTTCAGTATGATAATAAAGTGGGTTAAGTAATCAGACCTTCGACAGTCCTCTTGATTCCTTGTATATCTTCCTGATCACTTTATTTGCGAGATCATAAAATCCTATTTTTGTCATAACATCAGAGCTGTCGCTTAAGAAAGACGCCATTCTGTTTACTGACCTGTCAAGAATTGCACTATATTCTATAAAGCCCATGTACTCAGGATTTATTGAGAGATATTTATTTGCAACATCTATTAATGAGCGTCCAAGATGAATGTCTTTGCCCTCTCTCACCATATTAACTATCAGTCCAACATTCATCTCATCAATATGAGATTTCAGTTCCATCTGTTTTCCTTCTCCAACTTCATCAAAGGCCGATATTAAATTCTCTATGTTACTAATGCTGTTATCATTTGGGGAAATGCCCTTTTTAATCAGTTCAAGGCATTGCGGGTCATTTTTGAATTCCTGGGTCAACTTACGATAAAGACAGGACTTTAGAAATCCATAGGCATTTTGAATGGACGTGGTCTGAGGGGACAGCACTATAAGTTTGCGTGATGCAAAAAGGAAAAAATCAAGCGTAGCATATGATGTCCCTGCACCAAGATCCAAAAGTATGATGTCTGCTTCAAGTTTTGCAAGGTTATTAAACAGTCGTGCTTTTTGAGTGCCTTTGGGATTTGCCATACCAAGAATGTCTCCTGCACCGCATATGACTTTCAGGTTCTCAACAGGTGTGTCCAATACAACATCCTCAATTTTTTCTGCCCGTCTGTGAATGAAATCTTCAAGGGTATGAGCAGGGTTTTTTATTCCCACAAGAAGATTGATGTTGCTCCCACCAAGATCAGCATCAACAATTATCACCTTTTTTCCCCACCTTGTTAATGTAGCACCAAGCATCAGCGTAATCAGGCTCTTTCCAACCCCTCCTTTTCCGCCTCCGATTGCCCAAAATTGTTTTCTCAACTGATTCACAGTTTGAGGGTCTACGCGTTCTTCAGGTGGTTGTGGCAGTACAGACTTTTGTCGACTCTGGTCATGTTTTTTTGACCTGAACAGAGACTTGATTTTTCTCCAGATAGATTTAATCATTGCTTATTCTTCGGACAAATACTCTATTGTCTTTAAGAATAATCAGTATATTAATGAAAAAACTTTTTATTACAGGGAAATCACGTGAAAAGGGATAATTTTCTGGTTTTAGGCTGAGAGTAAATTGATCACTAAAACAGAATCAGGAGGTTATAAGATACTACAACTCTAATCTTTACTTTCCTTGAAAATAGCAATATAAGGCAGGTTTCTGAACTTATTATCATAATCCAGTCCATATCCGACAACAAACTCATCAGGAATTTCAAATCCTACATAATCAATGGGTAGCTCAACCTTTCTACATGACTTTTTATCAAGCAACGCACAGATTTTTAATGATGCTGGATTCCTCTTAAGCAGCATATCCTTTATATAGTTCAGGGTTATCCCTGTATCTATTATATCTTCAATTAATATCACATGTTTCCCGCTTATACTCTCTCTCAAATCAGCATGTATTTTAACTTCACCGCTGGTATTGTCTTTTATATAGCTTGAGGCTATTAAGAAATCCATGTTAATCGGTGTCCTGATCTGTCTTGTAAGGTCAGAGAAAAACATTATTGCCCCTTTAAGAATGCCAACAACCAAAATCTCTGTTCCTTCATAATCCAGTGATATTTCTTCTGCAATTTCTCTGACTCTGGTCTGAATTTGCGCTACTGTTAGAAAAGGTTTCCCGGTAACCATTGTAACCCCCTGACTATTTATAGTAAAATATGCATTAACAAGCAGTTATGTTGTAATCTCATTAAAGAAAGTTTCATAAGTTCTATAATTCCATACAATTGTTTAGTAACATGATAATGACTTGAAACCAGCCAGGTAAACCGATTTAATACTTGATTTGTCTATTTAGAGTTGAATATTTATAATATCACATGCTAAAGAAACTTGGCAAAAGTATAACTATTGTCAATGCACTTGCCTTTATCGTAGTTATCCTGATAGGAGGTGTAAGCATATATCTGACAAAAGATATTTTGCACAATGCTTATCAGATCCAGGAGGAAAGTGAGAATATCGCGAACATTGACACTATTCATGCCGATGCTTACAGGTTAGTTCTGGCCATTCACCACTTCCTTATAGAGTCTGACGAGCTATATTCACAGGACGCTATTTCCCTGATTAATCACATCCAGACAAAGCTGGAAGCTTACAGGGCCCATGAGGAAGAGGAGGAGAAAGCATTATTTTTCAATAAAGAAAATCTGGAACTGGAACTACTGGATATAATGCTGGAAGATGTTAAAGGACTGAGAGATGTTTCCAGTTTTTTTGAAGCCTACTCCAGGACGGGCCGTTATGATAAAGATGAGCTTATCGGTCTTGAACAGTTTGCTTATGAGCTTGAGGAGACCTCTACCAAAATCAACCAGATACACTTTTCAAAGATTGCTGGCTGGACTGAGGAATCCCTTGCTGATATGTGGATAATCCTCACGCTTTATATGGTGTTCATTTTACTTGGCGGTCTTTCTATTTATGGCGGACACCGTATACTGCTTGAAAAAGTTGTTAAACCTATTAAAGGCCTTGCTGCCGCCACCATAGAATTTGCTGAAGGCAAGCTGGATAAAAGGGTTTATAACGACTCAGAGACTGAAATAGGACAGCTCTATGATTCATTCAACAAAATGGCTGAGAAACTCCAGGAGAACGATGAAATTCTGAGAAAATTTAATGAGGCCCTGGAAAGAAAAGTAAGAGAGAGAACTTCAGAACTGCAGTTTACCAATGATCAGTTGCAAAAAACCCAGATAGCTCTCATTAGGACTGAAAAAGTAGCAGCAGTTGGACAGATCGCGGCAGGTGTTACACATGAAGTAAAAAATCCTTTAAATTCCTTATCCATAAGCGCCCAGATGTTGCTCAAAGAACTGTCAGACAAGTTTGGGCAGGATTCTTCTGCTTATGAATCCGCTTCCCTTATACGTCATGAGATCAACCGGATTAATAATATTCTGGAAGAATTTGTTAAATTTGCAAAATTCCCTGAACCTCAATTCTATACAAATAGTATAAACAGTGTTATATCTGAAGTGACCGCCTTAATATCATCCAGTGCTCAGGACAAAGATGTGAAGATAGAACTGTTTCTTCAGGATGACATTCCTGAATTCAAATTTGACGCCAGGCAATTCAAGGAAGTTATAATAAATCTAATGCAAAATGCCATAAAATCACTTAATAATGATGGAAAACTTGAAATAAAAACAGCTACATCTGCAGAAAATGTTATTATTACTGTTAAGGATACTGGAGAAGGGATTCCAGAGAAGTATATAGACAAAATATTCACTCCTTTTTTCAGTACCAAAGAAGAAGGCCTCGGACTTGGTCTGCCTATTGTGCAGAGAATTATTGAGAGCCACGGCGGTAAAATTGAATGTACCAGCACTATCGGAGAGGGAACAGTCTTCGATATATCACTTCCGATAGAAAGAGGATAGGTTATATGTCTAATCCGGCATTACTGATCGTTGATGATGAAAAGGCCGTCAGGGAAAACCTGGCAAAGTACCTTTCAAGCGATTATGTCACATACAGTGCTTCCAACGGGCGGGAAGCACTAAAGATCATTGAAGAAAACAGCGATATTGAGGTTGTTCTCAGTGATATGAAAATGCCGGAAATGGACGGCATTGAGCTGCTGGAAAAAATCCAGAACAATGGCAAAGACATGATCACTATTTTTGTAACAGGGTTCTCTACCATTGAGTCTGCCGTTAATGCAATGCGAAAAGGCGCATACGATTATCTTACAAAACCAATTGATCTGAATAAGCTTGAAATTACATTAAAGAATGCAATTGAGCATAAGAAACTCCGATCTGAAAATATAATGCTCAAGCAGCAGATAAAAGAAAAATTCGATACTTCCACTCTTGTAGGCAATTCAGCAGAAATCAAGGAGATACTGGATCTTGTAAAGAGGGTAGCATCAACAAAAGCTACTATTTTGGTCCTGGGAGAAAGCGGGACAGGAAAAGAGCTTGTAGCAAATATCATCCATTACAACAGTTCTGTATCAGACGGCCCTTTCATAAAAGTTAACTGTTCAGCGCTTGCAGAGGGCGTACTGGAAAGCGAGCTTTTCGGACATGAAAAAGGCTCCTTTACAGGTGCACTGTTCATGAAGAAAGGACGGTTCGAACTGGCGGACGGAGGCACACTGTTTCTTGACGAGATTGGAGACCTTCCACCCTCCATTCAGGTCAAGCTGCTCAGGTTTCTCCAGGAATCGGAGTTTGAAAGAGTAGGAGGCACAAAAACTTTAAAAGTTGATGTGCGAATAATTTCAGCAACAAATAAAAACCTTGAGCAGCTTGTCAGTGAGGAGAAATTCAGGGATGACCTGTTTTACAGGCTTAAAGTTGTGTCTGTTGTTGTCCCTCCTTTAAGAAATAGACGTGAAGACATTACTCCTATTGTCAATTACTTCCTAAAGAAGTTCTCCGAAATACATAACAAACAAATCAGCAATATTGCCAAGGATGCCATGAAGATAATAAAATCATATGCATGGCCCGGAAATATCAGGGAGCTGATGAACTGCATAGAAAGTGCTGTTGTCATGAATATTGGTGATACAATCACTGCAGAAAGTCTGCCTCCTTTTCTTTCATCTGCTAAAACATCAAAACAGTCAGCAGTACAAACCCCTGACAATCTGTTTGACATTGAAAAGAAGGCAATTTTTGATGCTCTTGATAAGACAAACGGCAACAAAGCCGAGGCATCCAGGGTACTCGGTATTGGTTTGAGAACTCTTTACAGAAAATTAGATCAATACGGTATGGATAAGTAAAGAAATATTAGTTTACTATATAACTATGGCAGCCTGAATTTATTTGTTTCTGCTTCAAGCCCCTCGATGTTCTTTAGAATTGAATTGCAAGTGGTAACAGTAGCTTCTTTATCTCCGTGACCCTTTTCGAGAATTGCCACTGACTGTGTAATACTCTCATATTTATCTTTGATATTTATAAATCTTTCCCTCAACTTTTCCGTCATTATGTTGAGTTCATCAGCAACATCCTTGAATTCATCTTTTTGTCTAAGTACAATTTGCGAAGACAAGTCCCCCTCAGCGATCCTGTTTATATCCTTTGACATCCTTATGAGAGGACCGGTTGTTTTCCTCAGCATCCAGGCCCCTATAATAATAAAAAGCAGCGTTATAAAAAGAAAGGCCCCGATATTAACATAGAGAAAAACGGGATACAAGAGTTCTCCTGTGGATTCAACACTTAAGTGTGTACTCCATCTTGCAGCTTCCAGTTTTTTTAATGAAAGTATATTAAATAAACCCACAGCAAGTACGTTGCCCAATAGGGCCACAATAATAAACAGAAATGAAAACCGCATCTGCAAGCCAGAATTTATCACGTATTTACGTCTTCTGAATTTCATCGCCTCTCCTATTTATTATGGCACTGCAGGCACAGCTGGCCCTTATCTTCCATCACAAGCATATTCTTTACTTTGGAATATATATTATGACAGGTGCCGCAGCCAATATTATCATTGAAAAATCTTATTTCCTTGTTAAGCATGCTCGGTGAGTTAAAATCTCGCATTTTCTCCCTCTGAATTTTTTTGTACGAAATGCCTATAGGATGGGGTAATGAATATTTAAAGTGGCTCCATGTACCTGCCCCAAGCGACTTAGACTTATCCTTCATATATGTATCATGACACTCAATACATGTCAAGGACAAACTATCAATACGCGTTGAATTGTCCTTCACCACATAGGAGCCTTCGTGAGCATTTGCATACAAAATATGCCCCTTTGCATCTATCTTGTGGCATTCAGTACAGAAGAAGACACCTTTAACCTGGCGTCTTAGGTAATAGTGTTGTTTCGATAAAAACTGAAAGTTCTCTTTTGGATGTGCAAAATGACAGGTGATACATGTCACCTTCCCTTCTACAAGGGGAAAGTCTGCAGGGATAGCCATACTGGGATAGATATCCGACGGGTGCGACTTTTTCTTCTCAAGCCGTAAATGACATGCATTACATACTCTCGAAACAGACGGCTGGAAGCTCGCTGGATCATTCTCTGGATCTATGTGACAGTGGTAGCATTGACCTTCACCAAATTCATGTGACGGCCCAGACAAGGCAAATACCAGAGCAGTAAAACCAATAACAGCCAGACATATAATCACTGCTTTACTGCTCATATTTTAATATTCTCTATTAGTGAATTTATATGCCCGTTAATATCTGAAATCTTTTTTACATTAGAATCCAAACTCTTCTTATCATCGGGTAAATTCTTAAGTTCATTTACAGAATCTTTTAGTTGATTTATATCCGACTTAAGTAATTTAACCTTATCGCTGTAAGTGCCGGTCAGGTCATTCACACACTCTGCAAAAGAATGTATTACGTCTTTCCTTCTAAGTTTGATTTTCTCCCCGATATAGCCATTGCCGATAGACTTGGCAGCCACCTTAACTCTGTACAAAGGACCTGCAATTCTGTGTGTATAAAGGATGCCAAGAAACAACAGACCCAAAAACATCATAAACGATAAAATAGCGCTTATTATAAGCGATCTGAAAATGATAGTATCTTTAAGGTCAGACATAATGGACAATGCAGCGCTGTAGTGCGTATCAAGCGGTTGGTGAATATTCAGGTATAGAGTTAAAGCGGATACAGCAATGCCGCCCATTAATACCAGAAGAAAAGCAAGCAGGAAATTTATTAAATAATTTTTACCTATAATATCTGTCGATTTCAAGGTTCAGTCCCCACTATTTTAGTGCTATCAGCATCTTCAATTAATACACTATATTTATACTTACCTCCCAAATCTACATCGGTCCTTACAATTCCGCGTATTGTCAATATATCATTAATTTGGGCCGTCTTCACCGTTGTAAATATAATTTCATCATAAGGTGCAGCGCCTGTCCCATCTCTCAGTGTGATCCAGTTTTTGCTTAGTATATTTTTGTTTATCTTCATTACTTTTGCCCTCAACGTCACTTTCTTTCCTCTCAGCTCTTCCTTTTTGGTAAATATGTCGCTGATAGTCCTGCCGTCCTCTACCTTCCCGATCTCTCCCTTTGCAGGAGGAACTGCCTTAACCACCTGCTCTTTCTCTTTGATATATGTATCATGGCCTGGAATACCTTCCGGTACTTTCGACAACACCTTAATTCTGGTGACAAAGAGAATGGACTGAAATATCCTATCGAGTGCTTCACTCTTAAAGTTTGACATTGGAAGCCCGCCTTTATACTCTACTTTGTCACCGATGGATACTGATACTTTAAGAATTTTATTCATAGTTGCTATCCAGACTTCCTTACCCTGCTCATCAAGTTTCAGATAAGTATATTTACCAGCTGGCTGATGCTCTAATATAATGGCAATATGTGGCTTGTCTTTTTGAGGAGATGTTTCTTCTGATAACAAATCCGGCACTACCGAAATCATGCAGAAAAGTAAGATTATTGTAATTCTAAGTGTATTCAATTATTGATGTCCTCCTGTACACATATTCTTTTCTAAATATTAAGACCTAAGGATAGGTTCTTGCATTATGAATACTTGCGTGACAATTAAGAGTACACTGGCCACTAAAAGTCCCTGTATCATCATAACGCATGACACCCTGCTCAGTCTGAACAATTGTAATATCAAAGTTTATAAGATGACTGTTATTGAGAGAATTACCCTGGGTAGAGCTTATTCCATGTGCATCATGACATGCAGAACATGGGGCCATGTAAGTCACTATATGAGAGTTATGTGCGCTAAAGCTCTCATTTGCCAGAATGCTGTTTCTGTCATGACACTTATAGCAAAGTGCATAACTGGTAGAATTTTCTACAGTATTATCCTGGGTCGTGTAGTTCAGTTCAAGAAGATATTCATTGTTTGAACCATGAGGACCTGCAGGACCCGATAAGTTGTTGTTATTGTGACAGTCTGTACAGAAGATTATACTCGTAGTTGTATTGGGCGGAATAAGACTGGGAACATTCAAATTCATTCCCTGAATCGCCACAGGATGAAATGAAGGATTGGACGCGTCAAACTCAAGCCTCGTGTTCTGCTGTTGAATCTGCCGGTCAATTGAAATAACGGAAAGCACATTATTATCGGCATGGCACTTAAAGCAAATCTCATATTCATTTGCAGAAACAGAGATGGCCTGGCCTGCAATATTAATCCCGGACACTCCATTGATTGCTCCTGAGACCGCCGGAGCACCAGGTGATATATTTGAATTAGACCAGTGGCCATTATGACAGTCTGAACATTCAACATGATTTGGAATTGAGCCTGATGTAAAGTCCTCTAACGGTTGATGTAGTCCTGTATAGTCCTGCACAGCATGCTTGAAAGATTTAGCAACCTCCGCTTCAATATCAGTACCCGCTACATTATCATTATGACAGACAAGACAATTATCTTCTTCAAATACATAATTCAAAAGCCTTTCATGTCCGCCCGCAGAATGAGGAGTATGGCAATTTGTACATCCATTTTCAGCAACAGTAAAATAAGTCGAGTCTGGCCAGGGATTTGATCCAGTACCATTCCACGTTGCGTTCGATAGAGAATGAGAACTGGAGGTCCATCCAGTCTTTATATGACACGATTTGCACAGAGCTGACGAAGCATTGGTCATCACAAGAAATTTGCCATATGTATTGTCATGAGGATCATGACATGTCGTACACTGTAACTGTTGATTATTGTCCAGGTTTAATTGCGAAGGAAGAGAGAGAGGTTGAACAAGTTCAACGTTACTGAGCGCAAGAGAACTATCATAGACAAAAGAGATCGGGTGGTCATCTGAAAGGTCAGTTCCAAGTTTCGAGGAGATTTCAGGGAAAAAACGGACCCCCCCGGTAAAAGCTATTTCCGCCGGATCAGACACTAGAGCGCCAAGGGCTATAGTACCATCATGACAACTGAGACAAAGCTTTGATGAACCAGTAGGCTGGCCGACTGTCGCATACATGGTTGAGCTTTGGTATTTTGTATAGGTCGTTGTGGAATCCTGGCGGTTCCACAGTGAAGATATATCAATCCTTGCATGATGAGGCGCATGGCAAAAAATACATACCCTTTTTTCAAATATTGCTTTAATCGTACCCGGCCCTGATACAGCCAGGTTATGTTTGGTATTAATAATGCTCTGAGCATGAAGAGAAGACATACTGGCTAGGACTATCACGCCAGAAAAGAAGTAGAGCATTGTGATTTTCAATAAACGTTTCATAAAATTACCCTTTGCTTATAGTATAACGGATACTCTTGATCAAGGACATACGATATTCAAATACAATCATGGCCTTGAATAATTCTCCTCTTTTAAATATTGAAAAATCTGAATTCTGTGATTGTACGAGTCTGCAACATATATTTTATCATCACTGTCAATGTATATACCAGATGGAAGCCAGAACTCCCCGTAAGAATTTCCGGGACTGCCGAAGACCATGAGCAGATCGCCACTTTTGTTGAAAATCTGCACATTGTCAAACAAGGCATCAACGACATAGATATTACCTTCACTGTCAACAGCTACCCCCTTTGGACGGGAGAAATATCCGGGACTGTCACCTGCTTTACCAAAAGAATTAATGAAAATCCCTTCTGGCGTAAAAATCTGAATTCTGAAATTCAGAGAATCCGTTACAAAAATATGCCCGCTTTGCGAGACAAATATGTTGGTTGGGAAATTAAACATTCCAGGTTCAGTCCCTGTCCTTCCCATCGTACCCTTGAATGTATGGTCCTGAAGATCATATCGTATAATTTGCGAGTTTACCGTATCAACAACAAGGAGCTCTCCTGTTTTCCTGTTTACAGCTATGCCGGTTGGTCTGCCTAAAAAGTTTTTGCCTATATCCTTAACATATTTTTTCCCATGCTTACTAAACACCTTTACTACGCCTGATGCGGAGTCAGTTACATATATATAACCATTCATGTCAGCCGCTATTCCAATAGGAAACAAAAATGATCCGTCTCCATTCGGAAATTCATAATAATCATTATTTTGCTCATCAAACACATGCACGCACTTACAAAAGCTGTCAACAACGAACAATCTGCGATCAGCATCCAGCAGTACTCCATAAGGATTGACAATAGGTGCTTTTCTTCGACCCGTAAAAAATTTTAAAAGCTTTTGAGACAGGGATTCTCGGATATTGATATCTTCCGGATTTGATACAGCATTAACAAAGTGTATCCTCGGAGCTTCAGGGGGGAGTGGCCATATAATGACAGGCAAAACTTTTTTCTCTACAGCAATTTCCTTAAAACAACCCTCGAGACCAAAAAACAGGACAGTAACTGCCAGCAGGACTATGATGCGTCTCATGTTTTTCATATTAAAACCTTTATAATTATGTTTTAAAACAATTCCCTGTTTACGGAAAAAAGTATATATTTATTTTTTATAATATCCCGGACAATTTGATCTTCTATCTGAGAATAAGAATAGGTTATCCTGCCACTGTATATCCTGTAAATCCAATCAAGCGCCACAAGAAGTCCTTTATCTATAGTGTTCTGATTCGCGTTTGATATCTTGTTATAAAAACTCTCCGCTGAGAATTTAGCACGACCTGAGAGAACTTTTTCATAGTTCATATTAACATAGCTCAGATCCTCGGTCTCATTTATATACTTAGTCTTGCTGTAGCCCAGCGAAATCCTTATAACTGAATAATAATTCGGTTGCAGGGTAATGACTTCATTGACAGCTACTCTCTCTAATGGAACAATTGTTGACTGCTTGTTCTCATAGGACATATTTGTTTCACTCCAATGAACTATTAATGCCATACCAATGAAATGAGATTGCTCATCTAACAATTTGTCAGTACTTGATCTAATGCCTCTTAGGAAAAACTGCTCGGACCCCTTAAACCTGTAAAACATGTTCACAGTATTTTCGAGATTGAGAGTAACGCCATATGATTGATTGTACGTCAAATAATCAAAGGGAAATTTAATACGGTAGTCATAGCTGATCAGCACAGGAGCGCCAGCCGAACAATCAAGGTCTACATCCAATTGTCCACCAAGAATGCACCGTACTCTTGTCAATGTACCTATAGATGAGAGCACATAGTTGCCGACTTCGGGATAAATAGTTCCCATGTCGTCTTTTAAAACAATTGAAGTTATATCTATACCCTCTTTTTCGAGGAAGGTAAAGGCGCTCACAAGAGATACAGATTCATCGATGACATGATTAAAGTCAGAAGAAAAATTCACTTCATTTACAGAAATATGCTGCCCCATATCAACCTGTATCTTTCCCACAGGAACGTCCCGGTCATAATGAAAATCGACTCCTGCATCATACTGCAACTCTTCATTACCGGTATTGCGAATCCTGATTGCACCGGCATTGAAATTGGTACTAAGATTTTCATAAAGAAGATGGTTCAGATTAAAGTTCCCTGACACTGTTTCTATATCTGTCGCATCTGCTTTGAGTGCATCAATAAGCTCACGATCCCTATAATTAAAACTATACCTGGTGATCAGATTTTTCCTATGTCTCCAGGAGAAAGTTTCAATTACGGCTATCTCCCTGTTTGTATTATCATTATTAATTGTATCGGAATAGGACAGGGAAGAATTGAGATAGGCCTGATTATTTTCTAAAAAAGACCGGGTGTGTGACAAGTTGTACACCTGTTGCACAGTGTCAACAGCGTTATTAATTGTTGTTTGGTCACTTTTAATATACACGCCGCTCAATCGTACAGTACCTAATTTACTTAGATTACTGCTTACCAAGTTTACCTGATCTCTGTTTCTCTCTTCAGTAAAAAACCCTGATCTCTGGCTTTCCGAATGAATATAGTTTATTGTCGTTGGTAAAATACTGTATTTCAATGCAAGCAGAGATCCGTATGACGTCTCCTTCCGGATGGTCCGTCCGGTGAAATTATTACTCAAACTATCATTCTCTCTTCTCGCAAAGAGGGTCAGCGTATACGGTTTGTAACTGAGTAAAACAAGCTCCGCATCATACCCCTGGAGAAAAGAATCAGATCTACTTGTTGTTGATGATTGCGCACCACTAGTCTGTCTTCTCACTTGATTCCATTCCGGGGAGTATTCAAGTGAGTACACGGCAAGAGCAGGATGATAAATCCATCCTGCTGTAAGGATATTAAGTTCTTCAGTCAGGTCTTTTGTTTGATCTACCCTGCTGATAAATGGTCCCTCTCTTATCTCCTCCTCATATTCAAAAACAAACTCCATGCCAAGCACTGGTCGTTCAATATAAAAAATATTCGCCGCGAACGCCCCTATGTCTGTAAACACAATAACGGTCATGATTGAAAGTAAAATAATAATATTTTTATAAAGGACTTTCATAATTTAAAAAAGCTGCCAGCCTCGGGTTTCTAATATGTTTCAAAGAAATCTTCTTTGAGTAAAAACCTGTTTTTCCCTAAATGTGGATTATGACAGAAAGAGCATTCCTTGCCCTGCAAATGTTCTTCTATTTCCGTGATGGACCCGTCGATATGACACTGTGAGCACAACTCCCTTGATGTCTCCTTTAAAATCAGGTAGGGAAAGGGAGAGTGGTGATGGTGGTGACAAACTGTGCACATTCCAGCAGATACCGGCCCATGTATCCATAGATTCTTTGTAAATGCCGATGCAGTGGACTTCGTGGTATGACATTCGATACAAATTTCATTTTTTGGTAATAGAAGTTCCTTTGGCAGGGATTGTAAGTTAGGGAATGCTCCCTTCTTTAACGCCTTTTTCTCCCCTTTTATTTTGTGACATTGAAAGCACTGCCCCGAGGCATATGGTCCATGAACAGATGGCTGCCTTCTCCTGGCTTCAACTTTTTCAACTTCAACTTGAACAGTACTTCCCAAGGATGCCTGAAGATCATTCTTTTCAAGAGGAGGAACTCCCGTAAAAAAAAAGTCATGACCTTATATTTTGAATATTTATCGCACCCGGTTACAAATACAAGTAATAGAGTGATAGTGAGAAAAATCATGAAGGCACATTTCTGCCCTCTCAGGCGCTTCAATCCTGTATGTTCAACCATGATAGCAACTCATCGTGTCCGACAAAATATCTCTAGAAATTTCATATTCATTCCACTCACTCCATGAAAACCAACAGGCAGGGAGCAATATACAACGAGCCTCTTGTTTCCAGGTCAGGAAACCAATAATGGCTAACGCCTGGATATAAAAATTGACTTTATTCAAATTCACAATGCTATCCATCTCATTTCTGATAGCATCATGTTTACAAAAAAAGGATTTTGATTTCTTCAGATCTAATGTTACTTTGAAGGTGATAATTCTGAAGGGACGAGTTCTCCAGTCCACTCACCAAAGCCATATACATTGATTTTCTCATCACCTATTAAATTAGTGACATAGACAAGATACTGAACTTTAAAATCCTTGTCTGCGTATTCATTAAAGAAATTGATATTATCACTATCGTAATCGATGAAGATGCCGTTTGGCAGCGTCATTCCCCCCATACCAACGAAGCCGCCGAAAAAAAGCATCAACCGGCCCGTTTCCGTATCAAATATCTGAACATTTTCAAAAGCTGTATCAACTACATAGAGCAGTCCGTCTCTGTCTGCAGCAATGCCTTTAGGTCTGGCAAATGACCCGACTGTATCGCCATGTTGTCCGATGGTTTGCAGATAGTTTCCATCAAGATCAAGGACCTGAATCCTGAAATTAAAGGCATCATCAACATAGATATTGCCCATATCGTCTATGTCAATATGGGTTGGCTTTAAAAATTCTCCTTCCCCTCCACCAAGTCCGCCTATCTTCTGAATGGTATCTCCTGTGTCCATATCAAGAACAATAATCTGATTGAGACCAAAGTCGCATACGTATAACCTGTCTTCATACACAGCAACATCAACTGGTTTGACAAACTGGTCATGCTGTCCGTATGACCTCACATATTTGTTTTCATTGTCATAAACAATCACCTGTTTTCTTGTGAAATCAGTCACATACTTATAACCATTTTCTGTAACGGTCATCCCGGCAGGGTTACTCAGAGAACCCATACCAGTGGAACTAATGACATCAAATTTTTTTGTCTCCAGATTCACGATGAGCACACTATTAATCTTCCTGTCAACGACGTATATTTTCCCCTTCGATGCCTCAACATCGTATGGAGTGGTTATCCATTTTTCTGATTTATCCCGGCCTAAAAGAAATTCATCAAATCCGCTCGATTTTCCACCGAGTTGGTCTTCAGAAGAGATATGTGTCAGAAACTGTATTCGTGGCTGTTGAGGTAATGGAGGATAAAATACTTTTTCCATAACTTCCTTTTGTTGAGACGTTGCACAGCCAAAAAATAAAATAGCTGCAACCATGGTTAAAGCTAATCTTCTCATATATCCTCCTCGATAATATTTATAATTTCCTGTATTCGACTCATAAAAATCCGGCTCCAAGCACAATGATCTGTCAAAGACGGATATTCTTGATGTTCTATTTATTTGCATCTGTGTTTTTTTGTATATCCTTCCCATCTTTTCCCGGTTGTTCAGTACCTTCTTTTGATTTCCCTTCCTTCATGTCTCTTTCCCTGCTTGACTGAAGATCCTCTGGCGATGCGTCCTCACCCTGTCTCGGGCTTACATTGACCGGGTTCGGTACAGGATCATATCTATCGTATTGCATGACTTTGTGGCATGTGGTGCTGCACTTACCCCCGGTTTCAGTTTTCTCATAATGTAACGTCAGGTTCCGCTTTCCAAATTCAAAGGTTTCCCGAATAAGCCTGGGGGCAATGGAAAAGTGGGGATCATGGCAGACACTGCAGGACCTTCCTTTCACCTTATTTACATGCCTGAAGTGAAGATTGAGGTTACCATTTCTAAACTTTGTTTCCGTTAATGTTCTTGGAATTACAAATGCATTATTCAGGCCCTTGTGACAATCACCGTTGAAGCACAAATCAAATGCTCTCGCAGCGAAATATACATAAAAGCTCTCCGGATATTCTTTTTTCAGATGATTATAATAATTACTCTCATGCGCATCATGGCATGTTGTGCATTTCCCTTCGGCAAAAGGGGCATGCTGGGTTAAGTCTTTGTCTGCAACAATGACTTTGGGAGGCTCCCCCTTGATTCCGGGAGGAGTTTTAAATTCCTGGCTGTGACATTTTGCACATAGCACGCGTGTGTCTTCAGATATTTTTTTAAAGCGGTGTTCCCCTTCTACTGCAATCTCATGACATAGTATGCAAAGCGCGCCGTCAACACCTACTTTATGGACTGATTTCTTTCGACCAGTATTGGCATGGCATGAGGCTGTAACGCATGAAGCGCTACTATCTATTTTCAACACCTTATCCTCTGCCTGATCATCTGAACCAGCTAACCCGGTGTAGAATAAAAGCACTGAAATGGTGAGAGCAGTAGATATAAATTTACATGCCTTATTCATAAGTGAAAATTATACTATAGTCTGACAATGAATTACGACACCTTCATGAACTGCTGTGTATGGGACTAACATTTACTGAGTGTATATAATAGAACAGTTTTAGACAAAAAAAAAGTGGGGACAAGCCCCACTTTTTTGTTTTAAACATTCTTTCTACTATTTAAAGTGACAAGATGTACAAAGTGCTGAAGCAGCATTGGTGCCTCTGAGCAGATAAGTACCAGTTGATTCTAAGCTTTCAGTATTGTTATGAACATCGTGACATGTAGAACACTCAACCTTGCCATTCTGAAGAACATCGTCAAGATCATTAGTACCGAGTGTAACACCAGATGAGGTATTCAGACCAGGCTTTGTACCATCATAAGTAATTGAGATCGGGTGAGTACCCTGCAAGTTACCGTCAGATCCACCATTCAGATTAGGAACCTTTCCAGTTGTTGCAGTTGTTGTACCAGCAGCTGCGCCCTCACCATATGCTGAAAGTGCAGTTACTCCATCATGACAACCAAGGCAGAGCTTTGAATTTCCAGAAATACCATCAGCTACTTCTGCTGTAGGATCAGTTGAAACATACTGAGTGAATGTGAGGCTACTTAATTCATGGTTCCACAGTGGACCATTAGATGCCCTGTTAGCTCCGCTGTCATGCGGTGAATGACATACGGCACATATTTCTGTAATACTATCTACTCCTACCAGATCATGAACACTACCTGATAGTCCTGCAAATGATACAGCACTGATTCCGAGTACAAGTACTGCGGCTAAAGCTAAAATTAAAGACTTTTTCATTTGTACTACCTCCTTTAAGATTTAATGGGTTAATCCCATTTTTTTCCTTTCTGAAGAAAGGATTTATTTAGCATTTCTGATATGAGTAAAAGCAAATGTTATGCCACCTTGATGTTTCTTTTATTTTCAATATGTTATCTCAAGAACAAATTTTTTCATATGCCATTATGACAGTTTCCTCATGCCACTTTGGCACGTTATTTACAATATATTATGTGAATCATTGTCAATATTATTTTCATTATTATTATTTCTGTAAATATACCTTTATTTACTGCCGGGTCAAGCCTGACGGCAATCAGAATGCCATAATAACAGGCAGACAAACAGAGTTTATTTTCAGGAAACTGAATTTATAAAATAGGAACCGCATTAGGGATCTTCGGGAATTGCTCTTTATTGAACTATAAATAATAGAAACAGAACTGGTCTATCCAGAAAGACCAGTTCTGCATCTAGAGCTAGGATGCTCAATATTTGCGATGGCAAACATCACATTCCGTAGGTTCAAGCCACCACCTGAAGGGCGTCCCCCACTTCACCTCAACCTGCGCCTTATGACAAGGTGCATTTGTACATGTAGCTTCGTCCGGATACAGGGTACCGGCCGGAAAGAATGTAGTGGTTGTCAGGTCATATGTTACATCCCCTTGTAAAAATGCAGGATATACATAAGGCGCTGGATTAAATTCAATGTCCTTGGTACCGTTTACGTGGTATGCCGTATTATGTATCGGGACATCGTTAAAAAATATGCTGAAAAAATCACGGACATAGTTTGGATCTTCAGTTTGAACAGTATTGTAGTGACATGTGTTGCACTGCAAAGGATCATACCCCTTGTTATATACATGCATATTGATATATCCATCGACTGTGTCATCAATCCATGCATGACTGTCTCCTATGCCAGCTGATACAGAAGGCGGCAGTGTAATAGGATAACCATGGCATCCGTCGCACCCGAGGGAATCTACACCCCACACAGGACTCTGATACTGAGTGGTTTTTACTATGAAGCTTTCCCATGGAGGACTATAAACTAGCGGTGCTGGATAGGTAGGCTCAGGAACATCCCCGGAACTGGAAAATTCGGTCACGCTGTGACAGTAGACATTATCACATGTGCCCTGAGTATAGTTGAGCCCAAAAGCATCAGGAAACGTCGTCAAACCTGGTGTATAGGTTGCAGTAGGTGGATTAAGTACCTTCAATGAATCGGCTGGTGCAGCTGCGTTGTATAACTCTATCTGGGCATCACCTCCACCGGCATTTATTACTCCATTCCTGTGTTCGGCTGAATCCATTGGGTGACAATTTCCACAGTTCATCATATATACTGTGTCCTGTGCTGTGTAGTCTTCAGTAATTCCTGTATTTCCATACTCTGCAAAGTCCGGATTACCGCTATAATGAGCTAAATGACTTCCGGTAGGCGGCGGCACAGCATGACAACCTCCACATCCTGGCTTAAACCCTTCCGCGTGAAGATGACAATCTGTGCAATTTGTATTGTCGTTATGAACAACGGTAGATCCATCATTACGGTGATATATCGTCTGGGTATGGCACATCTCACAGATATTCTCATTATTATTACCACCATCTGCAAATGATCCTGATCCCGATGCTGCTGTAAACTCTACAAGCTCCTCTATATTCAATCCTGTTACAGGATTGTCAAAACAGATATATTCCTTTATATACTTGCCGTAGCTTGTCCCGTAACGTACATCCTGCTCCTGCATATGCGGATTATGGCAGGTCAGACAGTCCATGTCCCACCCCCATACTTCGTCCCAAGAACTGTCGATGAATGGAGCTGCACGTTTAAAGCCGTGCCAAACCCATAGGGAGGATTTCCAGGATATGCACTCGGATTGATCGGGTCCTTCAGTATGCCGTTCAGGGGATCCG
>PVMK01126839.1_pt1 | contig 25800 bp, 23 predicted proteins | sample 1853481 | NCBI WGS metagenome assembly PVMK01 (sample SAMN08533507, study PRJNA380276) | Marine sediment metagenome, whole genome shotgun sequencing project.
GCAAGGGCCTGGCGTTAACGCCAGTCCCTTGCGCAGTATGGTATTTTCAGCATTAAATTTTTCTACAGCTTCTCTGCGAGTCCAGTAATCACTGCTGGATTCGAGCTGGGCAACCAGCTCGTGAATAATATTGTCTTCAACGAGCTGGCCATAGGGTGTGGTATTGCGATCGTCTATTCCGTAAAAATTGAGCTTGCGTACTTCCAGCGAGTCCTTGCCCAGCTTACGTGCAATGTTGTCGATAATGTATTCGATTGCGATCGCACCCTGTGGCCCACCGAAACCGCGAAACGCGGTGTTCGACTGGGTATTGGTTTTTGCGCTATACGCATCGATCGCGACATCGTTGATATAATAGGCATTGTCGAGATGACATACCGCGCGGGTCACCACCGGACCGGTGAGATCGGCAGAGAAGCCGGACTGCGCGGCCATTTCGATACTGACCGCCTGCATCAGGCCATCGTCGTCGAAACCCACTTCGTATTCGTAATGAAACCCGTGGCGTTTACCGGTAGCCATCATATCGTCGTCACGGTCGAGGCGCAGTTTGACCGGGCATTTCAGGTGGTAAGCCGCTACCGATGCAATACAGGCAAAGATCGCTGACTGTGATTCCTTTCCGCCAAATCCACCGCCCATGCGACGCATTTCGACAACGACCTGATTTAAATCCAGCCCCAGTGCATGCGCTACCACGTGCTGCATTTCGGTTGGATGCTGGGTTGAACACCACAGGTGGATGCAGCCGTCTTCCCTGGGGATCGCGTATGAAATCTGTCCTTCGAGATAAAAATGTTCCTGACCCCCAACCGATATTTCGCCCTGTAGCCGCTGGGGCGATTTTTTCAGGGCTGCCTGCGCATCGCCCCGCCGCAGGCGAGCGGGTGGCAATACCCATGACTCCTGGCGCTTCGCCTCGCGCACATCGATGACGGCTGGCAGGTCCTCGTATTCGATATCCGCCTTGCTGACAGCCTTGCGTGCCTCAATTACCGATGTCGCGACCACGGCGAAAACAGGCTGCCCGATAAACTGCACCAGGCCATCGGCAAGAATCGGGTCGTCGTGAATGATGGGTCCACAGTCGTTAACACCGGGAATATCTCCGGCAGTCAGTACCGCTACAACCCCGGCTGAAGATTTCACTGCCTCGTAGTTGACCCTGGTAATACGGGCATGGGCTCGCTGGCTCAGGCCAAGCGCTACGAACCTGGTTCCCGCAAGTTCCGGGATATCATCTACATAGGTGGCTTCTCCGCTGACATGCAATGCGGCCGATTCGTGCGGATCAGATTTTCCGGGAGCCATTTCACGCGCCTGGATAGCTTGCGGATTTTCCATCAGCCCTGCACCGCGAATACATTAACCGCCTCGGGCATCATCGCGTTCTGCGACCTGGTTTCGAGGTAGAATCGATATAACAGGTTAGCCGTGCCCTGTTGGCGGTAGGCTGCACTGGCACGCATGTCGGTGAGCGGCGAAAAATCCTGCGCCAGGGCCTTCATCGCTTTCTGGACACTAGCCTCGTCCCAGGTGTTACCGTCAAGCACGGCCTCTGCCTGTGCTGCCCGTTTTGGAATTGCGGCCATACCGCCTAGTACAATATCGATAGAGGCAACTGTATCGCCATCGAGGCGCAGGGCAAATGCCGCACACACAGCAGAAATGTCCTGGTCAAAACGTTTACACAGCTTGTAGCAACGGACCTGAATCGTCTCGTCTCGTTTAGGAATAATGACTGATTCAACAAATTCACCGCTTTGCATTGCATTTTTCTGATAGTCGATGTACAGATCTTCGAGAACTATTTCGCGGCTTTCACTACCCCGACGAAGCTTGATGCGTGCGCCGATGGAAATTAATGCTGGCATTGAATCACCGATCGGCGATCCATTCGCTGATGTTACGGCGTTTTTCCTCGGTTCCGGCATTACGCACCGGAACCGAGGAAAAACGCCGGAACATTTCAGCAAATTCCGGGTACCCCGATGACAGGTTATCGAAGGCATCGGTGAGAGAAACCGCCGCGCCAATTTCGATATTCGTGTCAGTTTCACTAATGCGGTTGAGTTCCGTAACATTGCCGAGGTAGATAACCGCGGGCAACTCACGTAACTGCTTGGTCACCCAGAGGCCGACATCGGTACCACCTGCGAGAATGCAGGCGTCAGGATTTTGCAGGTAATAATTGGCAAGCTCTGTGATGCTGGTCGGCGCAAAATAGCTGGCGTCATCCTGGTTCAGTTGCAATCCCTGTTTTCTACGAAGATGAGCCAGCCGTTCCAGCATTTTCTGTTCTTCGGTGGATGCCTTGCCAGCTGTTTTACCGGCTGCACCATATATGATCGGATCTGCTTCAGGGCTGACCGGGTAATCACGCATATGCCGGGTTGCCTCGATTATCGGGCGATATCCGGTGCATCGACAGAGATTCCCCGAGAGCGCATCGTCAATCGTTTCACGGCTCGGATCGGAATCGTTTTTATACAAGGCAAACATCGACATGATGAACCCCGGTGTGCAAAAACCACACTGTGATCCATGGTAATCCACCATACTTTGCTGCACCGGATGCAGTTGTCCGTCTGCGGATCTTAATGATTCGACCGTAAACAACATTTTGCCATCCAGCGTCGGCAGGAACTGAATACAGGCATTCACCGCTCGAAAGCGGATGCGCTGATCGACTGCCTCACCGATTACGACGGTACAGGCACCACAGTCACCTTCGGCACAGCCTTCCTTGCTACCGACTCGACCCAGATCCTCCCGCAGGTACTGCAATACGGTTCGAGTCGGATCGATATGTTCGATCTCAACCAGCTCTCCATCGAGTATGAAGCGAATCAGGTTTTTAGAGGCACCCAACTTTAACTACCTCGATAGGTTGAGTAGGCCCAGGGGGAAACCAGCAGGGGTACGTGATAATGCGAATCGGCATCGGCTATGCCGAACCGAATCACGACTTCATCGACAAATGGGGGATCGGGTAGATCAAGATTGATGGATCGAAAATAGGCACCGGCGTGGAAGACTAGCTCGTAAACCCCGGGTTTAAAATCGTCGTTATCGAGGATCGGCGTATCGAGTCGGCCATCCGTATTGGTGGTATCCCGTTTTAACAATTGGCGATCGCCATCGACAGCATAAAGCGCGACATTTACATTGGCTGCCGGGCAGCCCAACGCCGTATCGAGTATATGTGTCGTCAATCTGCCCATACCGCTCCCCTCGGTGTTCAGAAATGCTAAATTCGCATTAATCTCACTAATTGTCAACATTTTTGTCAAATATTGTTAACAATTTTATGAAATGTGTTACTATATTTCCAAACCTGGCACGAGGAACCCGGTCATCGAATCGAATAATAACAGGCAGACATTCAAGGCAGCAATGAGCGAAGACGATGTGATACGTCAGATCGAACAGGCTGTCATCGATCATCGCCTGCCACCCGGCACCAAGCTGAAAGAGGTACAGCTAGCCGAGGTGTTCGGTGTTAAGCGCGGCACCATTCGCAAGGTACTCGCACGGCTTGCCTATTCCCGACTGGTAGATCAATTACCCAATCGCGGTGCCAGTGTCGCCAAACCATCGGTTGAAGAAGGCATGGATTTATTCGCGACCCGGCGCGTGCTCGAAGGCGCCATCATCCAGTCTCTGACGCCAAAAATTAATAAATCGCAAATCCAGCAGCTGCGAGATATGCTGGATCAGGAACAAAATGCCTACGAAGTCGATGACTCCAGGCTGGCACTATCCTTATCGGTTGATTTTCACCGTCAGCTGGCCAGAATGTGCGGCAATGGCGTACTCGAAGAATACCTCAACGATATCATCCGGCGCACGCCACTGGTGATACTCACACATCTGGGTACCGATCCTCAAAATCGATGCCGCAACCAGGAACACAACGCGATCGTCGATGCAATTGAAGTTGGAGACGCGCGAAAAGCGGTAGATTTAATGAATCAGCACCTGCTACATATCGAGAACCGGATTGAGCACAAATCTGAAGACCCACAGCCCGATCTTGCCACTCTTCTTCTGTCCAGTTAAGCCGAGGTTAGCCTGTGTCCGATAATAAAGACTACCCCAGAGACCTGATCGGATACGGCAGACAGCCGCCGCATGCTGACTGGCCGGCCGGGGCCCGCATTGCCGTGCAATTCGTGTTGAATTACGAAGAAGGTGGAGAAAGCAGTATTCTGCATGGCGACGCAGGTTCGGAGCAGTTCTTATGCGAGATCATCGGGGCGCCGAGTTACCAGGCGCGTCATATGAGCATGGAGTCTATGTATGAATACGGTTCCCGTGCGGGTGTCTGGCGCCTGTTAAACGAATTCGAAAAACGCGGGCTGCCGCTGACAATCTTCGGCGTCGCCATGGCCCTGCAACGACACCCCGAACTGACCAGGACATTTGTCGATCTGGGCCACGAAATTGCCTGCCATGGCCTGCGCTGGATTCACTACCAGAATATTGATGAAAAAACCGAACGCGATCACATGCACAGCGCAATCGAGATTATCCAGCAGCTAACCGGGACCATGCCCCTGGGGTGGTATACCGGTCGTGATAGTCCGAATACCCGCCGACTCGTGGTCGAGAATGGCAGCTTTCTGTATGACTCGGACTACTACGGCGACGATTTGCCCTTCTGGACAGAAGTGACAACCAGTAACGGTGATACCCGGTCGCACCTGGTGGTACCCTATACACTGGATACCAACGATATGCGCTTTGCTACACCCCAGGGTTTCAATTGTGGCGAACAGTTTTTCCAATACCTGCGTGATAGTTTTGACGTGCTTTACGCGGAGGGTGAATCAACACCGAAAATGCTGTCGATTGGGCTTCATTGCAGGCTGGCAGGACGGCCCGGGCGATTTGCCGCATTACAGCGTTTCCTCGATCACATCCAGAGCCATGACAGGGTATGGATATGCCGGCGCATCGATATCGCCCGGCACTGGATAGACAGACACCCCTGGCAAGCCGCATAATAGAATCCATGCCCCAATGTGACCCACAAACACTCGCCATTATTGCGAAAGCAGCGGCCCGGCGTTCCGGAATCTAATAACCTGACATGACGGGCAAGATATCGCTAACCAGCCTGAACCAGTTTAATCGCGAGCAATTTATCGAATCGCTCGGCGGTATCTTCGAGCATTCGCCCTGGGTAGCCGACCTGGTTTATGAATATCAACCATTCGACTCCAAAGCCCGGTTACATCAAACCATGGTTGAAGCCGTAAAACAATCTCCCGAATTTCAACGCATGGCGTTGATTTGTAACCACCCCGAGCTTGCCGGAAAGGAGGCCGATGAAGGGACTCTGACCGAAGAATCGCAAAAGGAACAGTCACGAGCCGGGCTGGACCAGTGTACAACCGCAGAGCTGATACAACTCAAATCGCTTAACAATTCCTACCGCGAGAAGTTCGACTTCCCATTTGTTATTGCAGTCACCGGTTTGGACCAGAGCCAGGTAATTGCGGCTATCGCGTCGCGTCTAAAAAATTCAGCCGGGGATGAATTCGAAACCAGCATCAACGAGATCGCTAAAATTGGAATGATTCGGCTGAATGCGCTGATTGATGAGTAACAGCGAGCTAGTTTCCCGCTCGGCAGTTCACGATCAGTGGCAAGATATACTGAGCGACGCACTGGAGACTGTCGATGCCGACTACCGGTCACAATTGCTTCACTCCCGAGCCTGGTTACCCGGCATCGACAATTTGTTCAGCGCATTTCGTCGCGACCGACTCGGCGTTCGCTACGTTCTGATTGGCGAATCACCTTATCCCCGCCAACAATCCGCCAATGGTATCGCCTTTTATGATGCCGCGGTCACTAAACTGTGGAGTGAATCCGGTTTAAGCAAGTCGGTTAATCGAGCAACCTCATTACGTAATATCATTAAAACCGCACTGCTGGCCGAAGATTACATCGAGGCAGATTCGCAGGGGAAAATTTCTCAGGCCAGTATCGCCATGCTCGATAAATCGGGAATGATTCAGACCATGGCCGATCTGTTTCAGGCGCTCGAAAATAACGGATTTTTGATGCTGAACGCTACACCAGTATTACACCCTGGGCGCAAACCTTCACTGGAAGCAAGATACTGGCAGGGGTTCCTGGAGCGATTGCTTGAGCGTCTGGCAGATTCTCTAAAGCAAACCCCAACCCTGGTTCTGTGGGGGAAAATTGCCGAGTCAATTGAACCGCTGGCGGTAGCCGATCGCTACCAAAAACTGGTCTGCGAGCACCCTTATAATCTTTCCTTTATTAAAAACCCGGCAATGCAGTCCCTTTTTCGAGAGCTTATGCTCTTTTCTCGTCAGGATAATTTATGAATATTTGTTTGTTGATGCTCTGCGCCTTTGCGAGATTCACCTGAACCCATGCGCCCAACATTTCCTGAAAACCAGTTTTTTAGTCCGGGATACGCAGCCTGCATATTCAATCGAGCAAATCGTCCGATCGTACCAAATCCCCCTGACCCGCGGTGTGGGCATCGGTCACCTTGCCGTATAGATTTTTGACTCGCACTATATTGCCGATGACACCGGGTTTTTCGGTAAACGACATGATTAATAATAAACGATCATCGTCACCAGTATTTTCGGTGACCTGGTGTAACGAAAATCTACCGAGGAAAAACTGCAAATCACCGGCATTCAACTGCAGGCGCTTAACACGACTTCGATCGCCTTCGAGTACTTTTTTTACCTCGTCGTAACACTCGTCATTTTGAGACCGTAGCGCAGGCACATATTCGAAATATCCCCCACTGCTCGCTGGTTTCAGTAACATCGTAATAGTGAATTCATTAGTATCGAAATGCCAGTTGAACTGCTGCCCCGGCTTTCCGACATTAACGATCATATTCGATACTGTGTCGGCGTAAATAAACAGCTCCTTTTTACCCAGGCAATCGGCAAGAAAACGTCGTAACGGTTCCCAGTAATAAAGTTGGCGCGATACGGTTTCTTCACCCAGCAGATCCGCGGTAACAAAGCCGTTGGTTCGCGCCATAAAGAAATTACGCGGGTGATCGGCGGGAAATTCCCTGTCGCCCTCACCGAGATAAACATTGCACATTTTGCGTGGTGAATAATAGGCCTGGTGCTTGCGTTGTTCTGCCTCCGCGAGCAATAGCTGTAGCCCCTGGTCACTGAAAAAATTTCGGATTACTGCACAACCGTCTTCAGCGAGCTCGGTTCGAATAAGCTCGATCATCGATTGACGTTCTGGATTATCGAGTTCGTCGACAGGGCAAATTTCGCGATTAATAATATGCTGGCAATCGATAGTAGTTGTCATGTTAGTGAATGCCTCATCTGGACGGTCAATTGAACAATTTCTACCGGTCGTATGCAAGCAGATGTAATGAGTTCAGGAACCTTTGATCAGGTCATTCTGCCATTGCATTTCGCCCGGAGTTTGGCTTACTCTTCACGGCTATTGACGATGACATTCGTCGATCGTCGATTTTCTACGAGTTTATCAATGTTCATACCGGAATCTAAATCCGCCTTCTGGAGCGGTTTTCGCGATTGTAGCCCGTTCATACTGGTGGTCTCTCCATTCGGGCTTTTGTTCGGTGTGGTTGCGACCGAAGCGGGTCTCAATCTGCTGGAAACCATGACCATGGCTATTTTAATCATTGCCGGTGCCGCCCAGTTTACCGCACTGGCATTGCTCGAAGATCAGGCGCCTACCATCATTGTTATCATTGCCGCCCTGGCAGTCAATTTGCGTATGGCGATGTATTCGGCAGCCCTGGTTCCTCACCTGGGGGAATTATCCCTCGGTACACGCGCTATTGCCTCTTATTTTATGGTCGATCAAACCTTCGCCGTATCGATCAAAAAGTACGAACAACAACCGACCTGGCCGGTATCGAGGAAAGTGGCTTATTTTTTCGGCTGCGCGGCCTCAATCTGTCCATTCTGGTATAGCTTCACGCTGCTCGGCGCGCTGGTCGGGCAATCGATTCCGAAGGAATTCTCGCTCGATTTTGCCATCCCGATATGCTTTATCGCGATAGTCGCACCGATGTTGCGAAGTCTGCCGCACCTGGCTTCCGCGCTGGTTTCTGTTCTGGTTGCGCTGTTGCTGGCCTGGATGCCCTACAATCTCTGGCTACTGGTCGCGGCTATCATCGCGATGATGGTCGGTGCTCGGACCGAGCTGTGGATAGCGAGGCGGCAAACATGATGACTAGCGCTACAACACTGTGGATCGTGATCATCAGCCTCGGCCTCGGCACCTACCTGATGCGATTTTCATTCCTCGGCTTGATCGGCGGGCGCGAGCTACCCGAGTGGTGCCTGCGCCACTTACGCTATGTTGCGGTCGCGGTGATGCCAGCCCTGATTACACCACTGGTTATCTGGCCGGATGCCACCGGCGGACAAACCGACCCGGCGCGACTGCTGGCCGCACTGGTCGTATTTCTGATTGGTATTAAATACGACAGTGTTATCGGTGCGGTATTCGCCGGAATGTTGACGCTTTACGGGATGCAATTTTTACTAGGCTGACTTTACCAGTTTGCCAGGGTATATGCGTTTAGATTAGTTCTTGCCTGGTTTAAATATCCAGAACCACCAGACGATAAAGGCAATCAGCGCAATTCCTGCCATGTTGATTATTAGTATTTGCATGATTATTCCTCTGCTGGATTAAAAAAGCGTAATCGATTCGCATTGCTCACTACGGTGAGCGACGACATCGCCATCGCGGCACCGGCAATCATCGGGTTGAGTAGTATGCCCAACAATGGGTAAAGCACGCCCGCGGCAAGTGGGATGCCGAGTGAATTGTAAATAAAGGCGCCAAACAGATTCTGCTTGATGTTGCGAACGGTTACCTTCGATATCGCAACCGCATCGACCACGCCATTCAACGAGCTTCGCATCAGGGTGATATCCGCGCTTTCAATCGCCACATCGGTGCCACTGCCTATCGCAAACCCGACATCCGCTCGCGCCAGTGCCGGGGCGTCGTTAATGCCATCGCCGACCATTCCGACACGTTCACCCCGTGCCTGCAAACTGGCCACCTTGTCGGCCTTGTCCCGGGGCAATACCTCGGCGATGACTTCGTCGATACCGACCTGCCTGGCGACTGCATTGGCGGTCTCCCGATTGTCACCGGTGAGTAATACGACTTTCAAGCCAATATCATGCATGCGTTTTATCGCAGCCATCGAGTCTGGCTTAATCGCGTCCGAGACACTGATTAACCCAGCAGCCTTACCGCCTACCGCGATAAACATCGGTGTCTGTGCCTGAAGAGTCAGCTCATAAGCGGCTGCGTCGAGCGCGGAAATATCAATATTGCGGTCATTCATCAATTTTCGATTACCCATCAACACGGTTTTATCTTCGATGCTTGCCTCGACTCCATGCCCGGCGATAGCGCCAAAATTCACTACTTCAAGGAAAGGCATATTTTTCTCTTTCGCCGCGATCACGATCGCCTCGGCCAACGGGTGTTCCGAGCCCTGTTCAAGACTGGCGCCCCATAGTAATAATTGATCTTCACGCCAGTCATCGAGTACCAGTATCGATGTCACGCTGGGGCGACCTTCGGTAACCGTCCCGGTCTTGTCGAGGATGATGGTATCGAGTTTGCCGGCCAGTTGCAGGGCGTCACCATTACGAATCAGGATACCAAATTCTGCCGCCTTACCAACACCGACCATGATCGAGATCGGTGTCGCCAGGCCCAGCGCACAGGGGCAGGCGATAATCAGGACCGTCATCGTCGTTACAATCGCAAAAGTAGTCGCCTGATCAGCGCCGGCAAAATTAATCCAGCCGAGGAAGGTCAGTACTGAAACAATCAATACACTCGGTACAAATACAGCCGAAACCCTGTCAACCAGCCGGCCTATAGCCGGTTTTGATGACTGTGCGGTACGCACCATTTCGATGATTTGTGACAGCACAGTATCCTTTCCAATGCGTTTGGCCTGAAACAAAAAACTACCCATCTTGTTGATAGTTCCGGCCGCCACCTCGTCACCCACCGATTTTTGCACTGGCACCGGCTCACCACTAAGCATCGATTCGTCAATACTGGAATGACCATCGATAAGAATACCGTCGACGGCAATGCGTTCACCGGGTCGCACTCTCAGAGTCTCATCGAGACCGACGTCTTCGATGGGGATGTCGAGTTCGACGCCATCGCGTATCACGCGTGCTGTTTTCGCCTGTAAACCAATCAGGCGTTTTATCGCTTCCGATGTTTTACCGCGCGCACGCATTTCGAGCGCGGCACCCAGGTTGATCAGAGCAATAATAATAGCCGCCGCTTCAAAATAGGCATGCTGCGCCATCGACGGAACCAGCGCCGGGATGGCTACGATCACCATCGAATACAACCAGGCGGTGCCGGTACCGAGCGCTATCAGCGTGTCCATATTGGCATTGTGATTTTTTGCAGATTTCCAGGCGCCGCTGAAAAAATGACCACCGGAATAAACCAGCATGACAATGGTCACCAGGCCGATACCGAGCCAGAATAGCCTGCCACCCGGGTTGTCGAAACCGGGCAGAAAGCCGGTCATTCCAAAAACAAATTGAGGTACGCCGACAATCCCGGCAAATGCTGCCTTTTTCAGTAACTGGCGGTAATTTTCCATTTCCGCCGCTTCTTTTTCTGACTCGTCCTCGGCACCGGTGAGTTGTTCGGCGTCATAACCAACTGCACGAATCGCCTCGACCAGGGATTCGGCGTTCACCTCACCTTCAACCGTTGCGGTGTGCTCGGCAAAGTTCACACTGGCCAGTGATACGCCATTGACACCATTGATAGCATTTTCAACCGACGCAACGCAGCTGGCACAACTCATGCCCGATATCGATAGCCGGGTCGCAGCGCTCACGTGACCAGGTCCTGATCGTCAGCAGCCAGTTCACTCGTGTCGAAACCAGCCGCCCTGACTGCGCCAACCAGTACCGCCAGTGAATTATCTGATTCAACCAAAGGGCTTTTACTTGCCAGATCAACTTCTGACATAAGAACGCCAACCTCATTGCTCAGGGTTTTTTCTATCGCGCTCACGCACCCGCCACATCTCATGCCGGGAATCGATAATCTAATTGTGTTGCTCATCGTATGTGGCCTTCTGTCAAAAATGAATGGTTTCCATAACGACTAATATAAGGGCGAATGAAGAAAAGACTGTTACATCATTATGGAAAGATCTTGCAGAATTTACACTTTATCGAGGGATTGTCTTTGATTGCTACCGCGTAATTGTTTGAATTGAGAAGGGGTCATGCCGGTCACTTTTTTGAATTGCCGACTCAGGTGGGCGACACTGCTGTAGCCGAGTCGGTACGAAATCTGCGTCAACGTCAGTTCATCATAAACCAGTAGTTCGCGGGTTTTTTCGATTTTCTGATTGATGAAATACTGCTCGATGGTAACGCCTTCAACGGTGGAAAACAGGTTACTGAGATGCGTATAGTCATGGTGAAGTTGGCTGCTCAAATACTCGGAAAGCTTCATCTTTTGCGACGCCGGTGGTTGCTGCACCAGCGAAATCAACTGCTTTTTGATGTTTTCGATTAGCCTGGTTTTTTTATCATTAATTATTTCGAATCCAAGGGGGGCTATTTTACTCTGGAATTGGCCCAGCACTTTCGCGTCGACAGTTGCATCACCAAAATCAACCTCACCCAGGTACACTGCCTGCGGTTTCAGGTTTAGCTCATCCAGTACATTTTGAATCGCCATTTTACAACGGTCGCAAACCATGTTTTTAATCAGAATTTTCATCGGCAACTCCCAATCTGCCTAAACCGTGTTTAGCGACAGCTTGGCACGATCAAACGCATACCACAATAATTCTGAATCTGCTTTGAGAATTTATCGCCTGGTGGCCAGGTTCAGCTTTGAACTTGTGCCTTGGCTTCACGGCGCCGGGGATGCAGTACCGCTTCGGTATAACCGTTAGCCACCTCACGCCCCTTGAACACCAGATCGAGTGACGCCAGAAACGCAACATTGTCTTCGAACCCGGGCGCCATGTTTTTATATAAAGGATCGTGAGCATTTTGACGATCAACAATCACGGCCATTTTTTCGAACACCTGGCGTATTTGTTCCTCGTTAGTAATTCCGTGGAACAACCAGTTTGCAATATGCTGGCTTGAAATTCGCAGCGTGGCGCGATCTTCCATCAGCTCCACGTCGTTGATATCCGGCACCTTGGAGCAGCCAATTCCCTGGTCGATCCAGCGCACCACGTAGCCGAGTATTCCCTGCGCGTTGTTTTCCAGCTCCCTGATCAGATCGCTATCATTAATCTTGCGTCCATCGAGTATTGGAATAGTTAGAATATCGTCCAGACTGGCCCGGGCACAAGCGCTTAACTGTCGTTGTCGCGCGGCCACATCGACCTGGTGGTAATGCATCGCATGCAGGCTTGCGGCAGTCGGCGAGGGTACCCAGGCAGTGTTCGCGCCTGCTTTCGGGTGGGCAATTTTCTGCTCCATCATCGCCGCCATATTATCGGGCGCCGCCCACATACCCTTGCCGATCTGGCCATGCCCGGGTAAACCGACCTCGAGACCGATATCCACATTCCAGTCTTCGTATGCGAGCAACCACTTGGAATTCTTGATTTCGCTTTTAGGTATTATCGCATCGGCTTCCATACTGGTATGAATTTCGTCACCGGTGCGATCGAGAAAGCCGGTATTGATGAAAACCACTCGCTCACTCGCGGCTCGAATACACTCTTTCAGGTTGACAGTGGTGCGCCGCTCCTCATCCATAATACCAATTTTGAGCGTATTTCTTTCCAGTCCAAGCGCGTTCTCGACAGCCTCAAACAAACTCACCGCGGCCGCAGCCTCCTCGGGCCCGTGCATTTTCGGTTTGACAATATAGACACTTCCTGCGCGGCTATTTTTAAAATCACCGGTTCCCTGTAATTCGTGTTTGGCGGCCAATACGAGGACCATTGCATCGAGGAAGCATTCGGGTATTTCCGCGCCTTCACAGGTCACCGCGTCGGTATACATGTGGCTACCGACCGTACGCACAAACATCAAACTACGTCCCGGCAGCGTGATCGGGCCACCTTCGGGTGAAATATATTCGGGGTCGGGGTTCAGCGAGCGCTCCATCGCATCGCTACCGCGCATCACCGTCGCGGTTAAATCACCCTTCATTAATCCACACCAGTTTCGGTAAACATGGATTTTATCCTCGGCATCCACTGCTGCCACCGAGTCCTCGCAATCCATAATCGTTGTAATTGCAGATTCTATTCGTACGTCGTAGATATTGGCCAGGTCCCCCTGCCCTATATAAAAACCTTCGCCGATGAGTAACTCGATGTGTAAATGATTATGTTTCAGTAATATTGCCGAGGGTGATTCAGGGTCGCCACGGTAACCGGCAAAACATTCCCGCTCAGCCAGCTCGGTTTCGCTACCATCGCCCGTTACGACGATTAGTTTTCCCGAGCGAACCTTGTAACGAACTGCATAACTATGACTACCAACGGCCAGGGGTACCGCCTGATCGAGAAAATCCCGTACATAACGAATCACCTGCTGACCACGCACCGGGTTATATTTCGTGGTTTTTTTACAGCCCTGCACTTCGAGAATAATATCGGTGCCATACAGCGCATCGTAGAGGCTGTACCAGCGTGAATTCGCAGCATTCAGCGAGTATCTTGCATTGTCCACTGGCACCACCAATTGCGGTCCGGCTACTAGTGCCACCTCGTCATCGACATTCCCGGTGGTAACCTTGAAAGGCTCACCCTCGGGTACCAGGTATCCAATTTCGAGTAAATACTCCCGGTATTGCCCCGGGTCAATTTTACCTGAATGTTTTTTATGCCACTCGTCCAGCTGCTTTTGAAGCCGATCGCGTTTTTCGAGCAAGGCTTTATTGGAATCACCCAGTGCCGCAACTATCGCGGCCATAGATTGCCAGAAATGGGCGCTGATCGACACCGCTACCCGGCGCAATTTCCTGGTCAATTAATTCGTAAAGCCCTCGATCTACCTCGAGACCCGCTGATTTCAATTCGATCACCCATTATTATTCCTGATGTTTGAAGGGTTCGGGACGCCCGAGTATATCGCCCGGAACATAGAAAACCAGTGTCCCCAGTTCAATTATTGTTAAGTTTTATGATCGACTATAAGTTTTGCAGCTGCGCCTGCATTTCAACGGATTGTGCCGACAGCCAGTTTGTTCGCCCTGGTTGATTTCAACAGCCATACCGTATTTATTGCCAGGGTGACAAAATGACCGCACCACCGATAAAGGTTCGAGTCCCGGGCTGCTCGCCCAGCGCCAGCCATACCCAGACTGGCCCCAGTATAGACTCCAGCAACAACATCAGCCCGACCTCGGGTGCCGGAATATACCTCGGACCCGAATACATCAATGCGGTGGCTACCGGCAACATATAAATCCCCATAATCAACAGGTAGCCCATATCATCCTGTGTCACCGAGAATGGCTGCGCCAGTGGCAGGATTATCAGTGCGGTAAGCAATCCGCTGGTAGAGATTACCGGTAAAATCGGGATTTTGGGGAAGCTGCGAATCACAGTAAACCCGGTGGCCAGGAAGAATGACCCGCTCATCGCTGCCAGATCGCCGAACAAACTGGATGTCGGGCTTTCGCTGTCAGAGCTAATGATATAAATTCCGATCCACCAACAGGATGGCGATCCAGGTGCGCGCGGGAATCGACTCCCGTAGAAATATCCATCCAATGATTGCGGCAAACATCGGGTGTCGTGCTCAGAATGATCAGGGTATTGGCGACGCTGGTATGGGTAATAGCAACAATGAACGATATCGTCCCCATCGCATAGATTAATACCATTATCGCTCCCCCGCGGCCCATGGATTTATATTTATGCCAGGCTTTATTGGGGTATATCAGGCTCACTATCAGCCACATGCCAAAGGACAGAAACAGGGCACGCCAGAAAATCAGAGTCCAGTGATCGACCAGTATCAAGCGCGTGAGCAAACCATCGGGTGAAATGAGCAGCACACCCAGCGCTGTAATGATCAGGCCTTTGGCATGTTGAGATAGTATGGGCATCAAGCTGTTATTTCTATAGAAAATCAGGGGCGCAGCCTATCAGAGTTGACTCGCTAATAAAGGATTTTTAATCTACGGCAGGTCAATACCCACTAACCAGCTGGATCACCTCGTCTCGCTCGAATAGCACCAGGAACAGGCCCAGATCACCCGATTGCATTTGAGCCAATGCGAGTTTCACTCCCGACAGGGGTGAGTCGGCAAAAGCCAGCTGATTTTCGGCCATTCCGGAATCGAGACAGGCCCGTTTCAATATTTCGCTGATTTCACCCGGTGCACGACCGCGCAGGTACTGATCGACCTCGACGATCACAACATGATCCGGGCTGAGCAAACAAACACCGGCTGCAATAGCCGCAATCTCTTCGTCAGAACGATCACCCGCAGAGCCAAACAATGCCCACTTTTGGCGTGCAGGAATTCGGTTCACGGTATCGACCACGGCAGCGACACTGTGTGCATTGTGGGCGAAATCGACGAACACCCGCGCTCCATTGGGCAATTTGAAACTATTCAGGCGCCCGGGATTATCGTGCTCATCACTATGAAACCGGGTCAGTCCCCGTTGAATTGCCTCGATCGAGTAACCCATTGCAACAGCTACCCCAAGCGCGCCGAGCGCATTTCGCACATTATGCTGTGCGGCACCAGCCATCGTCATCGGAATTGCGTCAATCTCGCAAACTGGCTGTGCCTCGCTGCCGTCAAAATAGACGAGCTTGCCACCATCGGTAAAACAGCAACGACCCTGCTGACTAATTTGCTGTTGAATACGAGGATGAATTTTATCGAGACTAAACCAGCATAGATGCTCGTGCTTCGCAGATCCAATAAAGTCCAGGATACCGGTATCGTCTGCATTAGTGACCAGCACGCCGTCGTCGGCCAGCGCTTTGCGAACTACAAACTTTGCCTCGATCAATGCTTCAAGAGTATTCACGCCGTATTGGCCCAGATGGTCCCTGTCGACATTGGTTACCAGAGCCACGCTGGCACGGCGCAAGGGTAGGCCGCGGCGTAAAATACCACCACGCGCTACCTCGAGAAAGGCAGCCTGCAGACGCGGATCGCGCAATAACAGACGAGCGCCGCCCGGCCCCGAATAATCGCCCATATCGAGTACATCGTCACCAACGCGAACAAAATCGGTGGAGGTCACGCCTGAGATTCGCCCAGCGGCCCTGGCGATACCGTCGAGCAGGCGCACGCAGGTCGATTTGCCATTGGTACCGGTAATCAGCGCGACCGGGATATCGTGAACCGCTGACCAGTCAATTTTGTCGACAGCGGAAATCGCATCGACAGCCCAACTGATACAGCCTTCACCTTGACCAACTGATACGATCTCGTCATCGACCAAAAAATCGACGCAATGCTCGGCGGCGGCCTGTTGTAAACCCAGTAGAGCGGGATTGCTCTCGTCGCGCATCTCATCGTGAATGTCCTGTATCAGAAGCGATGGCTCGTTTTCCTCAAGCCCCAGCAATTCGCAAACACTAAAGTACCAGGCCGTTTCGAGAATTAAGGTTGCCGAGTAGAGCTGGTCGATTGGTGCCGCTAATACCAGGTTGAAACCATTTTCGAAGCGCCGATGGTCCAGCTCAGGATCTTTCCATTTGATTTGACCGAGCACCCGGTTGCAATGCCGGTACCAACAGTCGAGCACCGCCTTCATCTCCATATCCTCGATCAATACATCGAGGATCGCACCTGTCTTATCCCATACCAGCGAAGGCCCGGTCAGGCGCCGACAGTCATCCAGAACCAGCTGGCTGGAGTCAATGTGAGGAATATCCATGTGCTGATACTCTATTTATACGACATGGCGATAATTTAGATCAGGCCAATTTCAGAACCGTATGCAGCAGGGAGGCTGCATCCGAGCCTACAAGGACGTATGCACGACGTGTTCTGAAATTGGTCTGATCTAAATTTTCCACGGTATCGCTGAAATATCCCAGACTTCAAGCCGAAAGTGGCAAAACTATCAATCTCCATCCTCCGGTTCACTTCTAGCCAACCTCACTCCCCGTTCGTCAATGATCAACTCTTCATCCTGATCGAGGATGTAACGCTTTGCCCGCTCCGGAACAAACACCTTGGTACCGGGTATGGTCTTCTTGTTTTCCTGCGTATCACTATTCAGGTTTATTATCTGCTTCCAGGTACGCTGCAGGTCATCGGCGGTAATCACCACCAGGTCTCCCGCCTCGGCGATCGACAGCGCATGATCGACAGCCGGCTCTTCGTCGGCAATGACCGTGATATTGCTGTCATCGACACCCAGTTCCAGTAGGTAACTACGGATCAACTGGGGTATTTCATCGTCACCGCGACCGCGGCGATTACTATCGGCCTTGCAGACAAAGTGAGTGAAATGCGGAAGGCAGGCTGCAACCGAGTCGCGAATGTCTTCATCGCGTCGATCACCAGGAGCCGAAATGACCATGACGCGTTTACCCTCCGGGTCGAGTTTGTCGGCAAGATCAGCCATCGCCTTAAATCCGGCCGGGTTGTGGGCATAGTCGAGTATCACCTTGAACGGGTGTTCATTGTAGATATTGGTGCGACCCGGGCTCTGGAAAAATGAAGTGTCGAATGTTCGCAGCCCGTTTCGAATTACGTCCAGATCCTTACCAAAACTAAATGCCATTGCCGCGGCAAACATCGCGTTTTGCACATTGTGCATCGCCTTGCCTTCAATCGTTGCCGGTATTAAGTGTGTCCACAGAAGCGGGATATGCGCACCATTATCGTAGATCGTAATCATCTCACCATTAATGCCTTTTTCCAGAACCACGGCGCGACCATTCGCACGAATGTGTTCGCGTACCAGTCCATGGGTGGTATCCATGGTCACGTAACAGATATGTTTGGCGCGGCAGTTATCGGCCATCTTAAGGCAATGCTTATCGTCAGCATTGAGTACCGCGGTATCGTTGGCGATGCGCATTACGGTCTCTTTAACACGCGCCAGTTGTTCCAGGGTTTCGATACCACCCAGCCCCATGTGATCGGCCGAAATATTGATACAGGCGGCAACATCGCACTCGCGGTAACCGAGGCCAGCGCGCAATATGCCGCCTCGCGCAGTTTCCAGCACGGCAAAGTCTATGGTCGGATCGCGTAACACAATTTGCGCCGATTGAGGCCCGGTCATATCACCCTTGACCGTAACCCTGCCATCGATCTGAATACCCCCTGTCGACGTCATACCGACTACATGCCCACTGGTTTTCATGATGTGCGCCAGCATTCGCGTAGTGGTGGTCTTGCCATTAGTACCGGTCACCGCAGCAACCGGAATGCGGCCCGGCGCACCCGGTGGGTAGAGCATGTCGAGCACCTTGCCAGCGACATCGCGCGGCTCGCCTTCACTCGGCGCCACGTGCATGCGGAACCCAGGCCCTGCATTGATTTCGACGATAGCGCCGCCGACATCTTTATACGAATGGGTAATATCATCGGTGAGGAAGTCGACCCCGCCAATATCGAGACCGACAGCCCGCACTGCGCGAATCGCCATTTCGCGGTTGTCCGGGTGCACTACGTCGGTCAGATCGATGGCGGTACCCCCGGTCGAGAGATTAGCGGTAGCGCAGAGGAAAAACTGCTCATCCTTTTTCAACACCGTGGATTCATCATAGCCGGCAGCAGCCATCAGACGGCTCGCTTGCGAGTTGATTTCGAGGCGGGTTAAAACCTTTTCGTGCCCGATACCGCGACGTGGATCGGAATTGACGATTTCAATCAATTCAGCAATGGTAGATTTACCATCACCGACCACGTGCCCCGGTACCCGTTTAGCGACCGCAACCAGCTCATTATTGATAACCAGCATGCGATGATCGAAGCCAGTGACAAAACTTTCGGCCAGTACGTGGCGCGAATTACCCTGTTGTTTGGCTACATGGAATGCCTCACGCACTTGTTCATCAGTGGTTAAATTGATACTGATGCCACGACCGTGGTTAGCGTCGAGTGGTTTAACAACCACCGGGTAACCAATTTTTCTGGCCGCGCTGACCGCAGCATCTTCGGTAGCGAACATGATTTGCCTCGGCACCGGTAGACCCATATCTTTGAGCAGACTATGCGTACCTTCCTTGTCGCTGGCAAGCGAGGTGGATATGGTGCCGGTATCGCTGGTTACCGTGGCCTGGATACGTTTCTGATACTTGCCGTGGCCAAACTGCACCAGGCTGTATTCGTTTAATCGCAGCCAGGGAATATCACGCGCTACCGCCGCATCGACCAGGGATTGTGTACTCGGACCGAATTCCCGGCGTTGTGCGCGAAGTACAAAGTCTTCGAGTTCCGTTTCGAAATTGAAGTTATCATCTATTCTATGATCGACCTGTTTCTGTAATTTCTTTGGCAATAAATGCATTAACAGGCGTAGCGCCAGATGGCCCGCTTCGATACCGGCATCGCGTTGTTTGTAAGCATAAACCATGTTGTACATGCCGGTTTCGCCGGTGGTGCGGGTACGCCCGAAGGAAACTCCGGAACCGGCAATATTTTGAATTTCGAGCGCAACGTGTTCCATGATATGCCCCATCCAGGTGCCATCGTCTTCGGTCAGTCGGCGCAGAAATCCTCCCGGCTCCCGGTAAGAGCAACCGTGCTCGGCCAGGCTCGGAATCGCCTTTTGCAATCCCTTGGTGAAGCCCTTGCCGCACTTGACCGAGGGCCAGTCCACCAGCACGCCAATATCCAGTACCATCCGAATGACTGGAAAATTGGCATAAATATTGGGGCCTACATAGACGTTTGTCGCGGTGATTTTCATCGGCTAATCCTGTTCGCTATCTGGTTATTTTCCCAGGCTTTGTTATGTGTGAGTGTTTCTTTACAGAGTACACGAAGAGTATCAGGTAGCAAATAGTGCCGCTACTTCGGCGGCTAATACATCATTCCGGCCTGTGAGCCGGTATTTATCGAACAATGGTTAACAAATATCCTGTGGCCCTGTATCACTGAATTCCGGCTCGTAGGCCGGAACGACAGGTTACTTTTCAACTGGTTTTTTGCGTTTGGGGGGTGGCTGTTTAGGTGGATATGGCTTTCTCTCTTCTATATCGAAAGTACAGCCCCTGGACAATATATGCAGCTTCAAATCCAGCATGCTCAGGGCTTCCTTCTTCGATGCCCTGCTCATCGACGAGTAGCTCAGATGAATCGGATCGATTACTGTCACGGCACCGCTGCCAACAACTTCGAAACTGTGTTTCGGATCGATAAAAATGGCGGTGTCCTCATCTAATCCTATGCCCAGCATAAACGGGTTATAGGATATAGCAGTGAGCAGGCGCCCGAGCCGGTCACGCTGACTAAAATGCTGATCGATCAACAACGCGTTGGTCAGGCCCAGTCCCGGCGCCAGGTTAACACCATCACCCGAGGGAATTGATCCGGTCGCACCACCGGCAATCATATGCTCGGGCATAATCGCTGCCCCGGCAGATGTTCCGGCAACGTGCACGCCGGTGGCGTTCAAGCGCCGAATTTTTTGCGCCACCTCGGTGCCACCGAGAATGGTAGACAATCGTAACTGGTTGCCGCCGGTTATAAAGATACCGGTTGCCTGTTCGAGCTGATCCAGATAATCCTGGCGTTCAGCCTCGGAGCGTTCATTGATCGGTAGGGAGACGACCTCACTGACACCGATTTTGTTGAAAATCTCGATGTACCTCTCGCCGGCATTGGCCAGGTTCGAAGCCGTGGGAATGATCACGATGTGGGATTTTTTTGCGCCACACAATCGGACAAACCGTCTTAATACATTGAGTGAACCCCTACGCTCTTCGGCACCACCGATAGGTATCACGTAACCACGGGTATGGCCGATTTGTTTCGGAGAGGGACTCATAGTTCAAATAAACCCTTAACCAGTTGTTCACCCTGTTTAATATGCCAGACACCATTCGCCATCACGCTTTGTATCTCATGGGTATCATTTATTATCAGCAGGTCGGCATCGAAGCCGGTATCGATTCGGCCTTTACGATGAAACTTGAGCAGGTCGGCGACGTTACTCGTCATCAACGGCAGTATTGAAGCCATCGGTAAATCCATATCGAGCATCGCCTTGAAGCTAATCGCCATCGCCGAAGAACTGGCAAAGTCCATTTCCAGCATCGTACCCTGGTCGTCGAACCTGGGCAGACAACCGCCGCCATCGGAGCTAATTGTTAGTTTTTGTGAGTCACAGCCCTTTTCAAAATAGAGAGCGACAGCCTGTTCAGCTGACCACCCGGCATCGCTAAAGTCGGCGGGGTAGGCAGTCAAATCAACAGTACATCCTCGTGCAGTCAATTCGCAGGCTTCCTCAAACAGCGCCTTGTTTCGGTTCACATGGGTTGGGTTAAATACGCGCGCAGGGATCTCGCTTTGCGCCAGGCAGTCACGAATCATCGACAACCCACGCTCGCCATCGCCGAGATGAAAATGCACGATACCTGCTTTACCAGTCATCAGACCAGCTACATACGCTTCGCTCGCCAGACGCAAAATTTCATCCTGCGTCGGCTGGCTCGATCGATGATCGCTGAGTGCCACTTCACCAACGCCAATCACCGCTTCGAGATTCACTATATCGCTGCGTACAGATTGCGTCAGCGTAGTGGCAGGCAGGTGATAGCCACCGGTGTAACACCAGGCCGATAATCCCTCGTCGCGTAAACCCATCACCTGGGTTAATAGGGTCTGCGTGTTACGCGTCAGGTCATCGGTGCCAAGCAGGCCCACCACGCCAGTCACACCCGCCCGCGTGAATTGACTCAGGGGTGGCGGCGGCACCCGCGTCGAAGGCCCTGCTTCCCCTCCGCCACCGGTTATATGCGCGTGCGCGTCGATAAACCCCGGGATTAACCTGGCACCATCCAGATTGGTGATCTGTACTGATAGACTATCGTCAAGTTCTGGAACCCGTTCACCCAGGTAGACTATTTTACCGGCGCATACCAGGAGATTCTGGAGGCCTAGCGACTGCGGAGCATATACTTCAGCGTTGGTGATCAGTTCGAACATGAGACCTGTTGCCTGATTGAAAGGCAGTTTCTGCAAAGCGGGGTATTTTAAAGTAAGCCCGGATAAAATGCCGCTACAATTTAGCTTTCTTGTGCCGCATGCCTCCGGATTCTCGAACTACTGTTCTCCATTCCCCTCTTCGGATTAATCACTAAGCCATATGCCGCCTTGTGATATCCTGTTATCTCATCTACGCGAGGAGGTAACACAATGAAAAATATAGCTAGCTCTATTGTGCTAGGCGTTTGTTTCTTACTGGGTTCGTTGGTCGTGAATGCCGAAGAAAGACCGATGGGGTTTTTCGTGACCAGCGTGGGCATGGGAAATGGGGCTGATCTTGGTGGTTTGAAAGGCGCCGACGCACACTGCCAGAAACTTGCGAGTGCCGCTGGTGCTGGCGAGCGCGAGTGGCGCGCCTACCTGAGCACAAAAAACGGCGACAACCGGGGTGTATTTGCACGGGCACGTATCGGTGACGGCCCCTGGTATAACGCGCACGGTATCCTGATTGCCACCAATGCTACCGATTTACACCTGTACAACAGGACCATTACCCTGGAAACAGCACTCGATGAATCGGGTAATCGCATCAAGGGTGTAGGCGACAAACCCAACGAACATGATATTTTGACCGGATCCCAGGACGACGGTACGCCATTCTTCCCCCGTGACGGCAAAGACCACACCTGCAGCAACTGGACCAGCAGCGGTGAAGGTAGTGCGCAGGTAGGTCACCACGACCGTCATGGCGGTGGCAATCCCTCGTGGAGTTCGGCGCATGCCTCACGTGGTTGTAGCCAGGAAGCCCTGACCAAAACCGGGGGTGCTGGAAAGTTTTATTGCTTTGCGGCGGACTGACTATTCGACCTGTTAGTAAGGAGTAGCAATGAACCAGGCGGGCATTTCAAGAACCGGCGGGCAGGTCCTGATCGAAGCGCTGAAAATCAACTCGGTCGATCGAGTATTTTGCATACCGGGTGAAAGCTTTCTTGCCGCGCTCGACGCACTGTATGACTCCCCTGAAATTGCATTAACGGTATGTCGCAATGAAGGGGGTGCCTCCTACATGGCCGAGGCTTATGGCAAACTCACCGGCAGGCCTGGGATCTGTTTTGTTACGCGCGGTCCAGGTGCTACAAACGCCAGCTGTGGTTTGCACGTCGCGATGCAGGATTCCACGCCGATGATCCTGCTAATCGGCCAGGTGGCACGCAAAGATATGGATCGCGAAGCGTTTCAGGAGATCGACTATCGTCGCATGTTCGGTCAGGTCGCCAAATGGGTAGCCCAGATCGACGATGCCAGGCGAATCCCCGAGTACCTGACTCGCGCGTTTGCCACATCCACCAGTGGACGCCCCGGACCGGTAGTGCTGGCACTACCGGAAGACATGCTCACCGACACTACCGATGCTGCCGATGCGGATCGCTGGCAACCCGTCACCATCTATCCCGCCGTCGCAGATATCAAAAAGACGGTCAAAATATTGTTGAAATCGAAGAAACCGATGATTATCGTCGGCGGTAGTGGATGGAGCGAGGCCACCCGTCTGGGTTTGCAGGAGTTTTCTGAAAAACTGGCTATTCCGGTGGTCAATTCGTTTCGCTGCCAGGATTATATCGACCACGAACATCCGAACTACGTTGGCGACCTCGGTCTCGGCGTCAACCCCGTGCTCAGCCAGCGAATACGCGACGCCGATACCTTGCTGGTTATCGGCGCACGGCTCGGTGAAATGACCACTGCCGGGTTTCAGCTAATCGATATCCCAAACCCCTCGCAAACCCTGATCCATGTTCATGCCGGTGCCGAGGAACTGGGCCACATATACCAACCCGACCTCGCGATCAATGCCTGCTCGTCTGCATTCATCGAAGCTCTCAAGGACTGGAGCCTGACTACGCTTCATAGCGAGGCAGAAGTTCTACCGCTTAAACAGGATCGACAGGCTTTCGAAGACTGGAATGCGTCGATCCAGGTTAAAGGGCAATTACAATTTTCAGATATTATTAAAACCGTTCAATCGTCGACCGGCAATGACACGATCATTGCCAATGGCGCCGGTAATAATACCGGCTGGATACACCGTTTTTATCGTTTTCGTGAGTATAGAACACAGCTCGCACCAACCAGCGGCACGATGGGATACGGCGTGCCTGCCGCTATTGCGGCGAAACTGATATATCCGCATAGAACCGTGGTTGTCTTCGCCGGCGACGGTGATTTCATGATGAATGGTCAGGAACTGGCAACCGCAATGCAATACGGGGCCAATATTATCATTATCGTAGTCAATAACGGTATCTACGCGACTATTCGAATGCACCAGGAACGCGACTATCCCGGGCGTGTGATCGGTACTGACATGGTGAATCCGGACTTTTGCGCATTGGCCCGGGCTTACGGTGCACATGCCGAACTGGTCACCAGTACCAAAAAATTTGCGCCGGCATTTAAACGTGCACGATCGGCCAACAGCCCGGCCCTGATCGAGATTGTAATGGATGCGGATATTCTGACACCGACTACTACGATAGAGTCGTTGCGAAATAAAGACTAAAATTGTTGGCCTGGGCCGGGCCTGAACATTTCAGGCCCAGGCAATGTATTATTCTATCCAATCCCGGAAATTGGATTTATCAATGATTATCGTGGCAAATAATATTTATAGTATACTTCGGCTGATTCGCTACACCTCCGAGATAACTTACTGAAAACAATGAATATTGACCAACTCTTTAAAGAAAGCTTTCAACTTCTCGGCCTTGGAATGGGTTCGGTATTCATTATATTGATATTTCTAATCGGCATTATTTCGTTGATATCGAAACTGGTGCCCGAGGAATTGCCAGTTGAAGCAACGCCACCACGGAGTCCCGTACCCCCGGTCGATAATCAACACATTGCCGTTATCCAGGCGGCTATCCATAAATTCAGAAAATCCCGCGGCCGCAAATAGCCAACAGGTACCAATCCATGACCCGAGCCCTTTTACTGACCGACCTGGTATTGCGTGACGCCCCGCAGTCACTATTCGCCACTCGCATGCGCACCGAGGACATGCTACCGATCGCCGAGAAGCTCGATAGGGTAGGATTCTGGTCACTCGAAACCTGGGGTGGCGCAACTTTTGATGCCTGTATCCGGTTTCTCGGGGAAGATCCCTGGGAGCGCCTGCGGCTACTCAAGGCAGCAATGCCAAATACACCGATGCAAATGTTGCTGCGGGGCCAGAATGCGCTCGGCTATCGCCACTATGCCGACGACGTGATTGAGGCATTTGTCGAACGCGCTGCAGTCAATGGCATCGATGTATTTCGCATCTTCGACGCGATGAACGATATGCGCAATCTCGAGACCGCGATCAAGGCAACCATCAAGGTGGACAAACACGCACAGGGCGCAATGTCCTATACCCTGAGCCCGGTGCACAACGTTGAGTTCTGGGTCGACATGGCTAAACGCCTCGAAGACATGGGCAGCCACTCAATGTTGTGTACCGGGCTCAGGGTATAGGACATTGCGCCCTGTGCGTGTTTGTCCACCTTGACGGTTGCCTTGATCGCGGTCTCGAGATTGCGCATAGCGTTCATCGCGTCGAAGATGCGAAATACATCGATGCCATTGACTGCAGCGCGTTCGACAAAT
>PVMK01175026.1_pt1 | contig 25800 bp, 26 predicted proteins | sample 1853481 | NCBI WGS metagenome assembly PVMK01 (sample SAMN08533507, study PRJNA380276) | Marine sediment metagenome, whole genome shotgun sequencing project.
ACATCAGACAACAGGGGAAAATGCCGGGTCAGCCGTTTATCTTGGCAATCAATGCGTCCGCGAAGGCGCTGGTGGACAGGGTGGTTGCGCCTTCCATGAGGCGTGCGAAATCATAAGTAACCGTTCCATCCGCTATCACCGCCGGAAACGCTTCGTTAATGAGATCGGCTGCTTCATTCCAGCCGATATACTCGAGCATCATGACACCGGAAAACATAAGCGAAGAGGGGTTTACCTTGTTCTGGTTGGCGTACTTCGGTGCGGTGCCATGGGTCGCTTCGAACACTGCAATGTCGTCGGATATGTTCGCTCCAGGGGCTATTCCAACTCCACCCACTTCCGCAGCCAAAGCGTCAGAGAGATAGTCGCCATTCAGGTTCATGGTTGCAATGACATCGAATTCCGCTGGCCGCAGCTGCAGTAACTGGAACATGATATCGGCAATCCTGTCCTTGATCAGGATTTTACCCTCGGGCATTTCACCATTATGGTCATCCCATAATTCGTCTTCAGTGATGATATGTTCGCGGAATTCGTCTTTGGCCAGTTCATAGCCCCAGTTCCGGAATGCCCCCTCGGTAAACTTCATGATGTTGCCCTTGTGGACCAGGGTCACGCTCGGCCTGTTGTGGTCGATGGCATACTGAATTGCCTTCCTGACCAGTCTTTTACTGGCAAAGGCACTAATCGGCTTTACCCCCAGTCCGGCATCCTCGAAGAATTCCGCGCCCAATTCTTCCCTGAGAAACCGGGCTAGCTTTTTGTTGGCCTCACTGCCACTTTCATACTCGATGCCGGCATAGACATCTTCGGTATTTTCGCGAAATATGACCACATCAACTTCTTCGGGTTTCTTTAGCGGAGAGGGGACTCCGGTGTAATACCGGACCGGCCGGATGCAGGCGAAAAGATCCATATCCTGTCGAAGTGAGACATTGAGTGAGCGGAAGCCCCCGCCTATGGGTGTGGTGAGAGGCCCTTGATCGAAACCGTTAACTCGCGGATGGCGTCAAGGGTTTCCGCCGGGAAATAGTCGCCCTCGTACAGTCCTGCCGCTTTCTCTCCCATATACAGTTCACACCAGTGAATCCTGCGTTTGCCCCATAGGCTTTGGCAACAGCAGCATCCCAGACTCTAAGAGAAGCATTGTGATATCGGGGCCGATTCCATCGCCTTCCACAAAGCCAAGTATCGGATTATCGGGAACACTGAGTTTGCCATCAATGATAGAGATTTTTTCCCCGCCCTCGGGAAGTTTGACGTGTTTGTAGGACATATTGTCAATGCCGGTAATTGTTTAAGGTTAATATCAAATTATACTAGTTGATGATAAAGATCAATGGATATTGCCTTACTGTGCAGGAGCGAAATTTTGTTGCGGTTTCAGGTGAACCATTGGAGTAAATTTCCGTCACACAAGCAAATTCACCAGCTTAAAAGGGTAGAAAAGTGAAAGCGTCAGACCTGTTTGTCAAATCACTCGAGGCCGAAGGCATCGAGTACATATTCGGGGTTCCGGGAGAGGAAAATGCCGACTTCATGATGTCACTGGAGCAATCCGAAAGCATACGATTTATCCTGACCCGGCATGAGCAGGGGGCCGCTTTCATGGCAGAAATCTATGGCCGTCTCACCGGCCACACTGCGGGCTGCCTCGGCACCCTTGGGCCCGGTGCGACCAACCTGATTACCGGCGTTGCCGACTCGAATATGGACCGGGCACCCATGCTGGTGTTGACCGGCCAGGGGTCTACCGAAAGGCTCCACAAGGAGAGTCACCAGATTATGGATGTGGTGCATATGTTTGAGCCGGTAACCAAATGGGCAACCACGGTGCTGCACGAAAACAATATACCGGAGATTATCCGCAAGGCAGTGCGGCTGGCGCGTACTGAAAAGCCGGGAGCCGTGCATATCGAGCTTCCGGAAGATATCGCAAAAAGGGAGACCTCAGCAGTTCCCCTGCAGCCACGCCGCTTCAGGCGCCCGGTAACCGATGACAAGATTGTAGACCAGGCGTTTGATATCATTCGCAATGCGAAACATCCGCTGATCCTGGCCGGAAACGGCTGCATACGGCGTCGTGCCAGTAAACAGTTGCGACAGTTTTGCAAGCAAACCGGAATTGGGGTGGTAAGTACTTTCATGGCAAAGGGATGCGTCGATATGGACGCAGAATATTGCCTCTATACCATCGGTTTACAGGCCCGGGATGTTGTTGCCTGTGCCGTGGACGCGGCGGATGTGGTGATTGCACTGGGTTATGACATGGTTGAGTATCCTCCGAGGCTCTGGAATGCGAACCGCGACAAAATTATTATCCACGCCGATTTCCTGCCTGCGGAAATTGATGAGAACTACCATCCGCAGACGGAACTTGTCGGTGACCTGGCTCATACCTTGTGGATGTTGAATGAGCGTATTAAAAATGGGCCGGGCATGAACTTTGACCTGTCCCGGCAACATTCTGCCCGGGAACAGATGACCGCCGAACTTGAGATCCACAAGGATGATGACACCCGCGGCTCGGTGCGCCCGCAAAAAGCAGTCTGGGATGCGCGCCAGGTGATGGGGCCGAGTGATATTGTTCTTTCCGATGTCGGTGCCCACAAGATGTGGATCGCCCGGCACTATCAGTGCCATGAACCCAATACCTGCCTGATACCCAATGGATTCTGCTCCATGGGATTTGCCCTGCCGGGGGCTGTCGCAGCTGCTCTGGTACACCCGGATCGTCGCATTCTCGGCATAAGCGGGGATGCCGGTTTCCTGATGAATGTGCAGGAAATGGAAACCGCCCGCCGCCTCAACTGCAACCTGGTAATGATGGTGTGGCAGGACAATGAATACGGGTTGATTGCATGGAAACAGACCGCTGAGTTCGGCAGGCACACCGACCTGTCATTCAATAACCCGGACTGGATGAAGCTGGCCGCCGCCTTCGACTGGGGTGGGCATTATGTCGAGAACAGTGCAGATCTGGTCGACACCCTGCAAAATGCCTTCAGTGAAAATGGGCCGTCGCTGGTCGTAGTACAGATTGATTATTCGGAAAACATGAAACTGACGGAACGCCTTGGAAATATTGCTTGCCCGATTTAGTACCCCAACAAGCTAAGTATGATGGGGTCTAATCCGGAATTAACCCTGATTGCGGCGCCAGCGTCGTGCTTATATCCTCATTCGCTCTTTAGTAAACTGCGGTTTTGCGCGCGCTGCTTCCTCGCATTGACAAAAAATACCGAATTATTAGAGGTACCCTTACGGTTGAATCACCCCGCTTTTGTGGTATAAATCGCCGTCTGTTTCGAGCTTGGGAGTATCCTTATGACAGCACCTGGTAAAGGCTGGCGCCATGTCGGGCGCGCCGATGATATCGATGAAGAAGACGTGATGCGATTTGACCTGGGCGATAAAACCTATGCCGTGTATAACACCGAAAATGGCTTCTTTGCCACGGGCGGGCTGTGTACCCATGAGGACCAGCACCTGGCAGATGGCCTGGTGATAGATGACATTATTGAGTGCCCCCTGCACCAGGGGCGTTTCCACATTCCTACCGGAAAAGCGAAAACAGCACCGGTTTGCATTGACCTGAAAACCTATCCGGTCCAGGTAGTGGACGGTGAAATCTACCTGCAGCCCTGAATTTACAGCGCTGGCGCACCGGTGACCCTGTAATGCCTGGAGTTGTCATTGCAGGCGCCGGCCATGCCGGTGGGCGGGTGGCTTTGCAGCTTCGCTCCCGGGGTTTTGACGGGCCGATCACCCTGGTCGGCAAGGAACCAGTTCCCCCCTATGAACGTCCGCCGCTGTCAAAAGAGGTCCTACTGGGTAAAAAGGATGCTGAAGATTGCCAGCTGGTTCCCCGGGACCGATGGCAGGAACTTGAAATCACCCTGCAGCTGGGTGAAATCGTCACCGACGTTAATCCGCAAACCAGCACCGTGCAGACCGCAAGCGGCTCCCGCCTGGGCTACCATAAACTGGTGGTGGCAACCGGAGGAAGCAATCGCAGGCTTGACTGCCCAGGCAGTGATTTAAAACATATCTGTCGAGTTGCGGGACATTTCCCATAGCGTCCGGATCAGTGACCACCTCGAGGAAAAATCCAGGCTCGTCATCGTGGGCGGCGGTTTTATCGGGCTGGAACTGGCCGCTGCCGGAATCCAGCGCGGCTGCGAGGTTACCGTGGTCGAGATTGCCGACCGGTTACTGGCCAGGGCCATGCCAGGGTCAATTTCAGAGCGGGTCCACAAAATCCACCGGGGTCGTGGTGTCGATTTCGTCTTCTCGGATTCGGTTGCCGGGTTTGAAGGCGGCGAAGGTGTAGCAGCAGTACGGCTGGCTTCGGGCAAAATTTTACCAGCCGACCTGGTCGTGGTAGGAATCGGCTTGATTCCGGAAACCCGAATTGCGGCACTGGCTGGCCTGGACGTCGACGATGGCATACTCGCCAATGAATTTTGCCAGTCATCTGCTCCCGATATTTATGCCATCGGTGACTGTGCCAGGGCCTATAACCTCCACTACCAGCGGCATATGCGGCTGGAGTCCTGGCAAAATGCCGAGCAGCAGGCCGATATTGCAGCCAGGCACATCTGTGGTGACCCGGTCGGATGGAAATCCGTACCCTGGTTCTGGACCGACCAGTACGAATTCAACATCCAGATGGCGGGTAGCCCACGCGCTGGATCTGAACTGGTATCCAGGGGCTCCCTGGATGATGGCGGTGAAATGTGTTTTTGTATTGACCATGGCGAGATCACCGGCGCAGTCGCTGTGGGTAAGGGAACAGCAATGGCCAGGGATCTACGGATAGCACAGATGTTGATCGAAGGCCATCAGCCTGCCAACGCGGCACAACTCGCAGATCCGAAGATATCCCTCAAAACCCTGCTGAAAGGATAAGCTGTGAACGTGCCCGCGAATACCATCGAAGAGAATCGCCTCAGGGGTGAATTTGATAAATCCAGTCCAATCTGGCTGTTTGGTTACGGGTCACTGATATTCAAGGCCGATTACCCGTTTATAGAAAAACGTCCGGCCTCCATATCGGGCTGGGAGCGCAGGTTCTGGCAGGGCTCACATGACCACCGGGGCACTGCATCAATGCCAGGCCGGGTGGTTACCCTGGTCAGGGCTGATTCGGCGATATGCAAGGGTATGGCTTACCTGATCGAGCCCGAGGCACTGTCCCATCTCGACTATCGTGAGAAAAACGGCTACCTCCGGTTCATGTCGAATCTTGATTTTGACCAGGGGCCATCGAGCCCGGGGCTGGTGTACATCGCCACCGAAGACAATCCTGCTTTTCTTGGGTCGGCTCCGGAATGGAAAATTGCTGCACAGATCGCAAGAGCCAGTGGCCCCAGTGGGCGCAATATTGATTACCTGTTTGCCCTGGCCATGCCTTGCGTGAACTGGGGGCAGATGATCCCCATGTTTTCAAGGTCGAAAGTTACCTCAAGCAAATTTCTTCGGGTTTTGGGCTTGACTAGTTAGCCCAGTGGGAATGCCTGACACACTTGCCGATAAATCCGGTAGTGGTAACCAGGGAATATAAAACTGACCGGTTTTAGAATTTCTGTAAACCAATGCTGAGTAATATTGAATGACCTGATAGGTAAAAACATACAAAAATAGTAGTATGATTACGGTATAATTATTTGATAAACCCAGAGCTAACCCATGAAAAGAATGAATTATTCGTCGCTTACTGCGACCCTGCGACGAATTCACCAGGCGACCATGAAGTCAAATTCCAGCGGAGTACCGATAGCGGAGATACTTGGCAGGGACCTTGAACTGCGCCACTCTCTGCATAGCCAGCGACTGGAAAATGAAAGCCGCAGGAAGTTCCTGCTGTCTGCCGGCGCAATCGGTCTCGGCGCGGGACTGGGCCTGGGTGGCCAGCATGCCAGCGCCGGCAATGGGAATAATTCTACTGCCGAGGTTGCCATAATCGGAGCCGGAGCTGGTGGAATGCGCACCGCCCACCGGTTGAATCAGTACGGAATTTCTTCACGCGTATATGAGGCAAGAGACCGCCTGGGCGGACGGATATATTCCGATAATTCCGATAAGCGCTTTTTTTCCGGGGGAAGGATTATCGAATGGGGCGGGGAATTTATCTCCACAGAACACACGGCACTGAGAAACCTGGCCCACCAGCTGAATCTTGAGCTCGAAGACCACAATAAACTGAGTCCGGGTGAAGAGGAGGTATACCTGATAGACGGACAGCTTTATAACGAAGACGACCTGATGGATGAATGGGTTGGCGGTCTGTACCAGTCGTTGAAAGATGCGTTGATGGCGGCGCCCTGGCAGCCGACCTACGATTCAGAGCATACTTCCGCACACCTGGAACTGGATAACAAATCGGCCCAGCAATGGCTGACCGAGATTGGCTACAATTCCAGTCACTGGGTGCACAAGCTGATGATGACGGACCTGGTGTCGGAATACGGTATCCTCGAGGAAAACTCCGCCCTCAACCTGGTATATATCATGGGCTACAACAACCGGGGCTCCGGTGGACTGCCCCTGGCAGGAACCGATGAACGGTTGCATGTGGTGGGCGGCAATGATCTGGTAATTCAGGGTATGGACAATGAACTCCCATCCGGGACAACTGATAAAGATAGAGGGCGCAAACTGGAAGCGATTGTGGGCGATTTTGGTGGCCCCTATACCCTGGTGTTCGATAACGGAGATGACGAAACTTGTGATCTGCTGGTACTGGCAGTTCCCTATGGCCTGATCAGGGAAATCGATATTGATTCGAGGATCCGCGCCCGTTTCACCCCCGAAAAAAATGATTCGATTGACAAAATGGTGCAGGCTGACAACGGCAAGGTTCAGATGGAGTTTACCGACCAGCACTGGGACATGACATTGCAGATTAACGGCCAGGCGGTGCACTCCAACGGCCGGGCATATTCCAATCCGGATGAGTTTATATCTACCTGGGAATCCGGGCCTGGTGGTGATATATCAACCAAGGTGCTGACCGATTATACCGGTGGAAAACAGGGCAGAAAACTCAGGGGTAAAGATTACCTGGGCGTGGCTCATCACGCGGATGTGAATCTTGTTCTTCGCCAGTGGGAGAATATCTGGCCTGGAATAACCGCCAAGTATACGGGTAAGGCACTGGTATCAAACTGGTGGGATCACCCTCTGACGAGAGGCGCTTTCGTGTCTCCTGTTATTGGTACCATGACGGACTGGTGGGGAGCGCAGTGGGAAACCCAGGGAAACATTTTCTTTGCAGGAGAAGCCTGTGATGTCGAGTACTGGTCTTACATGAATGGCGCCATATTATCCGGCGAGAGAGTAGCCACTGAAATTCACCAACTCTAGTGTAGTGTCCTAATCTAGATACACCAATCAGAACCGCCCAAATATTCCAAGACAAGGCGTAGCCTGCAGCCAATGGCACAATTTAATTTGAAGCGGCCCTTGGCAAAGGCTACAACGCGGTATTGGGATATTTGGGCGGTTCCCTTCGGGCGAGTCAATATGCGGCCATCTACTTTGTTGCGTTTCTGACCGCATTTTGACTCGCTGATTAGTGCATCTAGATCAGGACACTACACTAGATCCGATCCAGACTGTTTACTATTCCTGATCAGGGTGAAAAACGAGGTTTAATCTCTGCGCCAGCTCTGATTTCCTGAATGGCTTATCGAGGATGCCGCCGTATTGTTCCAGCTCATTGGCGCTGATTTCCCCCTGGGCGATGTAGCTGGACATCAACTGGACTTTTATGTCCGGTTTGATTTTCCGGGCGCGCCTGACTACATCCAGGCCAGTCAGTTTGCCGGGCAATCCAACATCCGTTAACAGCAAGTCGATCAGGTTAGGGACAACAAGTAAATCCAGCGCGGCCTCTCCGCTTTCGGCCACAGTGACGGCGTAGCCCAGCTCTTCCAGCATACCGGTGACCAGGGTGGACAGGGCTTTTTCATCTTCCAGAAGCAGGATATCCTGCCCCCGTCCCTTTGGTGCGGAGTCCAGGGAATGCCCGTAAATCAGGCTCGCAGATTTATCAGTTTTCGGAATAAAGATCCGTACCTCGGTACCCACGCCTTTTGAACTGAATATGGTGACGTGACCTCTTGTCTGGTTTGCAAACCCATAGACCGAACTTAATCCCAGTCCACTGGTACTACCGCTTTGCTTGGTTGTGTAATAAGGGTTGAAAGCATTTCGCACCTGCTCATCGCTCATACCCCTTCCGTCGTCGGTAACTGATATCACTGCAAATTGCCCTGTTCCAATAATCTGCTGGTTGTTCAGGTACTCATGTTCCACTGTTTCATTTAAGGTCTCAATGACCAACTTGCCACCATCCGGCATAGCATCCCTGGCATTGAGAACCAGGTTCAGGATCGCATTTTCAAGACGAATCGGGTCAGTCTCCACCAGCCACGTGTCCAGTCCTGTATGCAGCTCAACACTGATGGCTTCCCCGAGCGTGCGCTTCAGCAGGGCAACCAGGTCCAGAGCCAGGTCATTAATGTTGACGACCTGGGGCTCAATGGGCTGGGATTCTGAAAATGACAGCAGTTGCTTCACCAGACCTGCCCCGGTTTTAATGGCTTTCAGGGTTTCCGAGATGGTGGTATGTCCCTCGGGAAAATCTTCTTTCAGTATCTCCATATTTCCGGAGATGATGGCAAGGATGTTGTTGACATCGTGGGCCAACCCACCGGTAAGCTGGCCAATTGCTTCCATTTTCTGGGCCTGGTGCAGCTGTGTCTCCATCTTTTTCTTGTCGGTAATATCTTCCACAATGCTGATCATACGAGCCCAGTCCCCGGAATGTCCGTCTACGATATTAGTGACGTTTCGAATGAAAATTGGCTTGCCACTGACCGATGTGTCGGCGAATTCTCGCTGGAACGGCAGATCGTTGTTGAACAGCGCTTCCACCTCGTCGAGGTAAAAATCAACCCAGTCAAAACTCATCCAGCTGTCGTAGTCCTTGTGGTCAATCATGAATTCCTCGATAGTGGCTGCACCATAGGCACGCAATCCTGCGGGGTTGATGTTAAGTACGGTGCAGTTGAGGATGGCATCCAGAAGGGATTCCGGATTCCTGGAAAAATAATCCCGCAGTTCCATGCTGTTGCTGAAACGGTGCGCATCGACAAGGCGCTTCAGGTAGGAGTAATCTTCCTCAAGAATACCAACCGGGACCTGTTCGAACAGGTTCTTGTAAATGGCAGCAGCATCCGGATCGAGAATTTCCTTTTTCAGGTCATCACCAGGTACAGCCATGACTAAATTTGATTGTATGAAGTTTTAAAGTAATACATCTAACTGTTGCCCTCATCATTTGATTCTACATGATGTTTCCAGGTAAAACCCGGGGATATCCACAGCCGGTCAGCAATAGTTGTAGGTAATACGTTCATTCTTATGAGGGCCGCAAATCTTCCAGTGCATTGTGATTGACTGGTTCGTAAATACCATGCTGGCCAGGTACTGATCCTGATTGCAATCGAACGGTGCAACAGCGTGCAGCGATCCCGGCTGGTTACATACAAGGTCAAGCAACATAACCGGGCGTTGTTTGCCATGCCTGAGATGTTCGAGAGTGACGATATTTTTGTGCTGGTTCAGTTTCCATCGATAAATATTGAAAAATTCGAGGCGCTTGCCTGGCCGGCAATTCCAGAATCCGTTTTCCCGGGTGCACAGGGTATTGTCATCAACAAAATCGATACTTACGGTTCCTTCACCATGGCCATTCCATCCGCCTGATTCCAGCACAGAACTGGCTTCAAAACTGACTTCGCCAATAGAGCCAAGCACCTGCCAGAATTCTTCAAGATTATGACCCGTTAAGATGCCCATAGCAGATTCGGTCAGTCAGTATGGTGGACAGGGAGGCTATGAATGAATAACCTGTTCCAGTGCCTCGACAATGTGCTCAACTTCCTGGTGACTGGAATAGTGTACCAGGGATATACGTACCACCCCGTCCTCAGGCTCAATGCCAAGATCGCTGATCAGCCGATATGCATAGAAGTGGCTGCTTTCGCATCCGATGCCCATATCCTGCATCCGCGAAGAAACCTGTGACGAGGTCTGTTGCAATGGTTTGAAAGCAATTGTCGGGGCGCGGTCATTGTCCCTTGTATGGGGTTTGCCGATGAGCCTGACCCTGTCAGAACTCGAAAGAAAATCAAGGATCGGGTCGGCAAGCCGGCATTCATGTTCGAAGATCAGCTCGTGGATATCGGCGAGTTTCCGGTCTCGACTGGTGTCCGCGCAGGAGTCCGGAAAATGATGCCTGTGGAGATCGTCGAAGTAGTCCAGCACGCCGGCACAGGCGGCGACCTGGGCGTGTTGGGGTCCAGCCGGGTTAAACAGTGTTTTCCGGTAATCGGTATTGAAATAGTGGCACTGTGCCGCAAGGGAATCGACGATGTCCCGGTTAATATACATGAGGCTCTGGTGGGGGCCGAACACTTTGTACAGGCTGAATGCATAACCATCAACACCGAGTTTACGCAGGTTGCAGATGTGGTGCGGAGCATAGGCCACCGCGTCCACGAATACCCGTGCACTGCAGTTGTTCTTGACCAACCGTGTGATTTCTTCTACCGGGTTCGATGTTCCGACAATGTTCGAGCAATGGGGAAAGAATACCCAGCGTGTTCTGCTGTTGAGAAGCGGTTCCAGATCCTGGGGATCCAGTAATCCCGTAACCGGGTCCACCCGCCACTCGCGCAGTGTGACCTTTTTCTCTTCGGCTTTTCTTCTCCAGGCACCGCTGTTGGCCTCGTGATCCTGGTTGGTGACGACGATTTCGTCACCTTCCTCAAGGCCCGTACCAATCGCCTGGGCCATGACATAGGTGTTCATGGAGGTAGATGGGCCAATAGTCAGCTCATCGCTGGAAATCCCGAGTGCATCAGCCCACCCCGACAGCGCGCGATCCATGGCATTTCCTGCAAGGGCGGAGGTTTCGTAACGTTCATAGGGTTGTACTCGCGTGTGGGCATTATAGTGATTGAATACGGCATTTACCTGGTTGGCAACGTAGCTGCCTCCCGCATTGGAGCAAAAGATAAAGTCCGGATTGTCCTTTATCTGGTCAAACTGGTTTCTTACAAAATTGATATCTAGTTTCATTACAATCTGGCTTAAGGGTATATGGGCTGCTGGAGGACGTTGGATTTCGCCTTTCCATTTGCAGGGAAATTTACAGAAATTCTACAAGTGATTTTGCAAATCAGGGCTTGTTTATTTGCAATGTTCATCTATATTATAATCCAGCACTCGTAAGCAATAAAGAAAGCTGGCAAAAACTATGATGCAAACTGATCTTAAAATTTCCAGTGATGCGGTAAACCGCATAAACGAATTACTGGTAACCAAGGATAATCCCGACCTGATGTTACGGGTCTATATCCAGGGTGGTGGATGTTCCGGGTTTCAGTACGGATTTCAGTTTGATGAAAACCAGCAGGACGATGATATTTTCGTCGAGCAGGACGGCATTAAAGTGCTGGTCGATATGCTCAGCCTGCAGTACCTCGGAGGCGCTGAAATCGATTACAAAGATGATATCCTGGGCAGCCGATTTCTGGTCAACAACCCCAATGCCAGCGCCACATGCGGGTGCGGCTCTTCTTTCTCGATCTAGTAGTCCAACACACAGAGATTGATGGATTCTAGGTAACCCTGGCCCGCCAGGCCCGATGTCCGGGTTTAAGACATGGAGTTGGTTGGGTTTTTTGCAATTTAACCGCAATTCTCCGCTGTTTGGCCTTGAGCTTTGTAAGTAAAACCCCATATTTTTGCTGGTTTTGCGTATTTTTCGGAAAAATTTCCCAATGAGTAAAAATTCACAGAAACAGGATGAAAATCCTGAATATGAACAGGCTGAGGGTGACTCTGCCGAAGAATCTCCTGTTATCAACGATGATGGGCAGGATCAGGAAGCCGGCACTGACGAGTTTGAGGATGTCTCGAGAAACGACCTGGTACAAATGCTGGTTGAAGCCAGGCAGCAGATCGATGAAATGAAAGATGGATATATTCGTGCCCGGGCTGATGTAGAAAATATTCAGCGTCGTAGCCAGAATGAAATGGTCTCCGCACGAAAATTTGCCATTGAGGGTTTCGCCCGGGAGCTGCTAAGTGTGATTGACAGTCTCAACCAGGCAGCAATGGTAAAAATAGATGAAACCCAGAGACAAGCCGTGGAGAGGATGAACGAAGGGCTTGGATTGACATTAAAACAGTTAGAAAAGGTCATGGAAAAATTTGGCATTGTCCAGGTTGAAGCAGATACGGGAACTCGCTTTAATCCCGATGTACACCAGGCAATTTCCATGGTTGACAGTGGCGAAGTCGAAGCAGACCACATCGTTAGCGTTATGCAGAAGGGATTTACCCTTAAGGACAGGCTGCTGCGTCCGGCTATGGTTGTGATAGCAAATTAGTCAGATATTGGACGGATATTGATTGAGAATTTACTTGTTTTTCAACGTTTAATCCTCATATGAGAATTAAAATTTAGTTACGAATTTATTGAGGAAATCAGATTATGTCGAAAATTATCGGAATAGACCTGGGTACCACCAACTCCTGTGTAGCGGTGATGGAAGGCGGTACGCCGAAGGTTATCGAGAACAGCGAGGGTGATCGCACAACACCTTCTATTGTCGCATTTACCAAGGATGATGAAGTCCTGGTTGGGCAGTCGGCCAAACGCCAGTCTGTCACCAATCCGGAGAACACCGTATTTGCGGTAAAACGCCTGATCGGAAGACAATTTGATGAAGATGTGGTGCAGCGTGACCTCGATCTTATGCCTTACAAAATCGTCAAAGCGAAAAACGGTGATGCGTGGGTTGAAGCAGGCGGCAAGCAAATGGCCGCGCCGGAAATTTCAGCGCGGATTCTACAGAAAATGAAGCAGACTGCGGAAGATTACCTGGGTGAAACGGTTACCGAGGCTGTCGTTACCGTGCCCGCTTATTTTAACGACTCCCAGCGCCAGGCGACCAAGGATGCCGGAAAAATTGCCGGGCTTGACGTAAAGCGGATAATCAACGAGCCCACGGCTGCCGCACTGGCCTACGGCATGGACAAGGACAGGGGTGATCGCAAGATCGTGGTGTATGATCTTGGCGGTGGCACATTCGACGTGTCGGTGATCGAAATCGCGGAAATTGAAGGCGAACACCAGTTTGAAGTGTTGTCAACCAACGGTGATACTTTTCTCGGTGGTGAAGACTTCGACCGCAGGCTGATCGACTACCTGGCGGATGAATTCAAGAAAGACCAGGGAATGGACCTGCGCGGTGACCCGCTCGCAATGCAGCGCCTCAAGGAAGGCGCTGAAAAGGCAAAAATCGAACTATCCTCCAGTTCACAGACCGAGGTAAACCTTCCATACATCACTGCAGATGCCAGTGGTCCCAAGCACCTCACCATGAAACTGACCCGGGCCAAACTCGAAGCGCTGGTCGATGACCTGCTGCAGCGGACTCTTGAGCCCTGCAAGATAGCACTGAAAGATGCTGGTATGAAAGCCTCCGAAATTGATGATGTCATCATGGTGGGCGGTCAGACCCGTATGCCCAAGGTGCATGAAGTTGTCGAAAACTTTTTCGGCAAGGAAGCACGCAGGGACGTCAATCCCGATGAAGCCGTAGCCGTGGGTGCGGCGATCCAGGGCGGTGTACTTGGCGGCGATGTAAAAGATGTATTGCTGCTCGATGTTACCCCGCTATCCCTCGGGATCGAGACCCTAGGTGGAGTCATGACCAAGCTGGTTGAGAAAAATACCACTATTCCAACCAATGCCAGCCAGGTGTTCTCTACTGCGGACGATAACCAGAATGCGGTGACCGTGCATGTATTGCAGGGGGAACGTGAAATGGCAAGCGGTAACAAGTCACTGGGTCGATTTGACCTGACAGAGATTCCACCTTCACCACGCGGTGTTCCGCAGATTGAGGTTTCATTTGATATTGATTCCAACGGCATTCTCCATGTTTCTGCAAAGGACAAGGCCACAGGCAAGGAAAACAAGATAGTAATCAAGTCAAGTTCCGGCCTTTCTGATGAAGAAATCGAGAAAATGGTCCAGGATGCTGAGGAACATGCAGACGAAGACCGCCAGGCCCGTGAACTGGTTGATGCGAAAAACCAGGGAGAAGCGCTGTTGCACGGTATCCGCAAGTCGCTGGACGAACTGGGTGAAAAGGTTGATGAAGGCGAGAAGACGGAAATTGAAAGCGCCATTACCGAACTCGAAGAAGAACTCAAGGGAGATGACCTGGATAACATCAAGTCAAAAACCGAGTCGCTGACCCAGGTCAGCCACAAACTGGCCGAGCAGATGTATGCCCAGGCCCAGACCGAGCAACCCTCAGGAGATGGTCCGGATGATTCTTCACAGGCGGGCGGCGATGATGATGTCGTTGATGCCGAATTTGAGGAAGTTGACGATGAGGAGAAAAAATCCTGATTGTTATGGACTGCAAATGGTAGCCTGTAGCTGAATGCAAGGGCAAAAGCGGGGCTAGGCCCCGCTTTTGCGTGTGCGAAATTAGTTGAAAATGTCAAAGCGAGATTACTATGAAGTCCTGGGTGTGGACCGGGACGCAAGCGAGCAGGACCTGAAAAAGTCCTACCGTCGTCTCGCAATGAAATATCATCCTGATCGAAACCAGAACAGCGAAGAATCCGAGTCGAAATTCAAGGAAGCAAAAGAAGCTTACAGCGTGTTAAACGATTCGCAGAAACGCGCTGCTTACGACCAGTTTGGCCATGCCGGTGTTGACCAGTCTTCCGGTTTGGGGGGTGGGTCGGGCGCGGCCGGATTTGGCGATATTTTCGGCGATATTTTCGGCGACATCTTTGGCGGCGGCGGTGGTGCGAGGCGTCAAAGCAGGGGGACCGATCTCAGGTATAGCTTGAGCCTTTCCCTGGAGGAAGCTGTCCTCGGCGTTGAAAAACAGATACGTGTCCCTAAAATGGGAAATTGTGCTACCTGTGATGGCTCTGGTTCGAGACCAGGCTCCCAGGCAAAAACCTGTGGAGCCTGCAATGGCCAGGGACAGGTACGAATGCAGCAGGGCTTTTTCTCAGTGCAGCAATCCTGCCCGCAATGCAAAGGCCAGGGTAATGTGATTACCGATCCCTGTTCATCCTGCAATGGAATGGGTATGGTTAAGGAAGAAAAGACCTTGTCGGTCAAGATTCCGGCTGGAGTAGATGACGGTGACCAGGTTCGGTTATCCGGGGAAGGTGAAAGCGGGGGTCCGGGTACAACAACCGGGGACCTGTATGTACAGGTCAGGATGAAAAAACATGAGATATTTGAGCGCCATGGCGACGATCTCTATTGCGAAGTTCCTGTTAGCTTTCCCAGTTTGGCCCTGGGTGGCGAACTGGAAGTACCCACTCTTACGGGGCGTGCGAACCTTAAAATTCCAGCAGAAAGCCAGACTGAAAAAGTGTTTCGGTTAAAGGGGAAGGGCGTCAAAAACGTCCGCAATGGTAACCAGGGAAATCTTTATTGCAAGGTCGTGGTCGAAACCCCGGTCAAACTGACAAAGCAGCAGAAAGAGTTGCTGAAGAATTTCGAATTCAGCCTCAAAGAAGGCGGAAATCGCCATTCGCCACGTAGCGGTTCGTGGGGAGACAGGATAAAATCATTCTTTGACGAACTGGTTCCCTGAGCCGGTTTTCAGTGTCGGGGTGGTTCCCCAGGTGGTTGGAAAATTATGAGTCATGAAAGGACTATCAGGGCAATGGTGTATCTGATGAGGTAAAACAAATTGCAAGTTCAAAAGTCCATATTACCGGGTGTCGTCATAGTCACACCTAAAGTTTTTCGGGATGACCGCGGCTTTTTTATGGAGACATTCAACCAGTCGGAGTACTCTCACCACGGCTTACCCGACGAATTTGTACAGGATAATCATTCGAGGTCATCAAAGGGAGTCATCCGCGGCCTTCACTACCAGCACCCCCTGTGGCAGGGAAAACTGGTGCGAGTCATTAATGGCGAAATTTTTGATGTTGCTGTGGATATCCGGCGTGATTCACCGACATTCAGTAAATGGTTCGGGATTTACCTGAATGCGGAAAATCTTCAGCAGCTATATATTCCGCCTGGTTATGCTCACGGTTTTTGCGTTGTAAGCGAAACAGCAGACGTTGTCTACAAATGTACCACCACTTATCGACCCCAGGATGATGCGGGTATCCGCTGGAATGATCCGGATATCGCCGTGGACTGGCCTGTTTCAGATCCAGTGGTATCCGAAAAAGACCAGTCTGCACCGTTGCTGGCAGATGTGTATATCCAGTGACTGAAGTTTCAGTCCTGGTTTTCGGAAAAAATGGCCAGGTTGGTAACAAGCTGGTTTCATTTTTGTCAGCGGCCCAGGGTTTTACTGTACAGGGCGCTGATATCGATGAACTGGACCTCACAGCGCTGGACCAGATAGACAGATTTATCCGTTCAGCGAATCCCGCATGGGTGGTAAATGGATCTGCGCATACTGCTGTAGACCGCGCCGAATCGGAACCGGAGCTGTCGCTTCAACTCAATGCGCTGGCACCCGCAGCGATGGCCAGGACCTGCGCTTCCATTGGTGCCCGGTTTATACATTATTCAACAGACTATGTTTTTGATGGCAGGGCCAGCGAACCATACGATGAAGGTGACCCGCTAAACCCGCAAAGTGTCTATGGAAAAACCAAGGCCAGGGGTGAGCAGGAAGTGGCCGGTCACCTCCCGGACTCGATTATATTCAGGACATCCTGGGTGTATTCCAGGGGAGGGGCAAACTTTGTAAACACCATGCTGCGGCTAGCCGCGGAGCAGCCTGAAATAAATGTGGTTAACGATCAGTTTGGCTGTCCCACGTTTGCCGATGATCTGGCCCGTGTCACCATAAGTATTATGGATTCCATCGAAACAAAGCAGTGCCGGCACCAGGGCGGGTTGTTTCATGCGACTGGCCAGGGGGTGACCAGTTGGTATGACTTTTGCATGGAGATTATGCGGATCAGCGGCAACCATGATGTCAGGGTTAACCCGATTCCAACCGAATCCTATCCAACCCCGGCGCCAAGGCCCGCATACTCGGTGTTGTCAAACCGCAAGCTCAATGATACCTACAACCAGCAGCTGCCGCACTGGATTGAGTCGCTTAATGTTTGTCTGGGTTAACCGGGTTTGTCTGGGCTAGCTGGGTTTGTCTGCGCGAGCCGGGTTAGTGTGGCCGCTCTTTGGGTATGTTCAGTGATTCCCGGGACATTAACTGATGATTGATGTAACCGGCATGCTCGGTGAAGGTGGTTTGTTTCACAGAGCAATCGATGGGTTTGTCCCCCGCATTGCCCAGCAGGAAATGGCCAGGGAGGTCGCTGACGCGATCAACTATCAGGGGCAACTGGTTGTCGAGTCCGGTACTGGCACGGGCAAGACTTATGCATACCTGGTCCCGGCTGTTCTTGGAGACAAACGAACTATTGTTTCGACCGGCACCAAGCATCTGCAGGAGCAGGTTTTCTATCGTGACCTGCCTGAAGTTATGCGGGTTACCGGAGTGAACAAAAAATCGGAACTCCTCAAGGGCCGGGCAAACTACCTGTGTCGTTACCGCCTTCGGCAGAACAGTCAGCAGTCAGACCTGGTCGGCCGGGAAAACCGCTTTTCATACAATATCATCGATCAATGGGCAACGGTTACCGGCACAGGAGATATTGCCGAAGTAAAGGAAATAAATGAGGATTCGGCAATCTGGAAGCAGGTTACATCCACGTCGGAAAACTGCCTTGGAGCCAGGTGTCCAGACTACAGCCGGTGCTTTGTCAACCAGGCCAGGAAGCGTGCCATGGATGCCGACCTGGTCGTTGTAAACCATCACCTGTTTTTCTCTGACCTGACATTGAAGGCAGACGGGTTTGGTGAGCTTCTGCCTGAGCACGACACCGTGATTTTCGATGAAGCCCACAGCCTCGCTGATATTGCGTCAAAATTCTTTGGCTTATCGGTTTCCAGTTACCAGTTACGGGACCTGGTGGCCGATATTGTGTCTGCAGAGAAGGAGGAGAAAAGCGGGGCAGGGTTGGCACAAGTGTGCAACGAACTGGAATCCTGGATTACCAGGTTTCTTGACTATAGCGGCCGTAATGTGAAGGACCCCGAGACACTGGACGCCCTGATTTGCGATGAATTTGAATCCGCCTTCAGCTCGATTTCAGCAGTTTTGTCAAGTTTGCATGCAGTCCTGGAAACCGCTGCTCCGGCAGGAGAAGGACTTGGCCGGTGCCTCGATCGTTGTGCCCTGATCCAGTTAAACATTGGCGAATGGGTGGAAAACCGAAACTCGAATGCAGTTTCCTGGCTCGAGCCCGGACGGGGCTACTTCAGGTTTCACATCACACCAATGAATATAGGCGAAAAATTTTCCGGATATTTACAGGGGTCGGGTAAAAGCTGGATATTTACTTCCGCGACTCTTGCAGTGCGCGACGATTTCTCAGGATTTTTCCATAAAATGGGGCTTCAGGATGCACAGGCGATAAGATGGGATAGCCCTTACAACTACCAGGAAAATACTCTTTTATACCTGCCTCCCGAAATTCCAGACCCCAGGGATTCCTCGTTTCCATTGGCCCTCGCAGATACCATTAAAAACGTAACCCGTGCCAGTCGGGGACGTGCATTTTGCCTGTTTACCAGCCATGCCATGATGGAGAGGGTGTATAAACTGGTTGCCGGCGAACTGGAATGGCCCTGCAGCAAACAGGGCGAAGCAGCTAAACATCACCTCCTCGAAAAATTTCTTGAAACGGAAAATTCAGTGCTTTTTGGTACTACCAGTTTCTGGGAAGGGGTTGATGTGCAGGGAGAATCGTTGAGTTGCGTCGTAATAGACAAGCTTCCCTTTGAGGCTCCTTCTGATCCTGTGTTAAAAAGCCAGCTCAAGCAATGCGAAGAAAGGGGAGGAGTCCCCTTTATGGACATTCAGCTGCCGGATGCAGTTATCTCACTCAAGCAAGGTGCGGGCCGGCTGATTCGCTCAGAAACGGATACTGGTGTGCTGGTTATCTGTGATTCGCGGATAGTTACAAAATCCTATGGCAGGCTGTTTCTTGACAGTTTACCCGGGATGCCGGTAACTGCAAACTTTGCAGACGTTGAACAGTTTTTCCGCTAGCGCCAGAAGCCGAGTATCAATAGCATTCTCCACTGATGAACATTCTTTCAATTGATACAGTCACCGAAAATTGCTCGGTTGCATTGGGTTTGGGTGATGAGGTGTTTCAGTTGGCAGAAAAAGGGAACAAGATTCATTCGAGGCTGGTGCTGGGTATGATTGACACCATACTGGATCAATACAATCTTGGATTATCCGATCTTGACTGTTTGGTGGTGGATACCGGGCCGGGTTCATTTACCGGGGTCCGGATTGGGCTAGGGGTGGTACAGGGGTTGGCTTATGCAATGCAAATCCCGGTTCTGGGGATTAATTCCCTGGAAATTTTGGCTTTTTCCAGTGGCGAGGGAAAAGTCCTGCCGCTAATTGATGCGCGAATGGGCCAGGTGTATTGTGCCTATTACGAAATCTCAATGCAGAAAGCGCCGCTACAATTATGGGCGCCCATGGTTATTCATCCAGCTGATGTCAGCGCTGAGATAGATCGAGATACCCGGGTTGCCGGAAATGGCTGGCTTTTTTATGAAAACGAGTTTTCGGAAGACATCAGGAACAAGGTGCGACCGGACAGCAGCGCCATTTTTCCCCAGGCAAGGCATGCGGTAGCGATTGCCAGGGAGCTTGGGCTGGAGCGGGCGCAAAGTCCGCTAAAGATTCAGGCAAGTTATGTCAGGAATAATGTAACCAGCATTTCGCGGGACTAGTACTCTGCCCTGGCAAATCTCACTGTATCCACCTAATTAGTCTGTACAGAGCACTAACACAACACGTTGAAGGTCAGCGTCTCTACGGATTTCCTGTCTATTGCGACTTTCGCTTTCCACTCGCCGATAAAGTCTTCCATTCCGAAAGAAGGATCGAATACCTGCCCAATGACAGCGCCGGGAGGCCCACTTAGCTGCAGCCACGCCCACACCCGCGTAAATGGCTGGGCTTCGAAATCATAATCCGTTCTTTCCTGCTGGTCGCCGAGGGGATTAAACCAGCTTACAGTCAACCCATGTTTTGTCTGCGATAAACCCAGCGCTTCAATGACGAGGTAAATCCGGTCGGTGCAGTCAAAAATTTCTGATGCCTGCTGGGTGGGCTGCTTGTCTTCGACCTTGTTGGTCAGGAATATCCGGTATTGAGGCTCGTCAGCAGCATTTACAGCGATAGATAAATACCCCAGCAGAGCACACAGGCACAGGATTCCAGGTGCCTTACTTGCCATACTTCATATCCACAGCAAGTGAGGCCGCTATCGGGTAATCGGGTGTTAGGCGCCACCGCAAGTATCAAAGTTTCCGAATTCAATTAACATGGTTGCAGTGACGACAAATTGATCCCCTGCCAGGGTCCGACCGCGCATGTTAACCGTTACAACATAGTTGTGAATCACGCCGGCTGGATTTTTCGCCTGGTACTCAGGCAGCACAGATGCGGCATCAACAATAACGACAGTGCTGATACTTGTTGAGCCGTTTATAGTACTGCTGGGATTGGGATAGACTGGCGATTTACTCAGACCGGGTGCTCCCGGCGAGAAGGGAGTAAATGAAACCTGGTAGGATTCGAGGAGAATGCCGGTGGGAAACAGGCCCCCGGTAAGGTCGCCCACATTGAGAATTGTGATGGTAAATGTACCGGTTCGGCTCGTGAATTCCTCCAGATCATGTTTTACCAGAACCGGTTCTTCCACATCCGGTTCTTCAGGTTCTTCATCTGAACAGTCATCCTGGATACTGTCTATACTAGCAGACCCATTCATGGACAGTGTCGCGGTCAACAGGAAACTGCCAACGGTAAGTGCGTTTCCCCCGGAAGCGCCGCTTGTACCGCCACCACTACTACATCCTACGACAATGTAACAGACAACAAGAATTGCAGAAATCTTCATCTTCATCAAACTGATCCCCAAATTTTCTTTTAATAATATTAAGTTAACAAATATATCGATTGTTAATTCTAGGTCCTAAGATACCCGTTCTTGAAACCCGGGTCAATCCTAATTCCCCCATACTAAAGACACCAGTACATATTACCAGACTAGCTGTTCAGCACAAAATCATTAACAAACCGGGTGCCGAAATAGGCGAGTACGAGAATGGTGAATGCAATAATAGTCCATTTTGCAGCAATTTCCCCTCTCCATCCAGCAATTTTGCGCCCCGCAAGCAGGCTGCCAAAGCAGATCCATGCCAGGATTGACAGTACCACGTGATGGTTGAATTCCAGGGGCTGGCCATAGCTTGAGAAACTGGAAACCATACCGGCCACCAGGTTGATGGTCATAAGGATGAAACCGGCAAGAGTAAACCAGAAAAGGAAGGACTCCATCGTCTGGATTGCCGGTAATGCGATCAACTGGCCGGCTCCACCGGGGTTATGGAGCTGGCGGTCCTGGAATATGAGCAGGCATGCCTGGGCGAACGCGATACACAGGATCCCATATGTCGGGATAGCAAGTACAATATGCCAGACTACCCCTTGTGGTAATTGGGATAACGGCATCGATGACCCTGTTATCACCATTCCCAGTATCATCGCAAGCAGTCCCATTGGAAGAACAATCAAACCAAGATCAACGACCTTTTCCTGCATGGTTAATGCCAGGTAAATAAATGCAGAAATCCATCCCGCCATGGAAATAGCCAGCCCCAAGCGAGATTGTTGCTTCACCATCGGCGAACATACTGCGATACAATATGGTTGCGTGCAGGGCGATGGCCACCGCTGCCAAAAGTGTTATTGTGCGATGGGAGTGCTTCAGTTGAGGGGTTCTGGACTGCCGCAACAGCAGGTATGTTCCCAGCAGGTATCCAAGGACACAGGCAACAACCAGAAATAGTGACAACGGCATAATATTAATTTGATGGGAACGGCAGTGCGAATTATACACAGGGTGGATTCCATAGTCTGGAAACCGTGCTGTGGTTTACATTTTCAGGTGCCTGACCGGGTGCCGGATCATAATTTTCAGAAATCAGGGTAATCATGTTTGACCAGTTAAGTGAAAAACTCCGTGGCACGATAAAATCGCTAAGTGGCAGGGGACGTCTCACCGAAGCAAATATTGCAGACGCAATGCGCGAGGTGCGTATTGCATTGCTCGAAGCGGATGTATCCCTCGAGGTTACCCGCGGCTTTATTGATACCGTCCGGGAGAGGGCAATCGGATCGGAGGTGCTCGGCGCCCTGCGGCCGGGCCAGGCGGTAGTCAAGATCGTCCAGGAAGAGCTTGTCAGGCTGATGGGAGAAACCAATGACGCTCTCAACCTGTCGGTGCGGCCTCCGGCAGTAATTTTTGTTGCCGGATTGCAGGGAGCGGGTAAAACAACCACCGTGGGCAAACTGGGTAATTACCTGAAAACCCGCGATAAAAAATCCGTGTTGCTGGTAAGCACAGATATTTATCGTCCGGCGGCAATTGACCAGCTTGGCATGCTTGCGAAAAATCTTGACCTTGATTTCTTTCCGTCGGACAGCTCACAGCAACCTGTTGCAATTGCCAGCGCCGCCCTCGATCACGCGCGCCGTCATTCCATCGACGTGATGATTGTAGATACCGCTGGCAGGTTGCATGTTGACGAAGACATGATGGCAGAAATTGGCATCCTGCATAAAACAGTGGATCCCGTAGAAACGCTGTTCGTGGTGGACAGCATGACCGGCCAGGATGCGGTTCACAGTGCCCGGGCGTTTGACCAGGCGTTGCCTTTGACCGGTGTTGTATTGACCAAAACGGATGGTGACGCCCGCGGCGGTGCGGCCCTGTCGATTCGCCAGGTAACCGGCAAACCCATCAAGTTTTTGGGTACTGGTGAGAGTATGGATGCGCTGGAACCATTCCATCCTGACCGCGTGGCGTCAAGGATTCTGGGTATGGGCGATGTGCTGTCCCTGGTCGAGGATGTGGAACGCAAGGTCGATAAAACAAAGGCCGATAAACTGGCGAAAAAATTTTCCAGTGGCAAGGCTTTCGATCTCGACGATTATCGTGACCAGATGCTGCAGATGCAGAATATGGGCGGTATCATGGGTATGATGGACAAGCTCCCGGGTATGGACAAAATTCCGCGAAAAGCCCTTGACCAGGTTGGTGACAGGAAAACCGTCCAGGTGATTGCCATTATCAACTCAATGACGCCCCAGGAGCGCAAATTTCCCGCTGTGATCAGGGGGGCCAGGAAAAAGCGCATTGCTTCCGGATCGGGTACCCGTGTGCAGGATGTCAACGGGCTCCTGAAACAGTTTTTACAGATGCAGAAAATGATGAAGAGAATGAAGAAAAAAGGGGGAATGAAGGGGTTGATGGATCAGATGCGCGGCCGGGGCGGCGGCATGCCGGGAATGCCTTAGTAGTACTGTGCCCAGGGAACGGTGAAAATAGACTGATCTGTTGCCGATTCCGGCATATAAACGTCGCAAATCCTTGGAATGTCACACTAATTCTCGCTATACTCGCGCGTTAACTTTACCAGGAACAGGTCCGTTGCCAGACGGGCTTTTTTTCACTCCAGAGGTCTATAGTGACAGCAGTAACACTCACAGGTGCGGATATCGTTGTTAACTGCCTTAAGGACGAAGGTATAGAGTATATTTTCGGGTATCCAGGCGGAGCAGCACTGCATATTTACGACGCGATGTATCGTCAGGATGCGGTCAAGCATATCCTGGTACGCCACGAACAGGGTGCAACCCATGCTGCAGATGGTTATGCGCGGGCAACCGGAAAACCGGGAGTGGTCCTGGTGACTTCAGGACCCGGAGTCACCAACACAATAACCGGTATTGCAACGGCACACATGGATTCTATTCCCATGGTAGTAATTACCGGGCAGGTTCCCTCAAACCTGATTGGTGATGATGCATTCCAGGAGGTGGACACGGTGGGTGTTACCCGGCCTTGTGTAAAACATAATTTCCTGATCAAGGACGTCACGAAAATCGCCGAGACCATAAAAAAAGCATTTTATATTGCGTGTTCCGGTCGGCCGGGACCCGTCGTAGTGGATATTCCAAAAGACATCACTGCGCAGACAGCGCTATACGTCTACCCCGATAAAGTGGAGATGCGCTCATACCAGCCCAGAACCAAAGGCCACAGCAAGCAGATTTCGAGGGGTATCGACCTGCTGGTGGGGGCAAAAAAACCGATTATTTATACTGGCGGCGGTGCGGTAATTTCCAATTCCGAAGGCCCGCTTATAGAACTGGTCAATACCCTGAAATATCCCAGCACCAGTACGTTGATGGGACTGGGTGCCATTCCCGCTTCAAACCCGAATTTCCTGGGAATGCTCGGCATGCATGGTACCTATGAATCAAATATGGCAATGTATGAATGTGATGTCATGCTCGCTGTTGGTGCCCGATTTGACGACCGGGTGACCGGCGACCTGTCAAAATTCTCACCGGGAACGCGTATTGTTCAAATCGATATTGATCCTTCTTCGATTGGGAAAAACGTGCCGGTTGAAGTTCCCATTGTTGGGGACTGCAAAGAAATCCTGGTAGAGATGAACCAACAGCTGAAGAGTCGTATTGGAGACATTGACCGAGCGGCCATCGACCAGTGGTGGGAAACAGTTAACCAGTGGAAATCTATCGATTCACTGGCTTACGACCACAGCGATGAAGTGATTAAACCCCAGTTGGTAGTACAGAAATTGCTGGAAATCACTGGCGGCGAGGCCTATATCACTTCGGATGTCGGGCAACACCAGATGTGGGCCGCCCAGTACTACACCTTTGAAAAGCCGAGGCGCTGGATTAACTCCGGCGGTCTCGGAACCATGGGTTTTGGTCTGCCAGCAGCAATGGGAGTGCAGCTTGCGTTCCCTGACGAAATCGTGGTGTGTATTACTGGCGATGCCAGTATCCAGATGTGTTTGCAGGAGCTTTCCACCTGCCTGCAGTACAATTTACCGATCAAGGTGATTAGCCTCAATAACCAGTACATGGGAATGGTGCGACAGTGGCAGGAGTTCTTCTACGACCGTCGCTACTCGCATTCCTACATGGATGCACTGCCGGATTTTGTAAAACTGGCAGAAAGTTATGGGCATGTTGGAATGAGGGTCGAGAAACCCGGCGATTTGGAAGCGACCCTGAAGGAAGCGTTCGCGCTGAAAGACAGGCTGGTTTTCGTGGACGTGCTGACTGACCAGACTGAAAATGTCTATCCCATGATTGCCGCAGGAAAGGGCCACAACGAAATGCATCTCAAGCCAGGTGACGGTGATGTCCAGGAAAGGGAGCTGGCCTGATGAGAAGAATCATCTCACTGTTACTCGAACATGAGCCGGGCGCACTTGCCAGGGTTGCCGGGCTTTTTACCGCTCGTGGCTACAATATCGAATCCCTGACGGTTGCACCGACTGACGACGAATCGCTGGCCCGGATGACAATTGTCACCAGTGGCACCGATGCAGTTATTGAACAGATCACCAAACAGCTCAACAAGCTGGTTGACGTCGTCAAATTGAGAGACCTGACCGAAGGCAGGCATCTTGGACGAGAGCTGATGTTGGTCAAGGTGTCGGCGGTAAATGCCGACCAGAAAGATGATATCAAGCGACTCGTGGATATATTCCGA
>PVMK01153987.1_pt1 | contig 25789 bp, 29 predicted proteins | sample 1853481 | NCBI WGS metagenome assembly PVMK01 (sample SAMN08533507, study PRJNA380276) | Marine sediment metagenome, whole genome shotgun sequencing project.
CCGCTGGGCGTTCAGCTCTTCCGATCTGAACGCCCAGCGGTAACGAAATTTCATATCAGGTGGGATATGAAAACAGTAATTTTTTCAGAAAAGTGTTTATTAAACAAACCGGACTTCGGCCAAAAGAATATAAGATGAAGTTTCAAAGATAAGACAGGTCTCATCCTGCCAGAAACTAGTAATACGTTCCCTGATTTATCCTGGTTGTAACAACCTGGATCATCCCGCCTGAAAAAATAATGCCCCCCCAACAAACTGTGATAAGGTCAAACTTTCGGAATACAGAAAAACAACTTGATAATCATATTTAATAGTTATATTTAATAATAATAATATTAAAATCGGATTAATCAGTATATGAACAATGCGGCAAAATAACATATTAGTACGTGCGTACATTTTTTATAAGTAAGATTCGCAACAACTATATTTAATAAGGGTCATGACTAGCTTAGAGGTTGATTGCGACACTGATATGCGAGGATATACCTCTGGCAGCTGACCAAACGCTGGGGTCTCGTCAGTTTTGCCGATTTGTACGATGGTTCTATCCGGGATACGGATACTAATAATCTTTTTACCAGCTGTGGCTTTGGTATCCGCTTTATGCTGCAGACAGTCCAGCGTATCAATTCCCGTTTTAATTTTGCCTTTGGCGAAGGGGATAAGGACGGGGTGTATGTGAGTATCAGGGAGGCGTTTTAAAAAACTTTAAATAAGAAGCCAACCCTCCACTATTGACTAGGAACGATCAAATCTTACTCCTGGCTTTATAATTCTTTTTTCGCTTTTTAATATATCTTTGTCTTAAAAAGAAAGCGGAAAAAATAATTAAAAGGGGAAATTATGTTTTATGAATCCATTTTAGTGTCAAAATTTAAAAGATATGCTTTTTTAATAAAACTGCTGGTAATTTCCAGTCTGATTGTTAGCGCTTCCTCTTCAACAAGTTTCGCTGAACCTCCTGTACAGCAACCCCGGCTTATCCTGCAGATTACCATTGACCAGCTTAGGGGAGATATACCGTTTCGATACTATGATCGCCTGCCAAAGGGCGGATTTAAATATCTGATTGAAAAAGGCACCGTTTACATGGATGCTCATCATGCCCACGCAAATACGGAAACCATTGTCGGGCATGCCACTCTGGCCACCGGCGCCCATCCGTCAGTACATGGCATGGTCGGTAATCTCTGGCTCGACAGGGAAAAGGGGCGGATAGTCTATAATATTGAGGATGACCGCTATGAGCTTCTTTCAAAGGACGCAGATGTTGACAAGGGTACTGAAATAGATCCCACCCAGAAAGCTGCCGGTACCGACGGCCGTTCACCTTCTGCCATCATGGTTTCAACATTCAGTGACGAGCTTTCTAACCATACAGCTGGCAGATCAAAAGTATTCGGGGTTTCCGTAAAAGACCGTGGTGCCGTATCCATGGCCGGGCATTCAGGCAAAGCCTTCTGGTTTTCAAAAGCAAATGGTGAATTTGTCACCAGTTCTTACTATTATAAAAAATATCCTGAATGGGTAAACTCCTGGAACGCCAAAGGCATTGCTTTCTCTTATTCAGGGAAGGAATGGACTCTTTTAAATGATCCTTCAACTTACCTGTTCAAGGATGCCGATGACCAGGAGTGGGAGACGGACGTATATGGTTTCGGGCGTACTTTTCCCCACAAATTCGGAGAAAAAGATAATAAGCTTATGACTACTTTTCTCACCCTGAGCCCTGTTGGTGATGAAATCGTGTTGGATTTTTCCAAAACATTGATCAAAAAAGAAGCACTGGGCCAGGACAGCATTCCGGATTACCTGGGTGTCAGTTTTTCTTCCACATTTTATGTCGTCCATGTATTTGGTCCTTCAAGTCTTGAAAGCGAAGACAATTTAATCCGACTTGACCGGACCCTGGCTGACCTTTTTTCTTATGTTGACAAGACCGTAGGTCTTGATCATACGCTCATTGTGCTTTCTGCCGATCATGGTTCGCCAGAAGCTCCGGGATATTTGCAGCAAAATGGAATTCCGGCAGGATATGTCAATCCGGAAACCTGGGACAAAAATAAAGCTATTAAAAAGATCAAGGAAAAATTCGGGATTGCAGAAGAATTAATAGAAAAGTATGAACACCCCTACCTCTATCTGAATCAAAAAGTCATCAAAGAGAAAAAACTTGACCGGGCTCAAATAGAAAATGCCATTGCCGAAGAATTGGTGAAATTTGAAGGGGTGGCCCTGGCTGTTTCCAGCACGGCACTTGCTTCAGCCAACCTGCCGGAAACAGACCTTTACCGTATGGTATTGAATAATTTTAATCCCATGCGGTCCGGGGATATTTATATTATATTTGAACCCCACTGGTTTATCAATGATTTTGACGGACTTACTGTCACCGCCACCCACGGCTCTCCCTGGAGATACGATACCTTTGTACCCATCATGTTTGCCGGATCAAAGATACCGGCAAAACATATTTACCGCCGAGCGCATACAGTTGATGTTGCCCCGACCCTGAGCCGGTATATAGGGGCCAAACCCCCGTCAGGCTCAGCTGGGTCTGTGCTAAAAGAAATATTTGATCAATAAGTTTTTCAGGTACTGGATGAAGAAGCAAAGCGCATGGTTCAGTAATGCGTCCCCTGATTTATTTTGGTTGTAGCCACCTGGATCATCCCGCCTGAAAATATAATTGTGCACCCAATTAACTGGAATAAGGTCAAACTTTCGGAATACAAAAAGACTCCGATTAAAGAGGCAATAAGTGGCTCAACATATGAAACTGTTCCGTATTCAACAGTCTTAAGGTGTTTTACTGCAAAAGTAAAAAGAGAAATAGCAATAAATCCCTGAAATAACCCGATAGCCATTAACCAGTTAACCTCTTTCAGGGTTACACTTTGAATTGAGGCATCCAGAAACGGCAGCATTGTAATTGCGCCAAACAGAAGCTGGTAAAAAGAACGGGTTAAAGCAGGAATCTCAGATGGTATTTTACGGTTAAAAACAATGTACAGCGCATAAGTAATTGCTGAGCCGATTCCCCACAGAAAACCTTTCGACTCATCCATATTTAGAGAAAACTTAAATTCCAGAAAAAACAAAAACCCTGAAAAATGCCAGACAAAGCAGCCCCCCGTTTAAAAGCGTAAATTTTTCTTTTAATAAAACAGCGGCAATTCCAACCGCGATAAGAGGCGCAAGATATAAAAGAAAGGCTGCATTTGCCAGAGAGGTGCTGTTAATGGCATTGATATAACATAAACTGACCATTGCCATCAAAATGCCGGTAAACAAAAGGGAATATGAAAATTTTGTTATTTTAACAGTCCTGATTTCCCCCTTTAAAATTAGAAAGAAGAATAAAAACACCAGTCCCAAGGCCGAGTCTTGCAAATGTGATAGTGCTTGCATTTAATGAAATATTTCTTACGAAGATACCTATTGCGCCGGTAAGCATAACAGAGATAATAGCTGCCGCATATCCGATTGTTTTTGTATTTTCCATATTGATTGCGGATTTAGCTTATAACTATTTTATTCTTGCCAGTGCCTAGGCTGATTTAAGACCTCGGAGCACTGAACTTTTCCTTTTACCCGTCCAATAACTCCGGGGCATAATCCCTGAACCATCCAGGCCCCTGCATGTTCCTCGGGTATGTAATACGGCGCTTCGTAATCTTGCGCCCCTGCAGGAATGAAACCAAATCTTGGATAATATTCCGGATGCCCAAGAACAAAAACCAATTCAACTTCTGACAGCTTCAGTTGACTTAAGCCCTCTTTAATAAGTTGACCGCCCACTCCCTTGCCTTGAGCATCAGGAAGTATGGCCAACGGCGCAAGTATCCGGGCTGAAACCGGTTCATCAGTATGTGTAACATCTGCTTTTGTAAAAAGGATGTGCCCGTTTATTTTTTCATCTTCAACCGCAACGAGTGAAAGCAGCGGCTCTGCAGTCTTGTCATCAAATAAATCATTAACAAGACTGCCAATTTCCGGTCCTTTTTCTTCTCCAAATGCCTTTATATACATACTGTTTATTTCAGGTTTATCCGGTTCAATTGATTTTCTTATTTTCAATTCTGTTTCCCTCTTTAAATAAAATCAGGACAGGACAGCTCCGTTACTATTTCATTACGAGTCAAACTAAAACTTGCTCTCTCTGGTCTTTTTATCCGTCTGCCATTCAGAAATCCAGTAATCATAATTTTCAATATCCGTGCACAAACCATCTACTTCGACTAGGTCACGAACAGAGACAATATTGGATTTATTTTGGCTGCGATAAACATATTCAATCAGAGAAAATGCACGGACAAAAGGAGAATGAAGTTTTTTCAAGTAAAGAATATCCGCGCACATATGATAAACAAAACCCAGAAAAACATATTTAAAAATCGGAAATATTCCGGCCAAGATTAATGTTAATAGAAGAAACTCTATGGTGTGAAACATGGCCAGGATCAGAAAGTTTTTATCCAGGTTTTTTTCAATAAACTTATTGTAGGGGAAGAACCCCCCCGGCTTAAACGTTTTTAGATCCCGGACATATTCAATAATATGGTCAAGGTCAATAAAAATAACCGCAAGGCCAAACGGGACTACATTCTCGCCGATAAACGGATAGAGTATTGCACTGGTGGCTACACTTTGCACAGTATGAAATCGGAGACTGCTCACAATTTTTCCCTACTTTTTTTTCAAGATTCGCTTCTTCATTTGTTTCCGGGAGGGCTTAACCCCTTTGCCGGGTGCTGTCTGCTTCTTTCTTAATCCGGAAAGCGCAAGCAGGGCAAAGTATCCAAACACAATCCAGATAAAATAAAACAATAACAGGCCTGACATATTATCCTGAAATCGTATGGGCAGGATTTTTTCAATTAAAACTAAAAAAATAGATATGAGTGATATTGAAAAGAAGTCGATAAAGAGAATGGATCTAAGAGATGTCTCCTTTTCATATTCCATAAGTATATTTCTGCAAAATGGAAAGACCCGAGAAAGACCGTAAAATATTCCAAACATAATATACCCGATGGTGTATGCAAACAATTTTGTTGTTTTGTCGCAATACCAATTAATTATTTTTCCAAACATATCCTTCGTCCATTCAATATTTATTTTAAAATGCGCAGGTAATTATCAACGCCTGCTGAACATCTCCTTAAGCTATTCCCAAAGAAATCGTTGAAAATTGGAAACCCATTCATTTATGATTTTACTTGAACGTTTTTAAAAAATCACTGTTACTCGGATATTTCTGAAGCATCTCGATAAGCTTTTCCATCGCTCCCGCATTACTCATCGCTGCCATGCTCCTGTAAAATAATACAAGCCGGCTGTACTCTTCCGACTCAAACAAAAGCTCGGCACGCCGGGTACCGCTCTTTGACACATCTATTGCCGGGAACACCCTGTTCTCCGCCAGTTTTTTTGAAAGCACCAGTTCCATATTCCCTGTGCCTTTAAACTCCTCAAAGATAACATTATCCATATTGCTGCCGGTATCGATAAGGATCGTCGCAATGATCGTTATCGAGCCCAGCCCCTCCACCTTGCGGGCAGCTCCAAAAATACGGCGGGGTACTTCAAGTGCGCCGACACCTACTCCTCCTGAAAGCGTACGTCCTCCGCTTCCCCGGTAATTTGTGTTATGCACCCGTGCCAGACGCGTAAGAGAATCAAGCAGTATCATCACATCACGGCCGGCTGCTGCTTCCTTAAAAGCCTCTGCAATAGCCTGATCCACAACCTTAATATGATTTTCCTGACTTTGATCCATAGACGAAGAATATACCTCGGCACTTACACCACGCTTAAAATCGGTCACCTCTTCGGGACGCTCATCAACCAGTGCACAATATACCTTCATGTCAGGATAACCCTTTGTTACCGAGTTACAGATATTCTTTAAAATTGTCGTTTTCCCCAAACCGGGCGATGATATTACCAGGGCACGCTGACCCTTGCCTATCGGACAAATAAGATCAAGCGCGCGGACGGACAGATCATCACTGCCCTTTTCTAAAATGATACGCGGATACGGATTTATTGCCGTACCGTTAAGAAACATTTTTTCAGCTGCCGAAGATACCCTTCGCGCCGGGACATGTGAATGCTGCTGATGCCGTGGTCTTCCCTGCCGCGGATTTGAACTGCGAACTTGTATACATCTTTTTTCTGTTTTTGATAGCAGCTCCTTATCAAAGAGATTTTGCAGCGTTTTTTATGCAATCGCATATCTTTAAATACCGGTTATCTACAGGAATTTAATTAATCTTAATAATTATCATATGTTTCTGTTTCAAGCATTTATTCTTTATTTTTCAAGAACAATGCCAATGCCTGGAGCACTATCAACAGGAATTCAACATCTGAGATAAAAAGAATTAGGCACTAGATATAGTACCCACGGAATATTTGCGCACAGGATATCCACAATTTGCTAAATATACTATGGCGTAGTGTTCAGACCTCATCAATTAGCTATGGTATTATTTTTATCAGATTTATCTGTCAAAAATGAAGGGTTTATTCGTTTTTTCCATTATGAGTCAAGAGTAGACTTGACCCCTTTCATACCTGGATCTGAGCTCTTTGACTTTTCTTCTCTTTTTTCTCTTTGCGTTTATCTTTTAATGTTTTTTCTGATTTTTTCTTATCTGCTTTTTTTGCATCTTTTCCTTTGGACATTAGTCTCCTCTTTCATGGCTGAGTTAAATGTTATGTGTTATTGTCTCTTAAACCTACCTGGACTGCAAGGAATAGTTTAATAGGATTGAGTGTTTGGTTTGAATAATTATTAACTGGTTTTATCCCGTTATGAGCCAGGCAGAGATTTGAACCCTGAGTTTAAGCTTTCTTGATCATGGTCAGAACCATTTTAAATTTTTCCACGGCATGTAAAGAATGGGGTTTGTTTTCAGGCATAATAATAAAATCGCCGGTTTTTAAACGGTTTGGACTGCCCGAAATAATTATTTCTGCCTCACCATCAATAATATTTACCAGCGCATCAAAAGGAGCCGTGTGCTCACTTAAGCCCTGCCCTTTGTCAAAGGCAAAAATTGTCACCGAACCCACATCTTTTTTGATGATTTCCCTGCTGACCACAGAGCCTTCCTGATATGCTGCCATAGCAGAAAGTTGTTTGACCTGCCCGATGATATTCTGAGTATTTTTATCATCCATCTTTTTGTCCCTTTTTTAAATTAACCGAGAACAAAGAACCGCTATAAATAAACAGCATCTTGTCTCTATTTGTTTATTTTTGCCTTTCCCCGGATGTCTGATTTTGGCTTTTTTCTTACCTCCCTCTTTTCATAAGGTTCAATGCACAGGTGGCAGATTTTTTATAATGCTGAAGCGCTTCTTCTTTTTTCCCAAGGGATTCATATATCTCTCCCAGTTCCAAATGAATTTTTGATGAATCCGGGCAGAGGACAATACCTGATTTTAATATTTCCAGGGCCTCCTGGGTTTTTCCCTGCATATGATAAGCCGTTCCAAGACCTATTTTTGCATCCGCCGAGCGCGGATTTAGTTTTAAGGCTTTTTCAAAAAGCGCGCTGGCTTCCACGGCGGATTTTTGATCCAGCAGGCAGTACCCCATTTCAATCAGGGCATCTGTATTTTCAGGGTCAAGCTCAAGGGCTTTTTTAAATTCCTGCCGGGCTTTTTCCGTCATTCCTTTGTCATACAGTTTTATCCCGAGATTCAGGTGCTGATTTGATTTTTTTTGACCCTCACTCTGCTGCAGACCTTGCTTTAGCTGCTCCTTCTCAAGATCTTCCTTTGTTGCCAGCCCAAGCAGTAAACGAATCTGTCCGGACAGCTTATCCTGAAAGTCACCACGAAATCCCGCATACTGATAGTGCAGTACTGTTTCCCGGTTAAAAATTGCAGTAACCGGAAAAACAAAGACCCCGAGGTCTTTATAAAACAGAGACTTCTCATCGTAAAGAATTGGAAAAGGAAGCTTCAAGGTATCATTAAGATTTTCAACACTTCCCCTGTCAGCATCTTTACTAATCGCCAGAATGGTGAGAGGCTGTCCGCTGAATTTTTCTGCAAGGGCTTTAAGGCCATTAACGCTTTTTCGGAACGCTGCTGATCCGAACGGAAATAGGTTATTAAACAAATTTTGTCTTTAATTGAAGAACGATCATATAACCTGCCGTCAATTCCCTTTAATGAAAATTCCGGAATGGCCTGGCCTTCTTTCATATTCCTGAATGCCTGGCAAGGTGAAACCACTGCCATTACAGCTAATACAATAAACAGGCAGATGAGTTTTGTAATGAGAGAGTGTCTCTTTGACGAAGTATTTTTTTCCATGAAGATCCTCTAATACTTAATTAATAAAATTAACCTGAATGATATTTAGACAAATTTTTATTACTCTGTATATTTAAACGGTTTCACGCGGTCATATTCTTTCATCTTATGACATCCCACCTGGCATCCGCCGCCTGTCTCGGTCTTGGTGTATTTTATGGGAAGCATCCAGCTGCTCTTCCCGAAGGGAACTTCAAAAGCGATATGCTTTTCCTGATTTCCGGCATGTACCTCGTGACAGGCCTTACAGCTGCGTCCTTTTTCACGGTTCACATGAAGAAAATGAAGATTTTGTTTTCCATTGCGGAAATTCGTCAGAGTTTCAGTCTTCTCACTGGTGGCAACCTCCTTGTTATGACATTGAAAACACAGGGCATAATTTAAAATATTATAGGGAAAATAAAATTCGTCAGGAAATTTGTCTTTCAGATGTTTGGCAAAGTTGGTTGCATGAGAATCGTGACAGGCGCCGCAGTCACCTTCAGCAACCGGACCATGCAGGTACTGACTTTCGCTAATTTTATTTTTCAGCTTTTCATGACAGCTAAGACACAAGTCTTGTTTTTTGATTTGCAGGCCCTTCTCATTATTAGACGAATGGGGGGAATGACAGGAAGTACAGCCCTTTTCAAGAACAGCAGAGTGCTTTGACTGTGAATTGTTGAACTTCTTAACAAATTTTTCATGACAACTGGAACATAAATCCTTTTCAGATTTAATTAAATGTCCTTTATATGATGAAGAGTGGGGATCATGACATTTTTCACAGGACTCTTTAACCGGTTTATGGACATATTTTTTTTCAAAGTCAGCCTTACGGTCCTCATGACAGCTGAAACAGAGTGACACACGGTCGGTTTCAAGCAGAAAATCATGAGTTGACCCGTGGGCATCATGACAGGCGATACAGTCCCCGTCTTTGACAGGCTTATGAACATGTTTTTTACCGCTCATATTATCTTCATGACAGCTGAAGCATAATTCACTATGCGTTGTTTCCCGGAGAAAAAACTTATCATCTTCCTGATGAGGGATCATGGCAGACTGTGCACTCGCCGTCTGCTACCGGCCCGTGTTGTTTAAGGCCTTTTAAGCCGGATTCGAATTCTTCATGACATTCAAAACAAAGCGTAGCGCCTTCTTTTGGATATGTCAGATCATGCTGCTTTGGAGGCCGGTGTTTATCACCTACAATATGACAGACTTCACAGGCATTGGCAATAACAGGGACCGTGGACAAATTTGTTTTTGCCGATATCCGGATGACATTTATTGCTGGTACATTTCGCGGCATTGGCGGAACTGACCGTGCCTAGAAAAATCAAAATGAAGGTATATAATATTCTATTTTTAAATGAGCAGTTCATCATCACCTTTCCATAAGTCTTTGTGGTTTAGTAATTTTCACATGAGTAAAGTAACCATTTTCAAATCTATTAAATTGATAGAGTTTATATGTACACTAAAATCCTTCGCAATAGAATTCTAATTATCAATCTGAAAAATGAGTATGGAAGGATTGTTTGGTCTTTTGAATTAATCAATATCAATAGCAAAAAAAATACTATCCGTCAATATTGTTTTCAAGCTGTGTGGTACCAATAACAAAATGACACATTAATGCCAAAAACAAAATGTCAATAAATGCCAAAATGCCTGTCCAGAGGTAAATATTTTGAAAAATGGTATGGTTATAACACCTGCAGAGTTAACATTACTGCAGATATCCTAAAGAATTAGTGACTATCCCCGATTAATCCATCAATTCATTTGACTTCAAGCAAAAGGATTTACTAGTATGATTTAAATCATTCTATTCATCTAACATGAAAATAAAGCAGGAGGTGTCCTTATGTGGGATATCATGTTGTTAATTGTATTTATTGCTCTTATAGGTGTTCTAATATACCTTTTGATCCTGTTACTACAAACACTTGTTCAGTTGCTAAAATCTATTTTTTCGAGTCGTCAATAGGAGACAGCCAAAAAATAATCTCCTCCAAAAAAGAAAGTCGCCCGGCTTTCACCAAGTTCCCTCTGTTTTTCAATAGTTCCTGCATCTGCACAAATCCCTTTCCAACTTCCGGTAATCCATACCCGTTTTAATCTTTTTCTTGTCTGAAAAAAACCCTAAATGTGTTTAGATTAGGACTTCATCACTTTCAGACTTCCAGAGACTAGAACACTTTCTAAAAAACGGTGTAACCTTATTACTTTAATAAAAAAAACCTGGCGCGTTTAAATTATTATGTTTTTTTGCCTAATTCATTATTTTTAGATTTAATATCAATATTGAAAGGAAAGGCAATCAATCTATATCTATATCTATATAAAAAACTAATGCATTTGTTAAAAAAATCGATACTAATGGTAATAATTTAGTTTGATTGCTTGAAATATAAACCATCAATAGTTTTCTAATCACTCTTCAAAAAGGCATGCTATGACTAAACCCTCTCAAGTTCTGGGCATGAATTTCTCCCTGTTAAATGAAAAAGCGTCTAAATATTCAATAATTGGAGTAATAATTGGGATTATTGCTATTATTACCGCAACAATTCTCTCTGGCTACTTTTCCTTTGGAGAAGTTACTCTTAATGCCTTTTTAAAAGCTCAAAAAACCAATGTGGTTCTCTGGTTTTTGGATTCAATGCCTATTATTTTTGCCTTTTGGGGTCAGTATGTCAACGCTATGCTTTCTTACGAAGCCGGCGCAATGGTTCTGGATCAAACTAATGAACTTAGATCTCACACAGCCTCTATAGAAAAGAAAGCGGCTTACGAAGCAACCCACGATTCGCTTACAAACCTGCCCAACAGAACACTTTTTCTGGACCGCCTGCAACAGGCAATAATCTCAGCCCAGCGAGAAGAATATTCTTTGGCTGTTTTCATCCTGGATATTGACCGCTTTAAGGAAGTGAATGATACCCTTGGCCACTATAATGGTGACCGCTTACTGAGTCAGGTCGCTTTGCGGCTCTCTGGTGTTATCAGGAAATCCGACACACTGGCCCGGATTGGTGGAGATGAGTTTGGTTTTTTGCTGCCAAAGCCAGGAGGCCCGGAAGATCTGGAGTTACTTGCAAAAAAAATTAAGGGCTCCCTGACCCCTCCCTTTGCGCTGGAAAATCTCTCATTAGACGTACAGGCAAGTATTGGAGCAGTTTCGTTTTCTGACCATGGCAAAGATGTTGACACCCTGATGCAAAGGGCGGATATTGCTATGTATGTAGCAAAACAGGATAATCTGGGGTTTGTGGTTTATTCCAGAGAGCTTGATGATCACAGTCCCCATCGCCTCACCCTCATGAGCGAACTTCGGGAAGCAATTAAGTGTGATGAGTTGCAGCTCCATTATCAACCTAAGGTTCTCAGTGCTTCAGATGAACTTGATTCAGTTGAAGCTCTGGTGCGCTGGCAGCATAAAATTCATGGTTTAATGCCGCCTGATGACTTTATTCCCCTGGCAGAACGAACAGGGTTAATTCAGGATCTTACCATTTGGACCCTGAAGAAGGCTCTAAAACAGTGTGCTGAGTGGCATAAGCTGAATATAAATATCGGTGTAGCAGTTAACCTGTCACCCCAATGCTTACTCAATCCGGAGTTCCCGGAGATTCTGACAGGACTCCTTGCATCATATGGTTTTCCTGCAGAGTTTTTGACCCTGGAGATAACAGAGACATCCATTATGGCAGGAGCAGACCGCTCTCTTAAAATTTTGGAACGCATTCATAAAATGGGTGTGAGTTTTTCTATCGATGATTTTGGAACAGGCTACTCATCGCTTGCATATCTCAAAAAGTTGCCTGTTTCAGAAATAAAAATTGACAAGTCATTTGTTTTGGAAATGCTTAAAGATGAAAGTGATGCCACAATTGTGAAGGCCACAATTCAACTTGGCCACAACTTAGGGCTTAAAGTTGTCGCAGAGGGTGTGGAGGATGAAAAAACATATTTAGTCCTGAAGGATATGGGTTGTGATATTCTGCAGGGCTTTTTTATAAGCAGGCCTGCGCCAGCCAAAGACTTCATGGACTGGGTTCAGAGGCAAGGCAAAGACGGTGTGCTGTCAAATAATAAACTTAGCGCGCAGACAGAGAAGGTCACTGTCCCCGTATTCCCTTCAAACTGTAGTGGTTCAAGACTTAACCTTTCTTTTGAAAGAGAATGAAACATCAACTTTGACCAATTTTCCGTCAACTTCCAGCACCGGGTAGGCAAGAAAGTTAATCGGTCCCGATACCGGAAGCGGATCAGTTTCCAGATCACGGCCGCGGCTGAATTCAAATCGATTGGCCGGATGGTGACCAAAATAGTATGTCGAGAGAGCTGAATACTTGTCAGCTTCGCTGATGTCCACGGGCCACCACTTACCATCGGCATAAAACTCTACCCAGCAATGATAACCGCTCATACCACCGTCATTGCGATCCGAGGGAATGGCGGCTCCAATCGCGAAACGCGCGGGAATGCCTATTGCCCGGGCCAGGGTGATAAAATAGGCATGAAAATCCGTGCAATTGCCGGTGCGCACACTGCAGGCGTAGACAGCATCGCCTTTTCCCCAGCCCTCGCCGTATTTTATGTAACGCATACGGTCAATCACATGATCGTAGAGCGCCCGAGCGCGCACAAGATCTCCCTTTTTTCCGTCAACAACTTTGCGCGCTGTTGTCCCGGAACTCATCGGTGATGGGTCCGAGTCTGTTTGGCGTCAGGGCAAGTTCTCCGGGTTTTGGAGCTGCATAGGCCGCCTTCTCGATGCGGGACACCGCAAAGCGGATATCAATTGTCTTGCCGCTGTCTTCCGGCGTGAGATCCAGGATCATCACGCGGTTGCCATGTTTGCGGTCACGCACAATACGCTGCTTGCCGGGAACATCAAGTGAAACGATTTCAATTGACTGGAATTTATCCGTTTCAGGAAAAGGAAGCCACATGCGTGCCGGGGCAGTCAGCTCCGGTAACTCTGCCCAGTAGAAAAACTCGAAGTTGTCGCGGTTGCGGATGATGCCGAAATGCCCTTCCGATGCCTGGTCAAGGGGTATCCTATGCCACGTCTTGTCTTTTTTCTGTTCCCACGCGTAATAGGGCTGCCCATTGATCTTGTGGACAGTCGTTTCACTAACACTCATAGCACCGGGACTACCTGTCAGGAAAAAATCAACGTCATACACATCCCCGCTAATATCCGCCAGATCCACACACGCGAAATGTCGACGGGGGCCGAGGTTCGCAAGATACTCGGTATGAACCCGCACCAGTTTAAGCTTAAGTTCGCGGTCTTTAAACGGCAGACAAAAGTAGCCGTTACCAAGAAACACCTGCTTTTCAATGTGCTGTTCAATACCGGCCTGAATATCAGCGGTTACAACGGCTGGAGAAGAGGCGGCGGCCAGATCTGTTGTTTCTGCCGATCCTTCCCGGACACAGACTGTTGAAACAATAAACACCGCGAGAATTGTCATCAACCGCTTACATGCGGTAACACCTTTTCGAAAAAATTTTACAGTCTTAATCATCATTCAGGATGCTCAGCTTTCGGATGTTCGTCCTTTTGTTCTTCAGCTTTCGGGTGTTCGTCCTTCTGTTCTTCAGCTTTCGGGTGTTCGTCCTTTTGTTCTTCAGCTTTGGGATGTTCAGCTTTTTGTCCTTCAGCTTTTTGTTCTTCAGCTTTGGGATGTTCAGTTGGGTGATCTCCGCACCAGGCTTGATTATTAAAACCTGCCGCCACAACCAATATAAATAAAACGGCCGTACCCAACACGATAAACCTGCTTAAATTCTTCATTTCTAACTCCTTTCAATTTATAAGTTTCTCGTAAACAGCTTATTGTTTCTCAGAAAATATGTAGCCTATTAAATCAGGAAGTGCAAGCCCTAAATATATTCAGGAAAGGACCTAAGCGATTAAATATACATATATGAAATTGCTGATTTATTTGTCAAAAACAAAGAACTTACCCTTTTTTTCACCAAAAAAACGGGTACCTCGATTAGAGGACAGCCCGTTTAGTGCTTCTGAACATATTTGTACTTTAGAGGTTTTAAGAACTAACAACGTTCAACAAATAACAAATCGTCCTGACGATTTAGCCACTAACCATGGACAATCATGTAACATGAGCCAAGCGCGGACTTGACTGCTTCACCTTTTTCTTTCTGTAGGAAAACCCCTTACACTCTGTAATCAACACTTTTCTTTTTCAGGTATTTCTGGCAAAACTCAACATATCCATTAAAACCGTGGGTATCTCTTTTTGCTCTTCTCAACTCACTTACAGCACTCTCTATTAATTTCCAATCATGATAGGCAGCAGTAATATTCTTAAATTTTTCTTCTTTATACTTATTGCCCGGAAAAAGATCAGGGTGATTTTTTTTTACAAAACGCCGGTATGACTTCTTTACCTCATCAACTGAAGCATTGTCACTCAACCCAAGCATTGCATATATGCTATCTAATTTTTCCATAACAAACCACCAGTAAATACAATTAATATCAAAAACTCCTAAAAGATATTTAACTTTCTTTCAGCAGATTAAGAGCATTTAAACATTTTCATTTGCCATAAATAATTAAGTTAAATCCTCACTTTTTTATTAAATGCTCAAACTTCTCTTTATATATTAATAATAATCACTGCTTAAGGAATTGTCAATGTCACTGAAAACACCTGCCAAAGTATAATTCGGCAATACCAGGCAAATCCATTCTAAGCCTAATTACTTATAATTTCTTTTGTATTTATGATTTTGAAGTTTTTTCAGGACTGAAAGTTCAATGAGGATCTGGCCCTCATGAAGCGGTATTCCCCATTTTTCAAAAGTGTCTCCCCCCTGCGGCTAAATTTCAGGTTGAAGCCGGACCGAAGCGATTAAATATGCAGATATAAAATTGCCGATTTATTTGTCAGGAACACAGACGACCCTGTTTATGACCATCATGAGTCAGGCAAAGTTTTGACCCCTGTTTTGACAAAATTATCATTGCCATTTCATCTTTCCATCACCCTGCCTGCCTAAAAGGGATTTAATGATCTGCTCGCACTTTACTGACCGTTCTTCGCACTCCCCAACCGTATTTACCAGGCTATCAATAAACCTGATAACGGCTTTAGACATGTCCGGTTCCTTATAAACCTCCGGCAGGTTCTTTAATGCATAATAGACGCGTTTTTGGACTTCATCATCCAAGTCAAAACGCAGCATAATCTCTTTTGCAGCAATGTCTCCTCCTTTTCATTTTCATTCATATGCTACAAGTAATAGATCAAACTCGGTATTTTTTCAATAGTTTCTGCAGATATACAAATCCCTTTTCATATCAAAACTCATGTTAGCAATCACCCTGGTGTTAATAATAACAATCAGAACCAAAAAAGAAAAACTGGCTCCTGTGTTTTTTAAAATTTTTGTTCCAGGACATCGGCGACATCATCAAGGCCCAGGCTTTTTAGTTTTTCCCTGGTAGGGATGCCGTTTTCATCCCAACCACGCAAACGATAATAATCATCCAGCATACCCTCCCATTTTTCAGGATCGATTCGTTCACCTTTGAAAGGCCCATTGGGGATTGGTTCAGTGGCCCATTTGCCGATTAAGCGGTCATCCTTTCTTCGGATTCCCTCACGGCATAAATAAGCCCGCTCCAGGTTATGAACCCTGTCGGAAATGACCTGCATCTGATCCTCATCCGTCTCAAGTCCAGTGGCAAGGGAATATAAACAACACAGGTCCTTAAATGAGAAATCCTTGGATTCGGCTCTCACCGCAAAACGACAGACCTCCATCATGTCGACAACGTTGTAGAGATTTTGAAAATAAATTTCAGCCGCCGCTTTGTTATATGAAATTGGGTCCAGAACGTCGGCGCTGCCGAACTGGGCTTCGGCCTCTTCCGGCTTCATTTTTGTAAACCACTTAAATTCAACAGGCACCATACAGCGCAAATGATCCGCACCGCGGGTGGAGGTGGCAAAACCCAGGGCAGTGCCTTTGACCAGTCGGGGGTCAATCCCGGCCATCACCATCCCCTTACAATGACTGACGCAGGCTTCGGCTTCTAAACCAAAATGGCTTGCAGCCTTAACAATCCCTTCCGCAAAGATATCTCCAACACCGTCACGATAAGCAATTTTTTTCATCATCTGCATCAAAGCGGTAACATTGCCCCAGGTCATGGAAATGCCATCCAGATCTTCTTTAGAAACAATCCCTTTTTCAAACCATTCCATGACCACAGACATGCCCTGGCCGAATTCTATAAGATCGATTCCAAAATGATTGGCCATGTTATTCATTTTAAAGATGGATCCAACATCCGAATTGCCGCAAACCGGGCCCAAAGGGTTAAAAGCGCCCTCCTCGATCTTGTACCCCCACTCACCGGCATAGGGGCCGTCCCTGACCTTAAACTTGTTGCCGCAGCCTATGGGACAGTTGAAACAGGGACGGCTGCCGTCATAATACTGGTCGACGACTTTTTGGGCATCGTACTTGTCAATGTGTTCAAATTCTCCGGTCTGCTCAAAATTCTTACCGCAAGAAAACCGCCCTGATTACTCATGGCAAGGCCGGCGATACCTCCAAATTTTCTAAAATGATCAAATGCGTTTGATGCGCCCATGCGAAGGTTTAAGTCCCGGGCCAGCCTGTTAAAAGCATCAGGATCAAAAAGCTTTACTTTTTGGGTCCCTCTGATTGCAATTGCTTTAAGATTTTTAGACCCCATAACCGCACCGACCCCGGTACGGGAAGCGGAACGGTCTTCGTGTGTAATGCTGGCGATTTTAACCAGGTTTTCACCTGCCGGACCAATAGAAGCGATCCTGATACGAGAATCTCCCAAATCTTCTTTGATAAGCGTCTCTATTTCACGTACGTTTTTTCCCCACAAATGTGCTGCCGAATTGATGGTAACCTTATCATCATCGATAAAAATATAGACCGGTTTATCCGCCTTGCCCTGAACGATAATATGATCAATTCCCGCCCGTTTCATAGCCGGCCCGAAACGACCGCCGCCATTGGCATCTCCTAAAATACCGGTGAGTGGTGATTTTGTGCTCACGGTAAATCGTGCGGCACTGGGAGCAGCAGTACCGGACAAAGGTCCTGAACCAAATATCAGTCTGTTTTCTGGGGACAGTGGTTCGACATGGGGTCCTGTTTCGTCAAATAAAATACGGGAATTGATGCCCCGGCCCCCTCCGTAATTCCGGCGCATGGACTCGGATATGGGCTCTTTTCCAATTTTCCCGCTGCTTAAATCGATTCGTAATATGGTTCCGAATACGTTATTCATAATGCCCCCTTTAATCGTAGAATCCGCTAATGGTCAGCAGCGAATTGCTAATGGTTAGCTGTGGTTATTTTTTGGGAATCCCGGCCTCGCAGGGAACATCTGTCTGGCATAATCCGCAGCCAGGATAGCCCTCTGCACTTTCATCCATAAGCTCGGCAATATGCATGATGCAAATATCTTTATCATGGCCCTCTTTTGTAATGGCTCCGGCCGGACATCGATGAATGCACTTGCCGCAGTTTTCAAACAAACAGTATTCCTGGTAATCTTTATATGACCGTAAGGTGGGTTTAAATTTAAGATTAGTGACAACACTGCCGCACCGCATGGCAACGCCGGACCGGGTAATAAGACCACGGGTCAGAGAAAAAGTGCCCAGCCCCGCAGCGTACGCCGCGTGTCTTTCTGACCAGTTGGAACAAAACCCGGATTTGTCTGACTGGTGAACGCCAAATATTTCAGACAGCATGGGTGCCGCAGCAAGCCCCTGCTGCTTTGAAATAAGTGAAACCACATACTCACGGAGCTGATCGTTGAAAGCCTCACCATGAATTCGGGTTTGCTCCCAGGCAGGTGAAGGGCCCCGGGTTTGTTTACGGTTACTTTGACGGGTTGATTTTGAAATCGGAAGTATCCAGGAAATCACACTGGCTCCGTTCCAGGAAGAAGAATGCCGGGGGAACAATTTCGAAAGTATTTCAACCGGGGTCAGGTGAAAGTCCCCGATAATTTCTTTATACGCTATAAACAGAGGGTCACCGGCATCTGCGAAGCCAACCAGCGGTTTTTCAAAATAAGATCCGGCCTCAGGCTGTGACTTCCGGTTTCCCGGGCTTTCTGCCACGAAACGCTCGATTTCCTGTTTTATTGATTCTTCCGGATTTTTTTTGAACGAGACCATGTTACAAACTCCTGCTGTTGACAGAATAGTTAAAACATGTGTGTCTGAATAATTCTGAGATGATTCTAATTACTTTTTAATATATGCTCTAAAGTTAATATTTTTACAACTATAAATTTTACGGGGTTCATTCCTGAGCATAGTTTCTGTTGCCAGCTATTAACTGCAGTTCTGCTAATAATGCGTCCTTGAATATTTTTTTTACTGCAATCTTCTGGAGCATCCCGTTTGAAAAAATAATTGCACATCCGGCAAATTAAAATAAGGTCAAACTCTCTGAACAAAAAACAACTCCAATTAAAGATGCTGCTAATGGCTTAGTGTATGAAATAATGCTGTATTCAATAGTTTTAAGGTGTTTTACTGCAATACTTTGTGGTATTTCCATGTATAGTCTTCCGAAACACTGAACTATTTACAAAAAGAGTAGAAATTAGTTCGAAGTTCTGAATTTACATGTTTTGTATATTCCGAATTAATCTGCATGACTGTAACCATACAAATTCAGATTCGTTAAAACTTTGTTTTTGGAAAATGCGACAGGAAACAGACTTGCCCCTTTTTCTTTTATTTGGCAGAAAAATATGAAGCCTTTTATTAAATGTATTTTTTTATGTGCAATGATTCTTTTTTCAGGATGTACAGTAAAGGAAAAGGTGCGCGTAGATATAGACAAGTTTATTCAGGATCAGGCCTCCTATATTAACAAAGAAGTTACAATCACAGCGACCCTTGAAGATATTGTATCACGCTATCACCTTTACCTTGGAAAAACGATTGAGGTTTCTGCTCCGTTTACTTATTATGGATCAGAAAAATTCTGGACATGGTATATTCGGCTGCAAAATGGTAAGAATACGCTCCGCTGTTATACCCATTATTATAGAATAAAACCACAAAACAGAGCGACAAATCTGCTTTTAAGGGCAAAGAATAAAAAAGAGTCCATTACAGTCCGGGGTGTTTTAAATAGAGATGGTCTGGATATAAAAGAGTTTTTCTATGATGGCCTCAGGGTGAGACCTGAAAGTTTTTGGGTGAGACCCGTAAACTATTTGCGTTGATGACAAATCATGAACCTGCTTAAGGCTAAGACTTTAATTTGACACTCTCCTTATTAAACTTTTCCACCTTAAGTCAGGTTCCACGCCGAATAATACCTGATGTTTTTTTAGGTGGAAAACAAAACCATGTAATTACTACAAATAAGCCGAATACTGTATAAACCGCGATAAATACCCACGCCGGTGCTTCGTAGTACAGAAGACGTTCCAGCCAGTACTGAATGAAACTTCCTTCATATTGTTCCTGTCCGGCTTGCGCCCTGAGTCTCGTTTCAAGTATGGTCAAGGGACAGATTAAACTAAACCATGATTGTGTCACGACGATGGCAATGGTACCCAGGTGGCAAATCCTGAACCACCGGTTTCGGATCCAGGCCCATCCTTGATACGCGCCCACAACAATCAAAAGCTGTCCAACAAAAACAAACACGACAAACAGAACGTGCAGAAGCAGTATCCCGTCAGCCAGGATTTGATATACATGCCCCATGATCCACCCGACACCTAACGCTGATGTTGAAACGCGCATGACTTTAAGCGTATCAATTCTCAAGCAAGTAGTTAATAAATTAATTCGCATTAAAACCAGGATGATCCCCCCCCGGATTTCCTCGATTTAACCCCTGCCAGCCTTAGTACTCAACAACCGGAGGAAAGCTGGATGCTTCAACAACAGACAAGGGGATATTGTTTTCCCTCATAACCTTAACACCAATATTTTCGGTAATCATCCACTCTACAAGCCGGGCACGGGATGCATGCATTTTTTCGTAATCCGCGTCATCCGCAGGAATACCGGCACAGCCTGCGATCAATTGCTCATAAAAAGCCGGAAGCACCTTAAGCAGATCTTTTAGAAACGGGATGTCATTCTCCTGAAAGAAACCCATCAGACCGCACTCACCGGCACAACCGCCAAACACACCCCGGCCCTTGATAAAAGAATTATGTTCCTTAAAGTCCTGGTCATGCTTGAGGCAAACAGCTTCTATTTGTGAGGCAAACTGCTGCTTTTCCGTATCATGGGCCTGGCCGTCCTGAATAATCAGATCAATATAACAGACAAGGTACTGCCCCATGTCTTCAGTCTCATTCATATCAGCCATAACAAAAAGTCCGGGGATTTTAGGGTTTGAAGGATATGCGACAGATTCAAATCGGCTTATGCTTCCCGGCTTATCATTTACCACCCCATCAACAATATGCAGTAATGTACATGTTGCCTTTTCCAGGACAGGTCCGGAACAGAAATTCGTACGGGAAATCCATGTGTCGGAAAATGTTTCCTTTTCATGGCCGTCAAAATCCCCGCCGTTTATACGGGTATAAAAATCTTTAAACGGAAGCTGATAAGTTTCATTTGGGAAATGTAAAGAATGGTTGAGGTTTCATGTGTGCTCTCTCCAAACTTCCCCTGTTTTGACAAAATTTATCATTGCCATTTCATCTTTCCATCACCCTGCTTAATTAAAAGGGACTCAATGATCTGTCCGCACTTTACTGACCGTTCTTCGCACTCCCCAACCGTATTTACCAGATTATCAATAAACCTGATAACGGCTTTAGACATGTCAGGCTCCTTATAAAACTCCGGCAGGTTCTTTAGTGCGTAATAGACCCGTTTTTGGACTTCATCATCCAGGTCAAAACGCAGCGTAATCTCTTTTGAAGCCATGTCTCCTCCTTTTTGGATTTTCATTTATATGTTACAAGTAATAGATCAAACTCGTTATTATTTCAATAGTTTCTGCATATGTACAAATCCCTTTTCAAATTCTGGTAAACCCTACGCGTTTTGATCATGTTTACTTTCAGCACATAGAACTAAAAAGAGGGCTAAATCTTTAAAAGTAGCGTAAAGTGTTAAGATAAAGATCCGCGCCCCTCGACCTGACAGAGGGAAGAGATACTCAGTCAGAATATGCTTCTTTAAGATAAAGGAAAAAGAAACGAGTGAGTTCTTTAGCTTTGAAAAACAATTTTGAATTAATGGCTCCTGGCGGAGATATTGATTCAATAAAAGCCGCAATTGCAGCAGGAGCGGATGCTGTATACTGTGGGCTGGATAATTTTAATGCCAGACAACGCGCGAAAAATTTAATCTTTGAAGACCTAAGTGGTATTTTAAAACTTGCCCACAAAAATGATTGTAAGGTTTTTCTAACCCTGAATATCATTATACTGGAAAATGAAATTCCCGCGCTTATACGCTTACTGAATAAAGTCGTCAATACAAAGGTTGACGGTGTTATTGTTCAGGATTTAGGCCTCTTTTATTTACTGTCTAAATACTTTAAGAGCCTTGAGGTACATGCCTCTACCCAGTTTACCACTCATAATGAAGGCCAGATATGTTTTTTAAATAAACTTGAAGTGAGTCGGGTTAATTTATCAAGAGAGCTTAATATCAGGGAGATAAAAGCTTTAACTCAAGCAGCTCATGAAAAAAATATCTTAACAGAGGTATTTGTCCATGGTTCTTTTTGTATCGGCTTTTCAGGGCTTTGTTACTTAAGTTCTGTTATGAGTGGCAATTCAGGAAATCGCGGCAGATGCAGCCAGCCCTGTAGAGATAGATATTTAACCACTCCTGCAGGAAAAGATTACCCCTTAAACCTTAAAGATAATTCGGCTTTTTATTATTTAAAAGAGCTGTCTGAGGCAGGAGTGGATTCATTAAAAATTGAAGGCCGAATAAAAAAGTTTCATTACGTTTATACCGTGGTTAATTGCTGGAAAAAACAGATCCAAAGCTTTTGTAATCAGGATGGACTAAACAGTGATGATATAGATTTATATAAGGTTTTTAACCGGGATTTTTCAAGCGGCTATTTAAAGGGCGATATTCATAAAAATATGTTTATCGATGACCCCCGGGACAATTCTGTTAAACATCTTTCTGAAAGGGTTGAAAGTTCAAGCCATGGGGAACCCTCAGAAAAAGATCTTTATGATGAAAAACTAGAAATCATCACAACAGCTATTGATAAAATTAAAGATTTAACTATTGAAAAAACGTCCCTATCCATAAGCATTTCAGGAAAGTTGAATACCCCCTTAAAAGTATCAGTAATAACCCCGGACACATCATTTCAGGTGCTTTCAGAAAGTAAGCTTATAAACGCAGATCAATTCACCATTAATTATAAGGCTATTGAAAAAAGATTTAAGAGCTTAAATGATTCGCAGTACTTTCTTAATGATCTGGATCTAGGAAATCTTCAAACCGGTCTTTTTATCCCTTTTAAAGAATTAACAGCCATAAGAAACAAAGTTTCATTTCTTTTAAATGGTTCAAAAAAGATTATCGCTCCAATTGAAATCCCTGTCTTAAATAAACAGAGCAGATTAAAAACAAAACCTTCACTTTCTGTTTTAATATCTTCTGAAAAAGATTTAGGCCTTTTAAGTACGACCTCAGCAGATATCTATTATCAGCTTCCCAGCGGCATTAAAAGCAAAATGTTCTGAACTTGTAGATCTGTTTTTAAAAAATAAAAATTTAATACCATGGTTTCCCTCTATTTTAATAGGAGAAGACTATACCCGGGCTGTGGAATTTCTTGAGCAGGTGCGACCAAAGCGTCTAGTAACAAACAATACTGGAATAGCCTGCAATGCTTATGAAAAAGAAATTAGCTGGATAGCCGGGCCCTGCCTGAATATTATGAATTCATTTAGTCTTTTATGCATAAAAGAAAAGTTTAACTGCTGCGGCGCATTTATCTCAAATGAAATAAATAAAAATCAGATAAAACAAATTGTAAGCCCTGATAATTTCAAACTGTACTACAGTATCTATCATCCGATTTTACTTCTAAGCAGCAGACAGTGTTTATTTCATCAGGTACTAGGGTGCAAAAAAGAGAAAATTGACGAGTCATGTGTTCAAGACTGTAAGAAATCCGCATCAATTGAAAATTTAAAAGATATTTCCTTTTTAATTGATAAACAAGAGGGAGACTATCATTGTATGTACAGTAATACTAATTTTCTAAACACAGATATTTTAACTGACCTGCCAAATGTTTTTTCAAGTTTTTTTATCGATTTAAGGGATGTAAGAACTGAAACTAAAATAGAGAAGGATAAAGCAGGAATTATACGGCTTTTTGAAAATCTTCTAAACAAAATTCCAAATTCAAGATCAAAGCTCAAACAAAATGTTCAGCGAACAACTAATACCCAATATCAAAAGGGATTATAAAAAAACTAATCCAGATTTGACTCAATTTCACTTTTAAAATGCAGGTCAAACTCCTTACTGAATTGATTAAAATTACTGTAACTTACTCCCCAATATTCCATTTCATCCGGGGGATTAATAAAAACATGGTCATCAACCTTTCCCCAGCTAGTAAAATTATTAGCAAACCTTATTTTTCCATCATTACTAAACCCGGATATATCCACTAACAGGTTTTCGAGTAAATTCCAAACATGCCAATCGATTAAGGTTATTGAACCGCTTTTAATTACCTTATCATCAATGACTAAGCCTGAAGGACGCTTATTAACCACATATCCCAAAACTATTTTAGGCTCAGTTCTCAGGCTCATTGTCTTTTTAAGTTGGTTAACAATATAATAAACACCCTTACTGTTATGAAAAAATTGGTTAAGCTGAAAAGCTTTCCCATTCGCAAACTCATCAAACCCTTTCGAATTACGGTAATATTGTTTAATCTTTGATTTTAATAATGCAATTACAGCATTTGCATCCCTGTCAACATTCACAGGGACTTCATATTTTCTCAATTCAACTTTATCATATAAGGTTTTGGGTACATTTGTAATAACACAGCTTTTATCATTCCGATTGATAATATAATATTCATGACTTGATGTTTTTTGTAATGAAATTCGTAGATTGAGTGCCTCTAAAATTTCTTCAGGGGAACGTATCTCAACAAGCTTCTGTATATCATTTGAACTATTCATATTATCCATGTCCTTTACTGGAGGGGGTAAAAGTCAGTTGTTAATCAACTTAACAGTCAAACACAGACCTGTTAATCCTATAAAGGTTACCATTAAAACAGCTATAATGATAGTTACAAGGGAAATATTAACTGTCAAAAAGAAGTAAACAAATGGAACATAGTCGGAATTGATCTACCTTCAAACAATAGGTATTATGCAATAAGGATTTCCTCAGGCACAAACCTCTCCTTGTTACTGTAAAACATTTTTAATCAAGAACAGACCTTTTTTCACAACAGCTGGAGAAGAGGCAGCGGACAAGTCTGCCGTTTCTATCGGTCCTTCCCTGATACAGCCTGTTGAAACAATAAACCCTGTGAGAATTGTCATCTGCCCCTTACATGCCGTAACACCTTTCCGAGGAAATTTTACAGTCTCGATCATCATTCAGGATGATCCAAAGTCGAGGGTTCGTCACTGGGATGTTCAGCTTTTGGGTGTTCGTCCTGGGGTTGTTCGACCATGGGTTGTTCGACCATAGGTTGTTCAGCCTTCTGTGTTTCAATCACAGAAGAATCGGCTACGGGGTTTTCTTTGCACCCAACAACCAATATAAAAAAAATAACCATAACCAACACGATAAACCTGTTTAAATTCTTCATCACTATCTCCTTTCAATTTATAAGTGTCTCGTAAACAGCTTATTGTTTCATAGAAAACATGTAGTCTATTAAATCAGGATATGCAAGCCCTAAATATATTCAGGAAGAACCTAACCGATTAAATATAAAGAGAGAAGATGGCAGCTTTATTTGTCAAAAAAAAGAACTTACCCGTTTTTTTCATCAAGAGCAGACTTGCCCCCTTTTCACTTTCTTTTCCTATGAAAACCTGAGGTCTATCCCCCGGCCTTTTTAGCATTAAACCCTAGTTTGTTAAGTTCTTCAACTAAAAGATCCCGGCAATCTCCTTGAATCTCAACCACACCGTTCTTTACGGTACCGCCGGTTCCGCATTTTTGTTTAAGCTTTTTAGCAAGCTCTTTTAATCCTACTTCTTCAAGAGGAAGTCCACTGATTAAAGAAACGCCCTTCCCCTTTCTTCCTTTAGTAGATCTGGTCACGCGAACGTTTCCATCTCCTTTTGGGAGATTATTCTTTTTCTTTTCGCATTTACATTTAGCAGGCTGCTTTCCACAAGTTGAACACAGCCCGCTGGACTCTGTGGAATAAACAAGTCTGGTATTCT
>PVMK01123422.1_pt1 | contig 25783 bp, 23 predicted proteins | sample 1853481 | NCBI WGS metagenome assembly PVMK01 (sample SAMN08533507, study PRJNA380276) | Marine sediment metagenome, whole genome shotgun sequencing project.
GATGGAAAAAGCCAAAATATTAAATCCCAATTACCCCGACTATTATCACTTTTTTCTCAGCGCAGCTGATCTCCACAACGGCGACTACGACGAGGCACTGAAAAGACTTCTAAATATTAGTTTTATCGAGTGGCCACCCATCATATTGTTTCTTATTTCAGCCAGCGCACTGACCGATAACATGGAGGAAGCAACGCGTTATCGAGAAGCGCTGGTCGACTTCCATGGCGATGTGACTCTGGATGTTGCGAAGGAATACCTTGTGAAGATGATTCCTTATGCAGACGATTTGGTTGAAACGATAATGACCGGGTTGAGATCGGTCATGACGGACCGCGCGACTTCAACGTGACCTGAATCGAGGCAGCAACCCGCTGATGCCGGCACCAACAATGACCAGTAAGAATGAGCCGACATCCAGATCCATCGAACCAATAGCCAGCCTGGGAAGCGGCCCACCGCCATAGCCTGACATAGCCAGCAGTGCGACACCCAGACAAATCATCATTGCACCGCCTATCTGTCTGAACGGGGATGGAATGGCCGATTCCGCGCTGCGGCCTCGGCGCTCCAGCGCCGACAGGGGCAATGCAACGGGTATCAACAAGGCCAGCAAGACCGCGATCCAGACCGGTCGCAATAACCACCACTCTGTTGTTCCGGGCTCTACACCCAGTCCGAACCCGCCCGCCAGGTAAAGCAGGGCAATGAATACGACCATCACTGTGATGTGCCACAGGTACACGGTCATGATCATGCTGTTCACCAACACCGTCGCGGTCCACAGCCTCAGACTCGCGAGTGCGCGCCTCATTGGATTCTCGAGCGCCAGCAGAAGTCCGAACTGAAATATTCCGAGCGCCAGCAAAGTTATTTTTGGCGGTGCGGAATTACTTAGTCCCTCATCTGGCGAACCGACCATTGCCAGCGGGTACGGGCCTTCGAATATCAGCAAGTACAGCGCGGCAAAAGCAAACCCGGCGTAAATGATCAAAGTCCGTGCGCTGCCCATCCGGCCATCCCGCCACGCAAAGCCGAGATGATGAACCGCGAGCCACACCCAGAAATAGTTGCCCCAACCCAGCCAACGAATGTCTGCGGCAAAGAAGGCGAGGTCCGAGATGCCGGCTGCTGCCACGAAGATCCAGAAAGATGCGAAACCCAGCCGGCGCCAGAACTGGTATGTCACCGGTGCAAGAATTACAACCATGATGTAGATAGCGAGGAACCAGGTCGGTATCAGAGCGGCTTGAGATGCTAACTGCACGACCTCGGTGCTGACGTTCGACAGGCGCATGATCAACGAGATCACGCCCCATGCAATTATCAATGTAAGTAAGGGACCTATCAGCCTGTTCAGCCGCGCGGCCAGCCATCCTGCATAAGCGATATTCTTTCGCCTTGCACTCTCAAGCGACACAGCGTTCGCGTAGCCGCCGACGATAAAAAAGATCGGCATTACCTGGAAAATCCAGGTCAGCCATTGTGTCTGAGGTTGAACCTTCAGGAGATGTCCGGGTGTCAGAACACCGTCGACGTAATACGCCGTAGCGATGAGCCAGTGCCCGACGATGACGACGAGAATCGACACCGCCCGCAAGAAATCGACGTAACGATTTCTTTCCTGTGGCGTCTGTGCCGCCATTTCGCTCGCTTGAGACCAGATACCCATTAGCTCTCCTCTAAGATACCAATGATGAATATGTACTCGCGATTGATGAAGATTCTAATTCCGGCCTTTGAGTTCGAGAATGCCTTCTCTGAGCGTTTCGCAAAATGGGTCGATGTCGCCGCTATCCATGAGCGTGCACAACACACCGGCCAGGCCGGGTGTAAGCCAATAACCATGTTGCACCATGTAGCGATGTAACCCTTTGCTTTGATATACGTAACCCCTCATGGGTGAATCGTCAAGATCGGGGTCCGTAGTCGTGACAGCGAAAATCGAATACTGCCCTTGTGCAACTCCTTCGGTGTCCGTCAGGTCCAAAACTTCCTGAATACCCTTGCGAAATGCGTCACCCAAGGCATTCAGTTTGGCGAACGCATCTTCTGTGAGCATTTGCATCGCCGCATGTCCTGCCACCATCGTTACAGGGTTGGCGTTGAAGGTACCGCCGTGTGACACTTTTGCTTTGGTTTCGCCAGCCTCGAATACGGCCATGACCTCTGCGCGCCCGGCCACTGCCCCGACGGGAAAACCGCCGCCTATTATTTTTCCGAGCGTTGTCAGATCGGGGCGAATACCGCGGTCGCCCTGAACGCCCGCCATACCGGCACGGAATGCGACAACCTCGTCGGCGATTAACAAGACACTATTTTGATCGCAGAAATCCTGCAGCATCGCAAGGAACTCATCTGTCGGCGGCACGCGGGCGAGGTTGGCGCCGATTGGATCAAACAAGATCCCTGCCAGGTCGTTGACTTGTTCGTCCAGTATCCGGCGCGCATTCGCGACGTCGTTAAGGGGAATGACGACGACGTCATCGAGCACTCCTTGTGGCGTCCCGTAGGTATACGCTTGAGACACGGGATCGCTTTCAGCGAGATCGGTCGGATCCACGCCCAGGCTCACTTCGGCGAAATCGTAGGCACCATGATACGAGTTTTCACATTTCGCGATCTTCGGTTTGCCGGTATAGGCACGAGCGGCCTTGATCGACTTCATGACGGCTTCCGTGCCCGAATTTGTGAAGCGTATCTTGTCGAAGTTATCGCAGCGGTCACACAACAACTCCGCCAGCGCGAATTCCGTTTCGCTGGCAAATGAATATCCTGTGCCTTTCTCGATTTGACGCTTGACCGCATCGACGATTGCCGGATGCGAGTGACCATGAATCATTGAGGTGTAATTATAGTTCAGGTCCATCAGCACATTGCCATCGACATCGGTTACATACTTGCCCTGCGCTTTCGCAGCATAGATTGAATACGGCGCGATGCGTATGGTTGTACGAGACCCACCGTCTGAAAGAACCCGTTGCGCCCGCCTGAATATCTCCGCCGATCGCGAATCCGCGTTCGGGTAGGTAATCGGGCTCGACCCGTCTGTCTTCATTGTTTCTTTGGCTTTGACCATGCCCTTAAAGGTACTGCTAACTGCCTTGTGATGGAAGCGAAGACGCCCTTCGTGTACACCGGTCTGGTAGCCTTGAGCGATGTCGGAAACCGCAATTATTTCGGTTGTTCTTGTTGTCTATCTGACCCTGCTGTTTGGCATCGCAGTCTGGAGTCGGTCCGCCGGCGGATCATTGGAGGGCTACTATCTGGCCGACCGGCGCTTGCCGTTCTGGGTTGCGGGATTCAGTGCTAATGCCACGGGGGAGAGTAGCTGGTTGCTGCTTGGTCTCAGCGGCATGGGCTACCTGCTCGGGATCCATGCCATCTGGATTGTCGTCGGAGAGACACTTGGAATATTGCTGGGCTGGCAATTGATCGCGCGACATCTAAAGCCCCGCGCCGACAGTTTCGGCTCAATCACCGTGCCGGACTTTCTGGAGGACGCACTCGAAGATACAACTCACCGCCTGCGGATCAGCGGTGTCTTCATTATTCTCACGATGGTCGCTGCATACGTTTCAGCACAAATGATGGCGACCGGAAAAATATTCTCGACGTTCTTGCCGATGGAGTACTCGACCGGCGTACTGCTGGGCGGCGCAATTACGATGGCGTACACCGCATACGGCGGGTTCAAGGCGGTGGCATACAGTGACGTCCTGCAGGGTATCCTGATGTTGCTCGCTCTCGTCAGTTTGCCGATCGTCGGTATCTACGCCATCCAGGGCGACTTCTTGCAGGCTGTACGTGAAACAGACCCTGACCTGCTCGACCTGATGGGTGGCCTTGGACTGAGCTTGCCCGGTGTTATTGCGATTGTCGGGTTCATAATGTTGGGGTTTGCCTTCATGGCGGCACCGCAATTGTTGACCCGTTTCATGGCGATAAAATCAGCCGATGAAATAAAGAGTGCTGCGTGGATATCTACAATCTGCATTATTCTCTTTGATACGGGTGCGGTGCTAACCGGCATGGCCGGTCGCGTGCTGTTTCCGGATATGCCTGATGTTGAAACGGTGATGCCGACGATGGCTCGCGAATTACTGCCGCCTCTGGTCACCGGCGTATTCCTGGTCATGGTGCTCGCTGCCGTAATGTCGACTGTCGATTCCTTACTTATTCTCGCCTCCTCCGCGGTCGTGAGGGATCTGATGCAAAAGGTACTTAATGTCGGATGGCAAGATGCACAGCTTGCGAGGTTCGGCATGTTCGTCACAGTTGCGATCGGCGTCGGTGCTATGTCATTCGCTCTTACCGAGATCAAAGTCATATTCTGGTTCGTGGTGTTCGCGATGTCTGGCCTATCCGCCGCCTTCGGACCGACCGTAATCTGTGTGCTCTTTTATAAGGGTATTACCAGGGAAGGTGCATTGGCCGGCATGGTCGGCGGCTTCGCCACCGATATGTTTTGGGTTACGTTCATCAGGGAGCGAACTCACGATCTCGTCGAGATTGTTCCCGCGGTAATCATCAGCTTTGCATTGATATTTATTGTTAGCCGCGCAACACGGAATCACTCACACGCGAAATCATCCTCGCCGACTGCATGACAGAATTTCGGCCAGCCCATTTCGCGCCACGCATTTGGCAGATTGTAGTGCTCCACTAACTTTTTGAAGCCTGGCAGCTGACGTACGCCGTCGAAATGCGGCCACATCCACGCGTTTTTTATAATATCGTCTTCGATGTCGGCATTCTCCCAGAGAATATCCAGAGCTTCATCGTTGGCGCCGATGGCGGCCAGCATAAAAACGCAGAATTGATCGTTGTATTGATGTTCATCATTGAGCGCAATGATCAACGCCGTCGCTTCGTCCAGATTTGTGCCGTTCATGCGTGCGGGGATGTATACGTCCAACCATGGTCTAGCTGCGTCAATACCAAAATTTTGAGTTAAAGTCTTTTCTGCAGCGCGTTGGTCACCAGTCAGGATCTGCAATTCCGCAATAGCCAACAGAAACGTGTTGCTGAAGCTGTCACCAAGGTCGACGGCGGACTGATACTGTTTTATGGCGGCTGGATAATCGTCCTGGGCGACGTAACTTTCCCCAAGCCAACCGGCGATTAACGGCCCTGCAGGATCAAGCTCCCTCGCTGTTAGCAAACTCTCGTGAGCTTGCTCGAGGTAACCCATAGTCATTCTCGTGGTCCCCTGCCAGAGATGAATGGTCGCATTATTCGGCGCCATCTCGACGGCACGAGCCAGATACTCTTCCGATAGCGCCGCATTACTCGGCCTCAAGTATCGATAGTAGAGACCGAGCACGGCGTATGGCTCGGCCAACTCCGGATTCAATTCGATAGCTCTCTCTGCATATGCTTTGGATTTGCCAAACGCGCGCGGGTCAGGGTCAGCCTGATAACCGTTTATAACCGCGTACGCCGCCGCCAGACCCGAGTATGCTTCGGCATAATCGGGCTCGAGCTCTATTGCGATGGTGAACTGCGCAATTGCGTTATCCAGAAATTCCACTGCGCTGCGACGACGAAAAAAGTCGCGTCCAAGCAGGTAGGCCTGGTAGGCCTCCAGACTGTTGGTTGGAATACGGCTTATGCGTGACTGCTCGGCGCCTGTTAACTCGAGCCGAAGGGCCTCAGCCACCTCACGGGAAATTTCAGTCTGGATAGCGAACAGATTCTCGGCGGTGAGCTCACGATCGTAACTCGCTGCCCACAAATGATCGTCGGTTGCAGCCTCGATCAGCTGTACCGTAATTCGAACCTGTTTACCGGCCCGTTGAATACTCCCCTCGAGAATATTTTTGACGCCAAGTTCAGCGGCGATTTCAGGAATTGGTGTATCTGTATCGCGGTAGCGCATCACCGAGGTGCGGGATATCACTTTCATCGAGCCGATGTTGGCCAGATGCGTCAGTACGTCATCGTGAATACCGTCGGTAAAGAACTGATCCTCATCCCTGTTGCTTCGATTCGCGAACGGCAGTATGGCAATAGATGCCTTCTTGGACACGGCGGAAATTGTCGGCGTCACAAGGTCGACCGACCCGGAGGCAGACGCTACATCCTCGCGCTCTTCGGCGGTGGAGCTATCCCCATTCTGCGGAAGCACAAACCGATCCAGCGAAAATACTGCGAGCGCGAGCACAACCATGCAGATGGTCACGTAATCAAGCTTGCGGGCAGTCTGATGCGGTATGGAAGCATCGCGATCAATCTCGCTTTCCCGCTTGAGGCCCTCAGGCGTAATTTCGAAGGCCCAGGAAAACAAGAGTGTTGGTATGAACCCGAGGGCCAGCAGGAACAAGACGAGCTTGCCGACCCACGGCGGCAGCACAAGAATCGGAGCAACCACATCAACTACCTGTAACAGCAGCCATGTGCCTATCAGATAGGCAATTGTTACCCTGAATACGTTACGGCGCTTCAGTTCGGAGAAAAGGGTCATATCGCTTCCGCTGTTGGACGACGCATTATACATACCGTGTTCGGCGTCCATCATCGCTAAATCGGCATCTCGGATTTATCAGTCGTGGTTGCGCCAACCGGCTCATCTGCCCATTATTCGATGCCTCAGCATATTATCCCAACTTATCCAAGGCAGAGGCCCATACATGCGACGCGCTACTCTCTCATTGACTGCTTTCACAATCCTGATATCAGCGTGTTCTCAGGACACCTACGACCCGTCGCACGACTATTTTTCGTTCGCGAATACGGATCAATTTGTAACTCGTCACATCGATCTCGATCTGACGGTAGATTTTTCTGCCGAGCAATTGCATGGCAATGCCATTCTCCACATGGATAGAATCGACCCGAGTGCAACGGAGGTAATTCTCGACACCCGCGGGCTTCACATCAGCGGGATTCATGTCGCAGTAGCGGACGGCTCCATGGTGCCGGCTGAGTTTGGCTTGGGTGAAGACGATGCAATCGAGGGAACGCCGCTCATTATCTCGCTGCCGGCCGACTTCAGCCCGGGCTCAGAATTTCGGATGAAGATTGATTACCGAACGGGTCCTGACGCATCGGCTCTCCAGTGGTTGCCGCCGGAGCTCACGGCTGGTGGCAAACACCCATTTATATTTACGCAGTCGCAGGCGATTCACGCGCGTAGCTGGATACCACTGCAAGACACACCGGCCGTTCGTATCACTTACAGCGCGATCATTCACACGCCGCGTGAATTACTCGCGGTGATGAGTGCCAACAACGACCCGTTGACGCCACGCACCGGTGAGTACCATTTCGACATGCCACAGCCTATTCCGTCCTACCTGGTGGCACTGGCGGTCGGCAACATATTCTTTGTGCCGCTTGGAGACCAGACCGGTGTGTATACCGAGCCTGAGGTTTTGGACGCTGCCGCATTCGAGTTTTCCGGCACGCAAGACATGTTGGATATTGCATCCGAACTCTTCGGCGACTATCAATGGGGGCGCTATGACTTGTTGGTTCTGCCGCCCAGCTTTCCTTATGGTGGCATGGAAAACCCCCGTTTGTCCTTTATAACGCCCAGCCTGTTGGCAGGTGACCATAGTTTGGTATCTGTCATTGCTCATGAACTCGCACACTCCTGGTCCGGTAATCTGGTCACAAACGCGACCTGGCGGGACCAGTGGTTGAACGAAGGCACAACCAGCTATCTGGAATCGAGGCTCATGGAGGTGTTGTACAGCAAGGATCGAGTCGACGAGGAGAGGGTCCTGGGTTATGAAGAACTGATGTTGAACATCGAGACTATCGATCCTGTGTGGCAAGCGCTCGCGCCTCAGTTGGACAGCGGTGATCCGGACTCCTTCCAGGGCACGATTCATTACCACAAAGGACAGCTGCTCCTTGAGTACCTCGAGCATGCATTCGGGCGGGAGTCATTCGACAAATTTATCGGCGCGTATTTCGAGGATTTTGCGTTCGCAACGATAACGAGCGAAAAATTTCTCGATTACCTCGATGAAAATCTCTTGCAGGTCCATCAGGGCAAGGTGAGTCGCAGCCAGGTCGAAACATGGCTTTACGAGCCTGGTCTTCCGAGCGATGCTCCCGTGCCGACGTCAGCGACGCTCGAACAGGCCGCCGCCATGGCCCTTGCCTGGTCGCAAGGAGAGCTCGTTTTGAACGAGATTCCGACCGGTAGTTGGAGCCCACAGGCCATGAGGCACTTCATCAACAGCCTGCCGGCCGAATTGTCAGACGACGAGCTCGGCCAGTTGGACCAGGCGCTCGGGCTCAGCGTTGCTGGCAACGCCGAGATCGGCAGAACCTGGTTTATTCAAGTTGCCAAGCGGCAGTATCAGGCTGCCTACGAAAACCTGGAAAAACACCTGAATCGCTACGGCAGAACCAGACTCGTTGCTCCCGTGTATCGTGCATTGGCCGAGAATGGATCTGATCTGGAACTCGCCCGAGAAATGTTTGCCAGGGCGCGAGGAAAATATCACCCACTTACGATAGCTAGCATTTCGAGAGCGTTGCAGCCCGCGAGCGATTAGTACTTCGCGCAACTGCTATTCCGTTAAATTTACCTCTTGATCTGGCCAGGAATCGTGCTGGGGCAAATTGTCGGTGATCTCGAACCAGGGGGCCTTTGAACCAACGAACTGATGAAAGCCCGGCGGGCACTTCACATCATCGTCAGCCGCGCCCAACGCAAGGTACAGCATGTCAGCTTCCGGCTTGTAGTCGACGAGAATTCTTGATCCACAACTGTCGCAGAAAATACTGTCTGCCTTTTCCGAAAAAGCATATCTTTTCAGATTATCTTCTCCAGATAAGTACGTAAGTTCGTCGCGTGAAATACCACCCCAGGTGACAAATGCAGCACCATGAAGCCGCCTGCAAATTGAACAATGACAGTGGCAATAGTCGACCAGGTCACCATCCACCTTGTACTTCACCACTCCGCACACGCAACCGCCTGTAATCATGTCGCCCTCCCCGCACTCAAGTAATTTACCGAATCCATGGCATTATGAAGGCGAATGGCATTGAATTGGAATCGCATGCTGAGAAAAAGCACATTTTTTGATTTCCTGAATCGCCGAGACGAAACGGATTTTGAAAGTTTCGTGGCGGAATCAATTGAGGACGAGCACTACATCAACTGGAACCTGTTTGTATTGCCGCACGACTATGGAGATGCGGAGTATGAGTATCACGCTATACGCAACAGTTGCGCGATATTCGATGTCTCACCGATTCGCAAGATTCGCGTTCGTGGCGCCGGCGCCGGTGCTTTTTTCGATCGCTTATTGACGCGACCGGTCAGCGGGCTGCCGGCAATGCGGGCAACATACACGGTGTTTTGTAACGAAGATGGCACGCTCAAGGACGATTCCATCCTCTATAAGTACACCGATGACGATTACCTGTTGATGCCATCGGACATCGATCACTCACCGTACTTTGAAACTGTGTGTCACAGACTCAAACTCGGGAATGTTACGTTCATGGAATGCACTAATTCCTGGTCTGGCCTTGCGATTCAGGGTCCCCGATCTGCATCGGTATTGCAGACCATGGGCTTCGACCAGATCGATCAACTTAGGCCGTTCGAAGTCCGTGACTATGAGCTGACCGGCGGTACGATTCGAGTCTCACGTATGGGCTTCACCGCAGATCTGGGCTACGAATGTTGGTTCGAGCCAGGACTGGCCCATACAGTAATGCAAAGCATCGAGTCCGCGAGATTGTCGATGGGCATTGCCTTGCCGGGATACGGTCTTGACGCGCTGCAGGCCTGCCGGCTTGAAGGTGGATTCATCGTTGCCGGCTGGGATTTCGCGACAGAACTGGAGCCGCAGCCCGGCTTTGAACGCTCACCGTACGAGCTCGGCCTGGGTTGGCTCGTAAGTCTGGATGCGGCGGATTTTATAGGCCGAGACGCTCTTCTGGAGCAGAAGAAAAACGGCCATCGATATAGCCTACGAAGTTTTGAAATCGACAAAGACAGTCAGCCGGATGATGGTGCTGAAATTTACGCCGGCGTGGATGGTCAGGATGTTTCTATCGGCACTGTTAACTGTTCCAGTTGGTCCTGGGGACTAGAGAAAATGATCGGCAACGCGTCAATCAAGTCGGAGCACGCTGAGCTCGAGGACGCGTGGATAATACTGAACAGCCGGCGCTGCGAATTAACGCTCAGTCAGGGGCCGCTGATAAACCTGGACCGTCGCAATCAGGTGCCTGCCCCGATAGACACATGAGAGAACAAGATCGGCGAGAGCCTTAAACTTCGTCTCTAGTATTTGAATCGCCCAATGGCATAGCGCATCTCACAACGATATCTTCCGCGGGCTGCATAAGGCGTACTTGTTCTGAATGTGGTTTCCTCGACAGCATTCGGGTTCAGTACAAACATTTGCGAATGCATTCCACTCGACCTGCCATTGGGGTTGAAAACTTCGCCAATTGCGGATATCACAACGTAGCGATTCGTATTATTTTTCAGTGTCGCCCGAAATGTTGTTTCCATTGTGGCGCCTAATTTAAGGCTATCAGCATTCTGCATGTCGCAGTTCACGACTTCGGCAGACACCGGCTCCTTGCCCTCAAATTTCAATCCTCTTAAATCTTCTTCGTCGTAAATCAAGGTATGGGGAAAAGACCCGGAGAAGAAAATGCCGATCGCCGTAACGGGTAAGACGAAATACAACAGGAAGCCTTTCATTCTATCTATCCACCATGGTTGTCATTCGGTGCGGCACCATTTTACATGAGGCCAGCGTGACGCAGTAGTTGCTGGCTGCACATGTAACCGGGAGTACCTGTGACAGATCCGCAGGGATAGGTGCCGGAGCCACACAGGTAGACCTTGTCCAGGTTGCCAAAACGGTAGAAATTCATCGCTGGATCATCGGAGTACGTTCGGTCAAAAAATGTCTGGCCACCAACCAGTATCGTGTGATCAAGATTGCCTTGACATCTTCATGTACCAGTTGTACCATGCTACTCCCTGGTACATCTGGTACGGCAACTGTCATGCAGATAGTCATCGACATCGAAGATCCAAGGCCGCCTTTCACGCAGTTGATTGAGCAGATAAAACGAGCGGTTAGCGACGGTCAACTGGATCCCGGCGATCCGCTGCCGTCTATTCGACAGCTGGCAAACGATCTGGAACTGAACAACAAGACTGTGGCGAAAGCGTACCGTTTGCTGGAACGAGACTCGGTCATTCAATCGCGCGGTTATCGCGGCACTTTTGTGCATCCTGAAGGCCGGTCGAACAGCAACGTCGACCTCAATTCATGGGTCGCTGAGCAGCTGCAACAAACAATTTCGGCGTTTCGAAAAGCCGGGGTCACCGACCCTGAAATTAACAATGCTTTCCGCAACGCCATGAACGAACAACACAACTTAGGAGCCTGAATCCCATGGCCTGGTCAAACAATCTTTTCTATATCGCTTTTCTCAGTCAGATTTTTCTGCTGTCTTACTACTTCCCCAATAAACTGCTGGCACGAATGCGGAATGTCCTTACGACCTACCCGCCGGAGACATACCCCAAGCTCTACCCACGTCCCATTGAACACTACAAGATGGCGCACCTGGCGTACAAATATGTAAGCCGCTTCATCTTGCTGCTGGGTCTTTTCATTCTTTTCGCAGTGATGTTCCTGGTAGATCATGGCACCTTCGCCGACGATGGCTTCATTTCGGAAATGTGGCCCGCTGCGTACGGCATGATTCAATTTTTGCCCTTAATGGCAGTTGAGTTTTCTGAACTCAGCCACTTCAAACAAATGAGAAAGGCAAAATCCAAGTCTAAGCGCACCGCCGACTTGCGCAGACGTGGCCTTACTGATCTGGTATCACCCCCGTTACTCGGCATGGCCGTTTTGCTTTTCGCAGGTGCAATCCTTTTCGACCTTTATGTGCACGATTTCGCCATAAGCTGGGGTCACGACACGATTCAAAGAGCACTCGTGATGGCCGTAACCAATGGACTGCTAGCCATTGTCGGTGCATGGACTCTGCACGGTCGCAAACTGGATCCGCACCAGTCCGCCGAAGACAGGATTCAACGCATGTCGGTAAATCTGAAATCATTGATTTATGTCAGCATGGCGTTGAGTGTGTTCATTGCGATAATTGCAGCTGATGACGTGTACAACCTGGATGCTGTTGATGCGGTAATAATGAGCGTCTATTTCCAGGCCATTGCCTTATTGTCACTAGGGTACACGCTGCGCAACCTCAAGCTTGATGATATCGACTTTGATGTCTACAAAAATGATGTGGCAGCCGCATAGGCGAATGACAATCAAAATCGAATTTCGACTGGTAACACGCTCCGTTGGAGGTTATTTTTGGAGTTCATCGCGCCGGTTTGATGGGACTTGATTATGAAAATATATAACGTGCTGGGCTTTGGCTTACTTGCACTTCAGCTCCTGATATCAGCCTTTCTGGCGCCGCCCGAGCTCGGTCCGTGGTGGGGGATGGTTGTTGGATTGGGGTACTTGCTGATTTCATGGTTCATTGCCGGGGTTTATCTTTCGGACATGATCCATTTAGGTATCGCGCATCGTGCCCTGGATTATAAGGAGTGGTTCATAAAGACATTGACTCTCGTCAACAACACCGTGGGCGTCTACGTCGATCCCGTGAGCTGGGTCAATCGCCATCGGCTTCATCATAAGTTTTCCGACCATGCCGGCGATCCCAACAAACTGGACGCTGACGGCTTTTGGAAAACCTTGTATCTCTGCGTTATTCCCTACCCGGTCACGGCCGACCTGGCGACCGACGACATCCTGAAAACCTGGCCGATGCGCCTGGTCTCCCATCCGTTGTTCATAATCATCTCCCCGGTTCTCAGCATCGGCTTCTTGTGGTTATTCGTCCGGGATTGGCCATTCGCCATCGGGGTTTGGGCGGGCGTCCGGATTTTCGCGCTATGGGTAAATATGGTGCAGAACTACTGGACCCACGACCGTCGCTGGGGCACACGGACGTATGCCGATGAACACGATAATGCGATGAACATCGGCGACTGGTTGCCGGTAACGGCGACGTTCAGCGCGTGCTGGCAAAACAATCATCACCACTATCCACACCTGCTGAGAACAACTCACGCTCCCGGCGAATTCGATTTCGGCTATATGACCGTCCGGGTCATGGGCGCCCTGGGACTCGTCAAGCCTTCCAAGACAGGAACGGTCAAGCCGAACGATTTGGCTCTCGCGGAACTCACCCTCTGACGGCAGCTTAGCTCCGTTTGAACGGGGCGACGAACTGGCGGAAGAAACCCTTGGGCATCGAGCTGCCGATCAGGCCATAGCTCTCCGGCCAGGCGTCTTTTGGCAGGTGGTAAGTACCGAACAGGCGATCGATGAACGGAAAATGGATGGCGAAGTTAACGTCGGCCGCCTCCGGATCCGCCGCATGATGCCAGTGGTGATACCGGCACGTCACAAAATAGGGCTCCAGCCATTTTGTGCGAGGGCGGAAGTCCGTGTGTGAGAACGTGGCGTGGAAGGCGACGAACAAGAGATACGCGCCCATCACAGGCTGCGTGAACCCGAGAAGGGTCATCGGGATGAGGATCAAGGCGCGTGTGATTAGGATATCGACGAAGTGTGAGCGCGAGCCGGCAATCCAGTCCATTGTCTTGATGGAATGATGTACGGCGTGGAACGGCCAAAGGAATGAGACCTGGTGAAAGGTTCGGTGGATGGCGTATTGAAACAGGTCCGCCGCCACGATGGCCAGCGGGAACTGAAGGATGAACGGCAGACCCCCGACAGTTTCCATGAGCGCCGGGATAGCGAACCATTTCGATGCGAAAGTGGCGGGTAGCAGTATCGCGAAGGTGGTCAGTTGCGCAGGGAGATGGGTGGCCACGAAATAGAAGGCGTCGGTGGTCCACTCAGGCCGGAACGTTCCTTGCTCTGGATGTCGCGGCCAAAGCCGCTCTATGGGGACGAAAACGAGAGTCATCACCAGCAGGTCCAGGAGGAACCAATCGAAGCCGATGCCGACTTTCGATCCGACGTCCCCAAGCGGGGTGCTTGCGCCTCCGAGCAGCACCGCTATCAGCCCAAGAGCACCTCCGGTCAGGCCCAGGACCTTTCGTTCACGCAGGATCGCCGAAATGAAGCCAAGTACGAGAGCGGCGGCAATCATAGCCTGGATAATTATGCGAATGATGTCTACCGGGTAAACCGCTCGAGCCTCCGGAAGCGTCAAAAGCCCGGGGAAATGCAGGGTGAGGACGCCACCAAGGCCGAGCATTCCAAAGAAGACGGATGATGTCCCGCTGATCCAGCCGGTCCCCATGTGCGTCGGCTCCGAATCCCCAAACAGTTTTTGAAAAAATTCGTCAGACATTTCCTATCTCTCCGGAACAATCAGTTAGTGAATATCGCGCATTGAACAAGGTCTGAGGGCGACGGACACGGAGCATAAACACCCTGTTTCACAAAAGCGAATGCATCAACGGCCGTAATTAGTCGGCCAGGAACGGATCAATTCGCCAATCGATTCAGTTAAATCGACGTCACTACGTTGGCTGTCTATTGATCCAACGCAATTGCAGGCTGATGCCGACCAGGAAAAGGGCCAACAGGCCCAAGAAACACATTTTCAGAATCGGGTCTTCGATTGACGTCAGAACAGGGTCGCCAACTGGTAAGCGCAACAAGCCGTCCGTCACCGCGGGAAGGGAATGAAAGAGCAGGGTCGCCGAGTAACTGACCGCTTGCACGTGCCGAGACAGTTTTCCGAACGGCTTCATTGTTGCAGCTACTGTTCCTACTGCCAACGCCACAAACGTCATTACCGCCAAGGCGTGACCCGGGCCAAATTCGCCGCGTTGAAAGATGGCAAGGGCAGTGCCCGCAGTAATCAAGGTGGTTGCCAGATAGATCTGCCCCGATCGCGTTTGCAGGGATATTTCCTTGAATCTGGCGAGTGTAAAACCACCACTAAAAAGGGCTATGACGCCGATGGCGGTATGAAACCAGCCTAGTGGAATTATCTCAGGCATTCAGGATTCTCAGATCGATTGTTGGGGCGATGCTATCACGGCGGTGACAGTTGGAACCCGGCTGTCCGTTGCCTTATCTGCATGACTGTGCCTAACTAAGCACGGCTCACTCACGCAATACTCATACAGCGCATTCAGTATCGATGACGATGGAGTCCGTCCAGTACAAGCTGCAAGACCAAGTTGCCACCATTCGCATCGACGATGTCAAGCGCAACGCACTGTCACCGAAAGTCCTTCGCGAGATCAATCAGGCGCTCGATCGGGCCGAATCCGATCGTGCGATTGTAATCATGACCGGCCGGGAATCCGTCTTCTCGGCGGGCTTCGATCTACACGTGATGAAGCGCGGCGGCATAAATGCTCTACGCATGCTACGCGCGGGCTACGCCATGACCGCCCGTGTCATGTCCTACCCTTATCCGGTCATCGCCGCCTGCAACGGTCACGCACTGGCAATGGGTGTCTTTCTGATGCTGTCGGCTGACTACGTCATCGGCAGCCGCGGCGATTTCAAAATTGCGGCAAACGAAGTGGCCATCGGACTGACCATGCCGCGCGTTGCCGCTGCCATGCTGCGCCATCGCCTCAACCCGGCTGCCTTCCAGCGTGCGGTAACCTTGTCGGAATACTTCGATGTCGAATCGGCGACAGGCGCGGGCTTCTTCGACGAACTTGTCGATCCCGCCGATCTGATAGCTCGCGCCGAGACTTGCGCGGGTGATTTCAAAACGCTCGACCCACTGGCGCATACCACCTCCAAACGTAGAATCCGTGCTTCACTGATTCGGAAGATTCGGCTTAGCATTCCGCTGGATCTGCTGGATGCCGCGCTGGTGGGCTTGCGAGGCGCGCTATCACGTTAGCCTCAGTAGATATGAATAGTTGCCACCATGTAACAATCGTTGCAGGAGATTTGTCGAGGATGGTGGCCAGGGGCGGACCGATTCGCGAAGCGAATCAGGACAGGCGAACAGAGTGAGTCTGCCCGAAGGGTGAGGTTCGGCCCCAGCCGATCCGAATCAATCGAACCACCGACACGCGGATTTTCAGTCGCGAGTAGGATCGCCTGTGGCTTTATGTTTCAAAGAGTTACCGGGGCATCCGTTGCTTAATTTGCATCACTATGCAGGACGATGCAGCACCAGTTCACGCAAAACTCACGCACGAGTTCAGCCTCCGTCGGTTGCAGTCAACTTTCTGCGCTGCTCAAATCGAACTTGGTGGCGATCCAGTCGAGGAATTTTTCGATTCCCGGCCGCCCAATCGTCTTGAGGTTTGCGATAACGGGTTTTGCCTGGGCCGCCATGCCATTTTTGGCCAATAAATAGAGGTGGAATCTCGACGTCCAATCCGACACGTCGTCGACTGTCGCGATGTGATTGCTCAGGTATCGTAACGCGGTCTCATAATCGCGCTCAGACGCGTATTTTCGGGCTAACTCCAGTGCGAATTCATCCCGATATCCTTCCAGCTCCAACAAGCTGGCGACAATCCTCTGAGAATCCCGATCGCTCCCCAAAAGCCATAGTGGAAGAGTCTTAAGCGAAGTTTCTGTCAACACATTATCAATTGCTTCCCAAAAATAGGGATCGGTTTGATGATGGTACATGCCGGCAGTGAAATAATTTTTGATCAAACGTTCGTATTGAAAAAAAACTTCGCTGTCTTTCTTGAGCTCGGCCGGCCATAGATTACTGATCTGTTCGCTATTGCTGAATCTTTCGAGTCGCCCTCCTTCCTCCATTAACGTATCGTAAAGTTCTGTATACCGATTATCGCCCACCGATAGTGATGAAATGCGCGATGGAAAATTGTCGGTCACCGGAGCAACATTCGCGGTCAGTTCCTTGAGCCGCGTGGAATCGGCCATGAACAGTGAGCCCAATTGAGCTGGTGACTCCAGGCCCAACGCAACCAGTTCCTGACCCACCTGCGGGTCACGCCATTGAGCGGAAAACTGCTGCATGTCGCTGTGGCGACTAGCGTCATTGGATCCGAGCAACATCCATTCCAGGCCGGCGCCGGACCAGAGTGAGCAGTCCTCAAAGGCGTTGCAAAACGCCTTGATGATCGCCAGCGTGTTGATCGGCTTGAGCTGTACAGCAGGAAGCCAGTAACTCGCGTAGCCGCCAGGATTCAGTCGCTCGCGGATCAGCGTGAAGTATTCCTCTGAATAGAGGTTCACAACGCCCGCAATCATCGGCGGTGGCGGCTCCGACGTAATTAGGTCGTAGCGCTTGGACGTGGAGTTCAGAAAAAAACGGCCGTCCTCCACATATACGCGAACGCGTTCATCTTGTAGCGGATTTTCATCACCAGGGTAGACGATCTTACTCATCTCCAGAATGTCTTCGGAGATATCCACAATGTCGATGTTCTGCAATCCGCGCGAATCCGTAAGTGCCTTGGCTGTCGATCCCACACCAAAACTGATGAGCAGCGCATCCTGGATATCCGCTTTGATAGCGAGCGGCAAATAGACATAGAGCTTCATGTATCGCTGTGATGCCGTGCTGGTGGCAGACATGGAATGGCCGTTGGTCACCAGCCGATAGTATTTTGGCTGTTCGAAAAGATCCCGACGATAGTAGCGAACTGTTTCAACCAGCCCTTCGCGCGCATCAATCAACGTGTGACCTGGAAGCCACGCAAGTTGCGCGCCGAAGTGCGTTTTTTGCATTAACCCGAACGGGAACAGAACGAGACACGCGACTGCGACTGCGACCGCGCCGCGACCCCATAGCATCGTGAGCCGCGAAGTTTGCTCATAGAGCGGAACGACAAATGCCACAAGGCAATAGATGGCGGCGATAAGAAAGAAGGATGATTCCATGCCGAACATCGGCAATAAGATGAAACCGGCGACAAGCGATCCGAACATTGCACCAATCGTATTGAAAAAAGTCGCTATGCCCGTTGTGCGAGCGGACGATTCGAAGTCGTCCTTGATGGCACGATTCACCATTGTAAACGCGACGCCGGACAGAAAGGCGACCGGAAACATCAGGAATGTCGCAAGGCCAATGAAAACGACGATCTTTGTATCTTGCAGGTCGCGGTAGACGGAGAAGAGATCGTAACCCCAGTACGTTAGCACGACCAACGCTGCGGACGCCGCGGTGACGTGTCGCAGCCAGCGGTAGGCCCGCTCGTCGCGTTGAAACAGCTGCGCGGCCGCAAGGCCGCCGACCGCGATTCCAGCGAGCACGACGGCCAGCATGACAGCGAATATGAGGCTTGTACCATCAAGCGTCAGCAGCAAAAAGCGAAACCACACAACCTCCAGGGCCAACATCAGTGCGCCGGAAAGGAATGCGACTGCAATGTAGCGGCGGCTGCTTACGCCTATCACCCGCGGCACGTCCGGCCTGGAAGGACCGGGCATCAACACAGTCTCGTGTGTCTGCGAATAGCGCAACGCAATAAGCGCCGCCGTCAAATTGAACACCAGTGCAAACAGGCCGCTATTCAGGATGCCAAACGCCGGCACCAGAAGCAGTTCGGTGCTGAAAGCCGCAAGCATTGCCCCCAAGGTATTCCAGCCGTAAAGCCAACCGATATTGGCACCGAAGTTGGGATTCTGCCGCGACAGTGCCTGGGCAAGGACAGGCAGTGTCGCACCCATTGCGACGGCCGGTATAACCAATATCCCGAAGGCGATCGTCAAGCGCACTGCATTAAGCCAAGCCGGCATGTCGACGAGGCTGCCGAGGGCCGGGCCGAGGACATTCGGTAATTGGGGGAGCACCAGCACCACTGCAATTCCACTGACGCCAATCGCGAACTCCAGCGCGGCGTAGAGTCGCACGGGGTGTGAAACACGCCTGTGCAGTCGCGCCACCAGCCCGTTGCCCAATGCCAGGCCGCCCATGAACGCCGCCAATACCAGGCTTGCGCTCCACACGCTGTTGCCCAGCGATAATCCGACAAGCCGAAACCACAACGATTCGAAGATCAGAGCAGAAGCACCCGAAAGGAAAAAGATCAGGGCAAGCGTTGAGCGCATTATGTAATGTCCAAAAATGCGAGTCTACCGACTGTCCTGTGGCGACATCGGACTCAGGTCACACAACGAATTATCGGGAATCACTCAAAAGCAAGCCCTTGGAGGCGCCTACCCCGGCGACGTCTATACACCTTCGACTCGGGTTTACGAACCGCCTCCCGAACCCGAATACCCGTACCACAATCGTACCGTTCGAGTGAAGCGCTGCGGTCGCATCTGCCGCGGAAAACGCAAGATCAACCTCTTGAGCATGTTCACCGACCCAATGGTGGGCACGCGAGAGGTCGACGACAAGATCTGACTGGTCAGCGTCTTGGAGTGTGATCTGGGTTACTTCGATAAAGGCAGGGACCGGATGGAACCCGGTCCCTCAACGTTCATACCGGACACAATGTTAACCAGGTGTCCTGGTATAAGGTGTAAACCATGTGACCGGAATACACCCTTGAGTGTTTGGTGGCCAGGGGCGGAATCGAACCACCGACACGCGGATTTTCAGTCCGCTGCTCTACCAACTGAGCTACCTGGCCTTTTTGATTTGAATGGTTCCGTTAGGAACGCGGATTTTCAGTCCTAGCCTACCCTGCCGCTACGCGACCCCGCTACCTGGCCATTTTTGACTTTGTCTTGAAAACAGACAGCGGATTTTCAATCCTAGCCTACCCTGTCGCTACCTGGCCCCCATCTGGCCTCGCAGAGGGAGCGGCGTATTAGACCCGGCCAGGGTGCCGGGAGTCAATATCAGGCAGCTTTGACCGCCTCGTCTGCTGAGACGTATTCGTAGCCAAGGTCATGGGCGACTGCCTCATGGTTGACGCGGCCAGAATGCACGTTGAGGCCCATCGCCAGATGTGGATCGCGAATGAGCGCTTCCACCCAGCCCAGGTCTGCTAGTGCCTTGACGAATGGCAGGGTGACGTTGGTCAACGCAAACGTCGATGTTCTCGGTACTGCGCCAGGCATATTGGTGACGCAATAGTGTACGACGTCATCGATTACGTAGGTTGGATCCGCATGCGTCGTGGGCCGGCTGGTCTCGAAACATCCACCTTGATCGATGGAGATATCGACAAGAACCGAACCCCTGCGCATTTGTTTCACATGCTCCGCCGTAACCAGCTTCGGCGCAGTTGCACCCGCAATTAATACGGCGCCGATGACGAGATCGGCGTCGGTTACACACAACTCGATTGAATGTTTTGTCGAGTACTCGGTGTGAACCCGACCACCGTATATGTGATCGATCTCGCGAAGCTTGGGAACCGAACGATCGATGATCGTGACCTGCGCACCAAGGCCGATCGCCATTTCTGCCGCGTTGGTGCCGGCGATTCCGCCGCCAATGATGACTACCTTGCCCGGCGCAACGCCAGGAACGCCACCAAGTAATACGCCTCGGCCGCCGTTGGCCTTTTGTAGCGCATATGCTCCTGCCTGAATTGACAGCCGTCCTGCAACCTCACTCATCGGTGTCAACAATGGCAGTGAGCCATCTTCCGCCGTGACGGTTTCATAGGCGATGGCTGTAGTTCCTGAATCGACCAGCGCCTTGGCTTGCTCCGGATCGGCTGCGAGATGCAGATATGTGAAGAGAACCTGGTCCGGACGCAACATGGCGCACTCGGTCAACTGCGGCTCCTTCACCTTTACGATCAGATCTGCCTCAGCGAAAACTGCCTCCGGCTTCGCAACAACTGTCGCGCCGGCTTTCTTATAGTCCGCATCTGTCATGCCGATGCCGACTCCGGCATTCGTCTCAACGATGACTTCGTGACCATCGTGTACGAGCTCGCGGACGCCTGAGGGCACCATGCCCACTCGGAATTCGAGGGTTTTGATTTCCTTTGGTACACCGATCTTCATGTCGCCTTCTCCAAAGCATTGTTTGTGGTATTTCAGCAGGATACCGCCACCTGAGCGCAATTCACTTGCCGATTTACTGACAAAAAGGGGAAAAAGTGGCAGAATATTGCGTCTTTATCTTCTTTCACGCAATAAACTTCCATGAAGCTAGATAACTTCAATAGATCAATCCTTACCGCTTTGCAGAAGGACGGGCGCATCAGCAACGTCGATCTTGCGGAGCTGGTGAATCTGTCCGAGTCAGCCTGTCTCCGACGTGTGCGACGCCTGGAGGAAAAGGGCTTCATCGAGAGATACGCTGCCCTGTTGGATCAGCGACAAGCCGGGCTCTCGGGCAATGTCTTCGTACACATAGCCTTGCACCGAGAGGAACAGAGCGAGCTTGCCGCATTCGAGGCCGCAGTGCAGAACCTGCCCGAGGTGATGGAGTGTTACCTGATGACCGGGGAGTTTGATTACCTGCTTCGCGTCGTCGTATCCGATATGGCTGATTTTGAGCGCGTGCACAACGAGTCATTGACGCGCCTGCCAGGCGTTGCACGAGTGAATTCCAGCGTCGCAATTCGGACAGTTCGGAAAACAACGGAACTGCCTTTGGCGTGAGTTTTGACATGCAATTGTTGCGCGCGTACGGTTTGATGACCTTCGTGCTGGACAATTACAATGGTTTCTTCTGAGGCAGCCGCTCGAACCGGCGACCCGCTTAGCTCACTAGTCGAACGCTATCAGCATGTGCGTGCTGCGACACTTTCGCTGTGCGAACATCTGGAACCCGAAGACTATGTCGTGCAGAGCATGTCGGACGTCAGCCCGACGAAGTGGCATCTCGCGCACGTCAGCTGGTTTTTCGAGCGCTTCGTTCTCAAGGAATACTCAAAGACCTATGACTGGTTCGACGAGGACTTCGATTACGTCCTGAATTCCTATTTTTATACGGTCGGTGGAGTGTACCCACGACCGGATCGGGGCCTGCTGACGCGCCCGACGGTGAACGAAGTCATCGCCTATCGCGAATACGTCGACAACGCGATGCTCGATCTGTTCGCGGAAAAAACCGGCGACAAGGACTTTGATTTCCTCATCGAAGTCGGTCTCAACCACGAGCAACAACACCAGGAGCTCATGCTGACCGACATCAAGCATGTATTTTCTGTCAATTCAGCCTGGCCGACCGTTAATCCGGCGCTTACGCCGCCACCGGTTCGGAAATCTCCATCGCACGAATTTCGCGACGGTCCATCTGGCGTTCGGGAGATCGGCCACAAGGACGACAGTTATTGTTTCGACAATGAATTGCCGCGACACCCCGAGTTAATTGCAGAGCACCAGATCGGCTCGCGTCTAATCAACAATGGCGAGTATCTCGAATTTGTCCGCGATGCCGGATACACGAATCCGAAGCTCTGGCATTCCGATGGCTGGGCGATCATCAACCGCGAGGGTTGGAACCGGCCGCTTTACTGGGCCGAAGGGCTCGATGCTGAGTTTACGCTCGGCGGCAAGCGCGAGCTCGATTTGCACTCGCCGGTGACCCATGTCAGTTACTACGAGGCATTCGCTTATGCCAAGTGGGCCGGGGCCCGCCTGCCGACCGAAGCGGAATGGGAGCTCGCCGCCGACGAGCAAGAGATCAGCGGTAACTTTCGGGAATCGAATTACTGGCATCCGATTGCCGCCAACGATTCACAATTGTTCGGCGACGTTTGGGAATGGACGTCGTCGGCCTACCTGCCTTATCCGGGGTTCGTGCCGCTGCCCGGAGCACTCGGCGAATCGAATGGCAAATTCATGTCCGGTCAGATGACGGTCCGGGGCGGCTCTTGCGCGACCGCGACCGAACACATGCGCGCAAGCGTACGCAGCTTTTTCTATCCACACCAGCGATGGCAGTTTCTCGGCATCCGCCTGGCCAAAGACGGTGCCGCTTGAGCACGCCCAAGGTCGATGCCTCCATCAATTTCACAACCAGCATCACTCACTAAACAGGACCTGTCTGTCGCCGACGATATGTCCGAGATCATCGAGGGCTTAAGCAAGCAACATAAATCTCTGCCCCCGAAATTCTTCTATGACGAACGCGGCTCCAGGCTGTTCGACGCAATTTGCGAGCTGCCGGAATACTATTTGACGCGTACGGAACTCTCGATCATGCAGACACATATCGACGAGATCGTGTCCCTGGTAGGCCCGCAAGCAAGCCTTATCGAGTTCGGCAGCGGCTCCAGCCTCAAGACGCGCATGCTGTTGCAGAATCTCGAACGGCTCGCCGCTTACGTTCCGGTCGATATATCCAGGGAACACCTTGTGGCGGCAGCAGACTGGCTTGCTGCCGATTATCCGGCCGTGGAGGTATGGCCCGTGTTGGCTGACTTCATGCAGCCGTTCGAGCTTCCGAATCCCAGCGTCATGCCATTGCGCAACATCGTCTATTTTCCGGGATCTACCATCGGCAATTTTTCCCCGGATGAAGCACACAAATTGCTAAAGGTGATGCATGTTGAAGCGGGAGAGGATGGCGCGCTCCTGATTGGTGTCGATTTGCAGAAGGACATTGGCGTAATCGAGCGTGCATACAATGACGAAGATGGCGTTACCGCCGAATTCAATCTCAATATGTTGTCACATCTGAACAATGAGTTCGGAGCGAACTTCAATCTCGATCTTTTTCGACATAGCGCCGTCTATGATGCAGAACATTGCCGAGTGAAAATGAGCCTGATCAGCAAGTGCGAGCAGATCATTCGCGTTGGTGGCCAATCCTTTCATTTTGCCGAAGGCGAAGCGCTGATTACCGAGCACTCACACAAGTACACTTTGGAACAATTCAGTGGCATGGCGCAAAAAGCCGGGTTCGTCGTGGATACAGTTTGGACGGATCCCGAGCAGCTATTTAGCGTTCAGTACTGTTTGAGGATGTAGTTGGGGACAGGCCCCGTGCGGGGTCAGTCCCCGTTTTCTGGCACGTATTCCTGGGGCTTTGCCGAGCCTTCGCCGAAAAAGAACTTTTCCATTTCTGTTACCAGGAACTTGCGGGCTTCGGGTTCAATGGGTGTTAAGCGGTACTCGTTGATTAGCATCGTCTGGTGCGCCAGCCATTGTTGCCAGGCTTCCTTGCAGACATTGTCATAGATTCGTTGCCCGAGTTCGCCTGGATATGGCGCGTAATCGAGGCCTTCGCCCTCCTTTTTCATCAGGACGCATTGAACGGTTCGTGTCATCTACAGGTTACTCAAGGTTTGTATCAATTTGCTGACCGGTGCCGCAATGCCGCCGGGCGGAGGCGATCCGATCTCGTACCAGACCCTGTCTTCCGTATCCCGAACTGTACTCGACTGTTTTGACAAGCGCACGGCTATCGGCTGAATGTCGAGATCGTAGTGGCTGAAGCTGTGGCGCATCGTATTCCAGCAGTCCAGTTTCTCGGGTCGGACGTTTAGCTCACGCTCACACCACTCGCTTACGTCTTTCTCCGAACCGAGCTCCGGCAGGCTCCATAATCCGCCCCAAATACCCTTCGCTGGGCGGCGTTCGAGATATACGGCGCCATCGATATGTGCCAGCAGCATGTGTGTCCGGCGTAACGGCTTGTCCCTGGCTGGTTTTCTCTGTGGGAAATCGCCGACCGCATGCAGTTCAAATGCCGCACATGAATCCTTGACCGGACACGACTGGCAGTCCGGTTTGCTGCGCGTACAAACCGTCGCACCCAGATCCATGATGGCCTGGGTGTATTGAGCGACATCCCGTTGCGGCGTGTGCCCGTCCGCAAGCGCCCACAATTTGTTTGAGACAGCCGTTACGCCAGGCCAGCCCTCCATAGCGTGATAGCGCGCGAGTACGCGCTTGGCGTTGCCATCGAGTATCGGCTGGCGTTGACCACATGCCAGCGACAGGATGGCACCCGCTGTCGATCGCCCGATCCCTGGCAGTTCCACGACTTTGTCGAAGTCGCTGGGAAAGATCCCATCGTGTTCGTCGCGAACTCGTTGCGCTGCCAGGTGCAGGTTTCTTGCACGCGCGTAGTAACCGAGACCGGACCAGTGATGCAACACGTCGTCCGTCGATGCGTTGGCGAGCGTATCGATATCGGCAAACGACTCGATGAATCGCAGGTAATAGGGAATGACAGTTGTCACCTGCGTCTGCTGCAGCATGATCTCCGAGATCCAGACGCGATACGGTGTGGGATCCTGCTGCCACGGCATGTCCTTGCGACCGGATAAATCGTGCCAGCGAAGTAGCGTTTGTGCGAATGCAGTCATTGTTTTCTTAAGGGATCGGTCTCTCGCCGCGAGCGATCGCCTCAATGCGTTGTATCGTGCGAATACTGCCGCTTTTCAATGCACGCTTGAGGTAATAAGGACCGATAAATGGCGGCACCCAGAAACTCGGTTCCATTTCGAACTGGTAGATCATCACCGTATCCTTACCTTCGCTGCTCAACAGCCATTGCTCCCGGCTGAACTCGAAGTCGCTTTCTTCGGGTTCTGCTACGGCGACGATGTCGTGCTTCGGCGTCAACAACAGGTAACCTCGGCGAATGAACGTGTGGCAATAGAGTAAGACGCAGCCCTGCATACGAGTGAAAAAGCGCGGTCGGCCATCCTCTCCTGCTTCGACGTTATTGCTCGCGACGATTGCGCTCGTAAAGTGTTTGAATTGCTCGTAGTCAATCAACACATTATAAAGCGCATCCTGGCTGGCGCCGATGAGTGACTCCGAGATCAAATGATAGCGGTCGCCTTCTTGCCATACTTCAATGGACCTGAGATCGGCAGCGCTTGCGCCAAATGGCAAGGACCCGGATAACACGAATAACAACCCTACAAGACAGGATTTTCTGGACAAACCCATTGCTTATCGATCAAAGAGTTTCTTGAGGGCATTCTCGAGCGCGT
>PVMK01142980.1_pt1 | contig 25778 bp, 30 predicted proteins | sample 1853481 | NCBI WGS metagenome assembly PVMK01 (sample SAMN08533507, study PRJNA380276) | Marine sediment metagenome, whole genome shotgun sequencing project.
CCGGGGACACCAGGGCCTGGTCGAAGTGGATGGCGTACAACACGTTCCGCCATACGACCACATCGGAGCGATATGCAATCCTCCCCGATGGCGCCTTCACCGCCGGGGAGAACATCGCCTGGTGGTCGGATGCCGGCCTGCCCGACTGCTCGAAGATCCACACCATGTTCATGGGGTCGCCGGGGCACAAGGCCAACATCCTCAAGTCGAACTGGCGCTACGTCGCCCTCGGCGCCTACGTCGACAACAGCAAGGGCTGGTGGGTGACCGAGATCTTCTTCGATGCCAATGGGTACTCGCCTGAATGCCAAGGCACGTTTTGCGACGACGACGGATCGGTGTTCGAGGCCGCCATCGAAAAAATTGCCGCAGCAGGGATCACCACGGGCTGCAATCCGCCGACGAGCGATCGCTTCTGTTTGAACGATCGTGTTACCCGCGGGCAGATGGCGGCGTTTCTGGCCAGAGGCCTCAAGCTGAGCGACCGGGGCTCGGTTGACTTCGTCGATGACGACGACACACCTTTTGAGGCTGACATCGAGAGGATCGCGACAGCCGGGATCACAATGGGGTGCAACCCGCCGACCAATGATCGGTTCTGCCCCGACCAACGCGTGACTCGTGGGCAGATGGCAGCCTTCCTGGCCAGGGCGCTCGGATTGAGCAAAAGGGGGTCGGTCCATTTCGTCGACGATGAAGGTTCGATGTTCGAGGCCGACATCGAAAGGATTGCTGCTGCCGGGATCACCATGGGCTGCAATCCCCCGACGAATGATCGGTTCTGTCCGAACGATTATGTGACCCGTGGGCAGATGGCTGCCTTCCTGGCCAGGGGTCTCGATCTGTAGGCACCCGCCGGATGGAATGTGCTCGGCGGACCGGGTTTCCCGGGTTCCCGCTCAAGAGCGCTCCCACAAGGCATTTTTTGATCCAAGTAGGGTCTCGGGAGATCCCTCGCTAACAGGTGACTAGTCACAGAGTTCACCCCAAAACAGCCACGCATCGGCCTCTCCGGGATTCTCATCCAGCAACCTCGTTTGGCCGATATATTCCAGATGCTGGTTCTTCTGATCGGTTTGTTCCTTGGATTGGTGTTCCTTCTTGGAGGGCTTTCGGGCGCGTCGATCCGGGTCCGACTGGGGATACAAAAGATGCGGATGCGGCGGCGTGGTGTCACGGTGGACGCCGAAGTTCTGAGCCGTCGGACGCTCTCCGCCGCCGCGGGTGATGCTCGCTCCGGGTTCTTTGTCACAGGGCAGTGGCTGTGGGGCCAGGCGCAGTACCAAGGGGAGTTCACGGTTCCGGAACATTGGTGGGAGGGTCGCGGTGGACTCACGATCCCTGTTCGGATTGATCCAAAGAAACCGCACCTTGCGGTGGTCGAGTCTGGATCGAGAAATCCGGTCTGGGAGCTGCTCTTTGCTCTGGTCTGGTTCGTAATGGCCGTGGTCGGTCTGTTCTTCTTGTTCAGGTCGGTGACGGTCGCCTGCGACCAGGTCCGGTACGACGCACTCGAGCCAATCTGCGAATCCCTCCGTGGAGCCTTCACCTAATCCAGGCGACCCACCAAGAGGACTCGATCTCGCCCAACCGCAGCCCGGCTCCTCACCGGCCGCAGTCTGGATCGGGCCTATCGCCCAGAACACGTCCCGGACTTCGCCGACACTCTGGACACCCTCTTGGCATCGGACCTGGCTGACCGCCCGGTGGTTGGTAGTTGGTGGTTGGTAGCGAGTCTGCCCTGTCATCCTCGAGGAAGGCTTCGACCGTCGCCGGGTGTTGAGAGAGAGCTGCGCGGCGGGCCGCTAAACACCGGAGCACGCTGGATCCGCGGACCTGTGGGCTCGCGGCTCAGGCCGCGAAATCCGCATCTCTGTCACACCCCGCCGATAGCCTGCCCGCATGGTGTCCCAGCGAGATAGGCAGGTCCTCGACTTCGAAGGATCGTGGTGGCTGTACCCGGGCCCAAAGGACCAAGCGATCCGCGAGTATCTCGAGATGAGTGCGACCCGGTACTACCAGGTGCTTCGCCGGATCATCGACGAAGAGGGGGCGTTCGACCATGACCCGCTTACGATTCTGCGCCTCAGGCGGATGCGACGCCAGCGGCTCGACCAGATCGCCGACCGGGTAGGCGGCGCTCCCAAGACGTGAGCACTCCCGGCGACGTCGACGCGACCGCAGATTCGGAGACAGCGGTCCTGCGCCGCATCGGCCAATTCTCCTGGTCGATACTCGGCATCATCGCCCTGATCGGGTTGGTGGTGTTTCTGATCATCGAGGCGAGGATCATCCTGGCGCCTTTGTTCCTGGCGATGGTTGTCGTCTTCATCCTCAACCCGTTCGTCTCCATGCTGGAGCGAATGCGAATCCACCGCATCCTCGGGACCACCCTTGGCTTTGTCATCATCATCGCTGCCCTGGTGGCGGCCGTCGCCCTCGTCATACCGAGCATCGTCGAGCAAGGCCAGATGTTCGCCAGCGACTTCCCTGATCTGTACAACGACCTCACCGAGCAGACGATCACCATCGCCGAGCGTTTCAATATCGATGTCAGCATCTGGAATTACGACCGCATCGTCGAATTCCTCAACGACCCGGAGAACCAGGACACGATCGTGTCGCTCATCCTCGAACGCCTCGGGTCATTCACTTCGGGCATCTTCGAGTTCATCCTCATCTTCCTGCTCGGGCCCGTCCTCGCCTTCTACTTCCTGCTCGACCTCCCCAAGCAGCAGGGACGGCTTATCGAGCTGGTACCGGCATCGCACCGGGCGGAAGCGGCCTTCGTCGGACGCCAACTCAACACCGCAGTCGGCGGCTTCCTCAGGGGCCAACTGTTGGTCGCCATCCTCGTCGGTCTCATGCTCAGCATCGGGTATGGCGTCATCGACCTGCCGTTCTGGCTCCTCATCGGACTGGTCGGGGGGGTTCTCAACATCGTGCCCTTCCTCGGCCCGTGGGTCGGGGGCATCCTCGGCGTGATCGTCGCCGTCGCCACCACCGATCTCAGGACGGCGTTCTGGGCGGCCGTCGTCGCCATCGTCGTTCAACAAATCGACAACAACTTCGTCAGCCCACTCGTTCTCCGAGCCACGGTTCGGCTCCATCCTGCGGTGACCCTGACGGTGCTGGTGCTCGCCGGTGCAGTCGCAGGTTTCTGGGGGATCATCATTGCGGTGCCGCTGGCGGCAAGCGTCAAGGTGGTCGGGGGGCATCTGTGGCGGACCCGGCTGCTCGGTCAGACGTGGGAGGAGGCGGGCGAGGCCATCATGGCCGAACCCCCGCCCCCTTCTGGGGCGCTGCGGTTCCGCACCCGCGAGATGGAGGCGATCTCGGTTGACTCCGACGAGGTCGCCGAATCTGACGGGGACGCTGATCCTGATGAAAGCGACTGATTCCTGAGCGTGGTTGATCTCATTGCGTTCGCGGTTCTTGCGTTGCTCGTGATCCGCGGATGGGCGCGCGGGTTCGTTCGCGAGGCAATCGATGTGGCCACCCTGGTGCTCGGCGCTTTCCTGGCCTTCCGGCTGGCCCCGCTGCTGGGACGGGTTGTGACCGAAGTCTTCGGATGGTCGCCAGAGCCAGCCCGGATCCTCGGCGGCGCCGCCCTGTTTGTTGCGATCACGATTGGCGCCGGGTTTGCCGGATCGGCGATCCATCGGACGCTGAACAAGTTGCCAGGCACCTCGCTGCTGAATCACATTGCAGGCGCCGGCCTCGGGGCCGTGTACGCCGCGGTGCTGGCGATCGTCGCCGTGACCTTGCTGTCGGCGGTACCCCTCCCGGGGGTGATTGGCGATGAGCTCGAGGACTCTGCGGTTGCCGCCGGGATCATCGACCCTGACGGACCGGCGCAGCGGGCCGTTTGGGCCATCTCCGGGGATCGAGCGCTGCAATCGATGATCTGGATCCGACGCATGGCAGACGACTGGCGTCTTGTGGCTTTGGGTGGCGCCGACATCCGGCTCCCATCCGTAGGAGAATCCAGCGCACGGCCATCCGCCGAGGCGACGAATGCCGTAGCGGATGCAATCGATTCGACACGGGCCCTCGCCGGCCTCGATCCGCTGCGCTGGGAAGACCAACTATCGCTGGTTGCGGTGACGAGGGCGGGAGCGATCTACCGGTCCGGTTCGTTCGTCGATGGCCAGACGCTCGAGGCGCGGCTAGCCGCGGCCGGGGTCACCGCGGCCGACAGCCAGGAGCTGCTGGTCCTGGCGCCGACGGTTGACCGTCTCGGCGACTCCGTAGATCCCACGGGAGACAGCTCGATGCGGGCCGGCGTTGGAGTGGTTGACGGCCCGTACGGTCTGTTGGCGGTGCTGGTGCTGGTGACCGACGCCTGATCAGCCTGAGTCGTCGCTACCGGTAGCTTCGTCATCGCCAGCCTCGTCGGCTATACCGTCCTCCATGGCCGGCGATGCTTCTTCGGACTCGATCGACGTCTCGTGTTCGGCGGGGACCGGCGCTTCCTGGGGATATGCTGCGGCCGCATCCGAAACGGCTCGCCGCTGCTGCCTCCTGCCAAGCACGACGGCGGCAATCGTCGCCACCACCCCGACCAGCAGGGCGACGCCGAGGAGCAGCCACAGCCAGGGGAAGCCGCCGCCACCGAGGTCGGACACCGCATGGAGACGTTTCTCGCCACCGAAGAGGGGGATGTCCCATCTGAGTCGCCCGTCGGCGAGCACCTCGTCGGCGTTGTGTTCAACGACCGTGCCCGGCATTCCGACGATGAAGTTGGCCGAGAAGATATCTCCGGTCAATGCCGACGGATCGATGGGAAAGTCCACGAGGTCCTGTTCCTCGGTGAGGAGGGAGGCATCGAACACCGCCTCGGTATCGCTGACCTCAAATGAGAACTCTCCGAACCCGGTCAGGTCGCCGCTACTGCCGGCGAGCTGGTCGCTGATCTCATTGACATCGTCGAACTCGACCAGGACCCCCTGGAAAGACATGTCACCTTCCTCGCGCTGGAAGGCGGTCCCGCCCTCGAAGCCGGTGTCGAGGTCGGAGAAAAGGTCGTCGGCATCGGCGCCTGTCGACTCCATGAGGCTGCGGAGCTCTTCGTCGAGCCCGAACTCGAATCCAACGGTTCCCGAACCATCCTCTTCGACATCGAGTGCGATGTTGATCTCAGCCCGACACGACACCAACAACAGAGCGACAGCCGCGGCCGCGATGAAGAGGAACGTTCTACGCATGGGGAATCCTTCGCTATGAGCTCGAGGGGATGCTAGACAGCCGGGGTCGAATAGCTCCATGTCTGCGTATCCTCACCGCCATGGTTCCCGAGGCCCGACGCCTCCACACCGCTCTGGTCTCTGCCTTCCCGGCGTACACCACCGCCTTGCTCGCCGAGCGCGGCTACCCGCTCGACCGGTCGACGGTGGAGGTGGTCGAAACGGCCATGGTCCAGCTCGATCTGGAGCTCGCCGACTTGCTGGAGCAATCGTTCGTCGAGCAGCGGCGAACCCCGTTGGAATTGTTCTCGCTCGCCCTCGGCACCCTCACCCCGGTCCTCGAAGATGCCGACGTCGAGGAGTCGCCCGATGGGCGGCCAGGGGATCCGTATGCGTTGGCGCCCGGTTCGTCTGCGGCAATCGGCGATGTGGTACAGGCCGCCCACACCCAGTGGGGTGCGGCCAAGGCGATCGCTCTCACCCGCGTCGACCGCACCGCACCACCCCGCCCTGCGGTTGTCGTGCTCACCGCGGACCGCGTAGCCAGACAGCAGTTGTGCGAAGCGGCCGAGGAGGCCGGCTACCAGTGTCACGGGGCTCGCAACCCGTCGGCGGTAGCCGGCGCGGTCGCCACCGACATGGTCAAGCTGGCCTTCGTTGATCTCGCCCACCGCGCCGCCCATGACGCGGTGGCGCGGCTCACCGCCGCCGGGATACCGACGACGGTGTTCGGAGCGGAGATCGATGACCTCACCGAGACCGGTCTGCGAGCGGCGGGGGTGAAGACAGTGGTGGAGCGCGACCGCCTGCTCAGCGAGCCGGAGGCGAGCTTTCCTCGTATCGGATGATCAAGCCGAGCCCACCCATTCTGCTGCCGCGTCCGGCGCCAGCACGCCGCCCCTTGTACAGCGCGAAAAGGCCATTGCCGCCTCAGGCAAGGGTCGGGGGAGTGCGACGGTTACGAACGGAACAGTCGCCGTAGCGCGAACCAGGTGACGGCAAGCGACGCCCCGATGATGGCGGCGAACCGCCCGTCGAGAGCAATGTCGGGGCGGCCTTCGATCTCACCGCCCAGCACCACCCCGATCTTCGAGTCGCGTGCGTTGACGGTGTTCGCCATCAGGATGCCGATCCGCGAATGGTCGACGGTGGCATGCTCGGTGACAACGGCAGCGGCCCCAGAAGCGTTGAGCGTCGTGTTCTCGGACTCGACGATGAGGACGCCGCCCTGGGTGATGTCGGTAATGGCGCTGGATACGTTTTGGGCACCGCCCTGCTTGATCGACACCGTGCCTGCGGTGACCTGAGCGGCGCCGCCCTGGGTGATGTTCACCGTCTCCGCCCGTACCTTGTCGTGCATCGTGCCGGGAGGGTTGGTGTCTTCAGTCATGGGCTCCTCGAGGTCGCGAAGCCAGAGCCTATCGGTGTCAATTCTGCTCTGATGTGGGGGCGGTTCGGTAGGGGAGGGCGTCCTCGGTGAGGCGGCGTGCTAGCTCGGCGAGCATGGAGAGGGCGATCGACGGTTCTCGTTGCAGCAATTGAGCAAAATCTGTACGGCTGATCGCCAGACCGCGGACATGAGAGGTGCACGAGGCCCTGGCGGTGCGCGGAGTCTCCGTCAACAGCGACAACTCGCCGACAAAGTCCCCTGGTCCGCGTTCCAGGACTGCTCCCGTAGGCAAGAACACCGAAACCGTGCCCTCCTCGATGATGAAGAGCCCGGCGCCCGGGTGGCCGCGTTCGGTGAGCACGTGCGAGTGCGCACACTCGAATTCGGTGGCTACCTCGGCGAGGTGTCCCAGCGCATCATCGTCGAGCGCAGCGAACAGCGGAACCGCCCTCAATGCTGCATGGGTAGCGGTGGTCACCGTCCGAGAGTAGCAGTGGAGCCGTGGGCGGTCGGCGCCTCCCGTTCTTGCGTAGAAAACCGCACCATGGTGCGCATATCCACGCAGGAACAATCGGGCGCCACAACAAACCACGGGCCCGCTACCGTTGGCTGGAGACACGAGGAGAGCCGTATGACCGAGCCCGCCATGCTGCGTCCGTTAGAGCGCCGGGTTCTCGCTATGCGAGACGAAGGGGTGAATATCGACGAGATCGCCAGGCGCATCGATCGCAGTCCTGGCCACGTCGAGAGGGTGATCGTGTGGACCGAGATCCCGCGCGCGGGCCGGCCGGCGCGACGATCGCCGACCGCTCTGGGGCGGCGAGTGCTGGCCCTCCGCGCCGAAGGAGAGAGCCACGATGAGATCGGAGAGCGGTTCCGGAGAGGACCGAAGTACATCCGTCAGGTCGAGGGCCTTGCGCATTACACGCAAGGGCTCGAGCTGCTGACCTAAGGACCGAGAATGGCCACAGCAACGAAATTGATGGTGTGGATCGACCAGGATCTGTGCACCGGGGACGGCATCTGTGAGGAGATCGCACCCGATGTCTTCATCGGCCGCGATGATGGGTTGTGGACGGTCAAGGAGCAGGCGAATCACTTTGGTGCCGACCTCTTCTTCGACGCCGAGGACGCCCCAGGCCACGGCCCGGAGGGTGCTCGCGGTGTCGCCAGGGTGCCGGACGCGCTGATCGACGATGTGATCGAGGCCGCCGAAGAGTGCCCTGGCGAGTGCATCATGATCGAGCCGTACAGCGAGACGGCTATCGCCAACCGCGGGGTCTAGCCCACCGCCGTGGACACCGATCGGAACGTCACGCCGGAGCTGATGCTTCGGAGCGGCGCGCTGCCAGGTATCTGACGACCGAAAGGAACAGATAGGCGGTGACCACCGCCACCGTCACCGGGATGACGGCGAGGGCGTCGAGCCCAACCGTGGCGGCTGCGATCAACGTCAGGCTCAGCGGTGCGTTGAGGAACGCGCCGGGAACGGCCGCCATCATCGCCGCCACCGAGAGCGATAGCGGTATGTCGGGGATGAGGAGATGGACCAAAACCCCGGCCGTTCCACCGATGAAGATCATCGGGAAGACGTTGCCCCCGAGGAAGCCCGAGGACAGACTCAGCGAGACGGCGAGGATCTTGGCGACGAGCACCGCAGCCACAAACCCGACGGTGAACACGGTGGCGTTCTGGATAACGGTCCCGAGCTGTGCGCTCCCCGAGGTAAGGGTCAACGGCAGCGCCACGGCGATGAGACCCACCAGCGCCCCACCGATCAACCCGCGCAGCAAAGGGCTGGTGACAAGGGCCGCGGCCCGCACCACCGCGACGTTGATGACCATGACGACGCCGAGAGTCACCGCGGCGAATACACCGAGCACCAGCCCGACCAGTAGATCTACGAAATCGAACGTGTACGGGGGAACCTGGTATGCGTCCAAGAGCGTGCGACTGGTGACCCCGAAGAAGACGACGAATCCGAGTGTCGCTGCGATCAGCTGGGGGATGAACGCCGCTACATACCGGCCCTTTTCGGTGGGAGACAATTCTGTGGTGAGCACGACGGCAAACAGCGGGGCGCTGAACGCCGATCCCAAGCCCCCCGCCATCCCGGTCAGCGCGTACTCGTGCTTGGCTTCGTCCTCGTCGACACCCATTCGGGAAACGATCCAAGAACCCAGCGCACCACCCATCAGGATCAGCCCGAACGATGGCCCAAGGCTGGCGCCAACCACCAGGGACACAGCCGACAGCAGGACAAGGCGCGGGCCACTGGCAGGGTCGACCCATGCCTGTTGGGCAAACGCTATGGCTCCAGGCACCTCTTCCGGGACCGCCAACCAGCGACGAAGGGTGGCGACGGCGAGCCCGCCGGCGGCGATCAGCGGGATCCACCACCACTCGCCCGACCACCAATCCGTGCCGGCGTCATCGAAGAACAGACCGCTCCCGGTCTCCGTCACCGCGATATAGAGGAGGGCAAGCACCCCGGCAGCAAGCCCGATCGGAAAGGCGTACCCAAGCAGCCGCCGGTACCAGCGTTCGTCGATTGGAAGCACGACGGTGACCCTACCGAATCCTCTGGTGCGCCCGTTGGTGGGTCAGTCGCGCCAGCGGAGGAGGGCGGCGGTTCCGGGTTCCCATCCCTCCACGATGGCCTCGAAACGTGCCGCGGCCAGGTCCGGATCGGGGAGCGGTCCCATCACCCGTTGGTCGCCGGCCCACGCCTCCCATGAGGTGAGTGCCTTGAGGTGATGACCGTCCTCGGTGTGCACCCCTTCCGAGGTCACGAGGAGCCTCTCCTCCAGGCGCTTGCCCCCCGCTCTCAGCTCCGGACGGTCGAGGAGGATGGGGTCGGCGACCGAGACCACCCGGTCCAGCAATGCCAGATCTGCCTCGGCGAGCCCGTCGAGTTGCCACCGCCGCCGACCCGCGCCGATGGCGACGAGGTCGGCCCACAGCCGGGGGGCGACCAAGGTGAGCTTGCCCGCAACCAGCTTGCGGGTGGCGAACCGGTCGTCGAGCTCACCGAGCGCGTTGTAGATCACATTGCCGAGGGGATGGGCCCACCACGATCCCCGAATCGGTTCTCCGGCCACGAGCGCGGTCACGGATGGGAGGCGTTGGTCATGCACCAGCAGCAGCCCATCGGATTCGACGGCTTCGGTTATAGCTGCCACCGCTTGTCCGACCTGCATCCCCCGATTCTGGCAACCGTGGAGCCGGTCTGGGTGAGGAGCAGGCGCGTGGATCGGGTGATGGGGTAGCGTTGAGAGACATGGAGCTGACAGCCTCGTGACAAAAATCGCTGCCGGTAGTTTCCTTGTCGCGTTGATCCTCGCCGCGTGCGGCGGCTCGGCAGAGCCCGAAATCACCGTAACCGCGCAGCAGACGACAACGACCGCAGCTACCACCACCACCTCGTCGTCGACGACGACCACGGTCCTCATCACCTCGACAACGGCGGAGACCACCACGACGACCCTCGCCGCCATCACCATCACCATCGCCATCGTCGGTGACGACGAGTTCGGCACGCACACCTCGGAGACACTCGAGCTCCTTGCCGCCGATGCTCCCGATGGGTACGCCCAGGTGGTTGCATACATCGACGTCATCGAGGCCATCGATGCTGGCTCGGGGATGGACGTGTTTACAAAGACCTTCCTCGTCGGTCAGGAAACCGCCTATGCACCAGGCTTTAGTCGCGACGAACAGGTCGTGTGGTATGCAGGGACGATCGTGCACGACTCGTGTCATAGCAGGCTGTATTCGGAGGGCGAGCCCTACATCGGCCGGGACAGTGAGCTTGCCTGCATGCTTGACCAGCTGGACGCGCTCGAGGCCCTCGACCGCAGCGAATTCTTTGAGAGCTACGTGCAGGGTCTCATCGACGGTGTCGACGATCCGGAAAACGCGTACTGGAACGATCCGGACCGGCATTGGTGAGTCGGGCTCGGCTCCGATCGAAATGCTGACTTCGATGTGGTGAGGCACCAAAGGTGTGCCCACCAACCACCCTGCCTCCACAACGGATATACGCCCGCCAAGACCCGACCGGCAATATGGGCGCCCCGTCACCTGAGCCCAGGTAGCGCATATGTGCCGTTATGCGTGGTCTGCGGGACCTATTCCTCTAGAGACGATGTGGGTAGGGGGCGTATATGAGAACATGACAAACGAGAGATATCGAAGAGGAAAGGTTCTTGATGTACTCGCACAAGACGACCGCAAGGATTGTGGGCGTACTGTTCATCGTTGCCACGGCTTCGGCAATCATCGGTGGTTCTCTCCTCTTAGCCATTGAAGAACCCCTCGCAGACGTTGCTGCCGCCGAAGGTCAAGTGGTATTCGGAGCGCTTCTCGAACTGGTTTTGGCCATTTCCGTTGTTGGGATTGCGGTGATGATCTTCCCGGTGCTCAGGAAGCAAAACGAAGGAGTAGCTCTTGGCTACGTTGGTCTGAGGATCTTCGAGGGTGTACTCATCCTCGCTGCCACCATCAGCGCCCTAGTGGTGTTGACGTTGAGCCAAGATTACGTGCAAGCTGTCAGCGTTGAATCGTTGGGCGGTCTTTTGCTCGCTGTTCGTGAATGGAGCTTGCTGGTCGGGACGTTGTTTGTGTTCAGCCTGACTGCGCTGACCCTCAACGTCCTGCTGTATCAGTCAAAGCTCGTCCCAGCCTGGTTGTCGGTATGGGGTTTCGTCGGAGGCGCATTGCTTCTGGTGAGAGCCTTGCTGGAAATGTTCGGTCAGGAACTCTCAGGAGTGGTCCAGGCGATCCTTGCCGCTCCAATAGGCATCAATGAAATGGTTCTCGCGGTATGGCTGATCATCAAAGGATTCAATGTGGCTGCATTGGAGTCCGGGCCAGCAAAGGAGCCGGTGTCCAGCTAGCCGAAAGGAGCGTCCGATGTCAGACGAACGCACAGAACGAGCGTCACTACCTCCGCGGTGGTTCGTTCGCTCCGCCTGGTTCATACACCGCGGCTTGTACCGGGTCACCGGTGGCCGATTCGGATTGAGGCGTGCCAAGGCCGACCGCTACGGCATGATGCGTCTCACCACCACCGGGCGTCGCAGCGGCCAGGAGCGGACCGTGATCCTCGGCTACATCGAGGAAGGTCCGAACCTGGTCACCATGGCGATGAACGGCTGGGCCGACCCCGAGCCTGCGTGGTGGCTCAACCTCCAGGCGCATCCTGAAGTCAATGTCGTTCTCGTCGAAGGCCGACGCACGGTCCGGGGGCGGGCTGCAGAGGGAGAGGAACGGTCGCGACTATGGGCCCGGTGGCGAGAACTGGACACAAACCTGGACGCCTACGCGGCACTCCGGTCCCGCGAGACCGCCGTTGTGGTCCTGGAGCCACGGCCCGACCCCAACCGATGATGAGCGGGCCTCCAGACATACGGTCTCACCTACATACTCCACCAGCAGCCAGCACACGATATACGCGCGGGAATCTCGATAAAACGACCGCCCATAACCGGCTGGGAGGGATGATGTTGGCTGTATGGCCCGCACCCTGTCAGGCGGTGAGACGCCGGTTGAGCTGATAGCTCCAGCTCGGTTGGGTTCCCATTCCGTGTGGCAGTGGTGCAGGCCACCCGTTTGCCTTAAGCGAGGGAAAGGAGCAACACTGGCCCAGCACTTCGGTGCAACCCCTTGAGATCCGGGTGGGGTCTGACCCGATCAACCGGCTGACGCATCGCTGATGCTGTCCTGATAATGACCTGTCGACCCCACCCACCAAGCCCTTCTACGGGACGGTGTGACCTAATACGAGCCTGCCCACCACCAGGTGTGGCCCATCCCAGTCCTGTCCACCAACCCACCCGCTCCTTGACATACGAGATTCAATATGCGCCCCCTGCGCCGCTGTCTGGATGATCGGTTTCCACCGTCCCATGAGACCACACAGAAGAACACACCCGACGCCTTCTCAACTCAGTTCGCGGCGTCCGGGAACCGGCATTGGGCGCTTCCGGATCAGCTTCGCGGGAGCGTGGGAACGACACACCCGCATCGCAGCCGCGCGTTTCGAGGTGTTTCGCGATCTCTCGCGGACCAAATGCGGACCAAACGGCCGTTTCGAGGTCCACCCGAGGGCGTGATCGGGACTGGTCGCAGTGACGTTTGGCCTTGCGCCACAAGGGTTCTGGCGGTGGCGCCCTCGGCAAGATTCGAACTTGCGACACCCGGTTTAGGAAACCGGTGCTCTATCCCCTGAGCTACGAGGGCTTGATCTTTCAAACTACCTGGTCAAGTGGGCTTTCCGCTTCTTGAACAAGTCAATTCATCTCATCTCTCCAGATCGGCTCGCCGTTCCAGGTACTCGTCGCGGTCGACCTCACCTCTGGCATAGCGATCGTCGAGCAGGTCCGCGGTGCGGCTTCGGGCGCGCCCACCGGGGTCAGCCCAGCGCATGGTCGACCAAATCACCCACACGACCAGCACCGCGAACAGCCATCCGAAGATAGCCATCCCCAACCCCACCCGCCCATGTGACCTCCATCGGCCGATGCGAAGTCGGATCCGATGGTTGCCGGGATAGTTGCGACTAGTCGCACCCCTTTTGCTCCTCTCCGTCGCCGCTGAGCCGCTTAGGGTTCGACGATCACCTTGGCCCGCATCCACGGATGTGGTGTGCAGAAGTACTCGAATTCGCCCACCTCGTCGAATTGGTAGGACCAGGTGTCCCCGGTCTGCATGAACCCGGAGTCGAACGACCCGTCGACGGCGGTAGCGGTATGGATCATCTCGGGGTCGTCGTTGACCCAGGTGACGGTCGTACCTTGCTTCACGACCAGCACGTTGACGCTGTAGTCGGTGGGATCCTCCACTTCGGCGAACTCGTCTGGTGCGTCCATCGGCTGCGGTTCCCATGCACCGGGAACCATGGAAATGGTCGTACCGGAGTCGCCGGGGACGGCATCGTCATCGTCCTCGCCGACCTCTGCGGCACCCATCGCCTCGAAGATCTCCGGGTTCTCCTGCCCTTCGATGACGATCTGGCCCAGAGCGCCCTTGTCGAACGCTCTGCTCAGCGAGTGATCAACGAGCAGAACCGTCTGTGGCACCTGGCCGATCAGCTCGACCGCCACCCCACTTCCCGTTGGTACCAGCGTTGTCTGCGACCCGCGTAGCGGGGCGTTCAACAGCGCCCCCTCGGGGTATACGGCATCCCAATGCGAGCCGATGGCATGGAAACTCGAGATGAGGTTGAGCCCGCCATTGATGAAGTAGATCCGCATCTTCTCACCGACCTGCATGGTCGGGGCGTTGTCGCCGGTCAGGGCACCCACCGCCCCATTGAAGACGACGAACGAGGGGTTCTCATCGGTCATCGCGGTGCGGTCGGTTTCGACCAGGCCGGGATCGGTGCTCGAGGTGTAGTACTCGGACTGGACCACGTACAGCTCCTGGTCCACCGCCGGCAACGGCTCGGCCGGGTCGACGAGGATCCCCCCAACCATGCCGTGGGCGATGTGCGCAGGGACGTCGCCGAATGCGCAGTGATACATGAAGATGCCCGGATACAGCAGTCGGGCCTCGATGGTCTTGGTCTCCCCGGGAGCAACGGTGGTATCGGCCGCTCCTCCGCCCTGGCCGGTGACCGCGTGGAGGTCCACGTTGTGCGGGCGCTGGTTTCCTGCCGGGTTGGTGACGGTGAACCTGAGCACGTCACCGACGCGGGCGCGAATCATCGGACCCGGTGTCCCCATCGTTGCCGAGTCGTCTCCGCTGATCCGGTAACCCCACGTCTCGTACTCGACGCCGTCTGGCGTAATGGCGGTCACTCCCTCGACGACCTCGAAGTGCACCTCCACGATCGCCTGACTCGTCCTGCCAGACGCAGGCGGCACCGCAGGTGCATAGGACACGTTGATCTCCGATGCCGGCGCCGGCGCCAGCTCTGCCTTGGGTGTGAACTCGGGGATCACGTCGGCGGGCAGGGCAGTATTTGCTTCCGTGGGCGCGGCCTGCGCGCCGCCGGAGGAGACGGTGTCAGTCGTTCCGACCTCGGCGAGCAACTCGTCGACCGTCTCGGCGACGATGGAGTCATCCACGGAGTCGCGACCGGCGGTGACGAACAGTGCACCGGTTGCGATGGCCCCGGCGAGCAGCGCAGTCACCAGCCCCATGATGGCCACGCCACCAAGGGTCCAATGGGGGTGGGGCGGCGGGCTTGGCGGCTGTTGGCTCTTCGACGGCCGTTGTGCCGTTTGGGTCATGATCTCCTCCTGCGGGTAATTAGGGTGGCCCGGCATCCGGTGCCGAGCCACACATACGTCGAGTCTCGCTGGTGCAAGCGTTCACAAGGTCTCATCTGGCCGGATTTCAGATTAGACGCAAAGGTCCCGACCGGACTCTGAGTTTCCTCCCCTCGGAAGCGAAGTCCGGGCTGTGAATCAGCCAGCGCCGGTATCGCGGCTGTTGCGCGCGGAGGCCCCGACCGGGTCGGGGCCCCGCGCTCTCAGGTTGTTGCTTGCCGCTACTCCCTGATCCTCACACTTCCGCCGGCTCTGGCAGCCGGTAATCGAGTGGAATATCGACGGTCTCTTCACGCCCGGTGCCAGCCCAGAACAGGCCGCCACCGGTCACCACGAACACCAGACCGAGTCCCATCAGCACGAAGGCAACAGCCTGTGCTAGCTGGAGGGTGGAGGCGGTCACGGTGCCGACACCGAGGGTGCCGAACAGCGCGTGGGCCGTGCCGCTCCAGGCCTGGCCACGAGCCGGGCCCTCGATTGGATGCTGCCGGTCGAAGTCGCTCCAGTAGCGCCCGTCGACGTCGAACTCATAGGTCCCTGCGGCGAACACCTCGCCGTTGTACTCGACCTCTTCAGTGAGCACGACCGTCTGGGTGCCATGCAGCACGTGATAGCCGATCGTGGCCATCTGGAACATGTACTCCGTAGCCGTGTTGACCAGCGGATCGTCCGGATCAAGGTCTCCCTCGATGACCGGATACGCCCAACCACCTTCCTCGGCAGGAGCCGTGAGCAGCAGCATGATGGCGTCGGCACCTTCGGTGGTGCCCCGGTCGGTCAGCTGGCCGTCCTCGTTGTAGCTGAGCGTCACGTTCTCCGCTTCGCTGAAAGCCTGGAGGGCGTCATACCCGTCCTGGACCTGCAGGAAGGCGTATCCGCCTCCCAACGCGAAGCCCAAGCCGAACACGGCAAGCACGATTCCGATGATTTGCAGTCGCTTTGACATCACATTTCCCCTTTCGTGATTGTGAATTTCTTCACAAGCACAGGATACGATCCGGCGAACCATCTCGATAGGGGCAAAGGTCCCGAATGGCCACTCCCGAGTAAGGGCCGAACGACCCCTGTGCAGGCCGCGAGCCAGCGATACGGTGACAACAGACAAAGGAGCAGATGTGAGGGTACGCGAACTGATGACCGTCGACCCGGTGACGACGACCGCCGACACCCCGCTCAAAGAGGTGGCCAGGGTGATGCTCACCCGCCGGATCAGCTGCCTACCAGTCGTCGACGCTGCCGGGACGCTGATAGGGATCGTCACCGAAGGCGACATCGTTCATCAGGAATCTCGCAAGGCCCGTGGCGACATCCCAGGGCTGCTTCGCAGTCTTTTCGGCGATGACGGCGGGCCCGCTATCACGGCAGGCGAGGCCATGACCTCTCCGGCGATCACGATCGGACCGGACATCGACCACACCGTCGCCGCCAGGCTCATGGAGACGAGGGGGGTGAAGCCGCTCCCGGTGGTCGACGCCGACGGTCACGTGATCGGCATCGTCGGCCGCAGCGACATCATGGCCTCATTCGCCCGACCCGATGAGTTGATCGAAGACGAGATCCAGGTCGACATCCTGGATGCGATCATGTGGACGGAACCGGGTGCGGTCGATGTCGAAGTCACTGAAGGCCAGGTGACACTCACCGGCTCGGTCCCGAATAGGACCGACGCTCGCATCCTCGAAGTGCTTACCAGGCGCCTCGACGGAGTCGTCGATGTGAACGTCGACGAGGTCCGCTACGCATACGACGACACCAAAGCCGCGCAGTCCGCAGGTGCCCCCTTTGGCCTCCGGTAACCAGGTTCAAAGAAGTTACGGACCGTCCCTCCCGGGACGGTCCGCAGTATTTGGCGTTGATTGGTCAGCGGGATGCAATCTCCCGTTTGTTACGTACTCGACACAATCTTCCGGATGCGCACCGTCTGGAAGCGCAGCACGAGGATGATGGTGGCGAGCCCCAAGAGGATCGAGAACAGGTAGGTCGACACACCAAAGTCGACACACCAAAGCGGCGAGCCGCCTCCAGCCAGATCGACCACTCCTCGGCATTGGCCAGCGTCGAATCGCTACCGGTGGCAATGAGCGTCCCGACGATGAGGTGGAGCACCACCGCCCCGACGATGAGCATCATGCCCATCGCCATCAGGCCCATGAACGCACGCCCGGTCGGGGGCATGGTCAACGTCTTCACCTCGGAACCGACAGCCTCTTGCATGCCGCTTCCGCCTGCACGGAAGGCGCCCAGGATGCGTGCGATCGTAAAGGCGATCGCCGCAAACACCGCAGCAAACCCGATGAAGTCGCGCGCCTACGTCTCGCCCCAATCCTCCGGCGCGTAGTGGTGCTCGCGACGCTCTTCGACCCGCGCCGCATACGCCGCAGCCTCGCTGCGGCGAGCCATGCCCATCTTGGCCAGGAGATTGGAGACGTAGTTCTTGACCGTCTTCTCGGCGAGATACATCTCATCGGCGATCTCGCGGTTGGTCTTTCCTTCGGCGAGGCGGGTGAGGATGCGGCGTTCCTGGCCGGAGAGCTTGGAGATCAGATCGTCCTCGCGATCGGCGTCGCGAAGCTTGGTGAACAGCTTCTCGGTCATCGCCGGGTCGAGTAGCGACTCGCCGGCGCCGACCGCACGCACCGCGTCGACGATGGCCTCGGTATCGATGCGCTTCAACAGGTATCCAGAGGCCCCCGCCTCGATCGATGACATGAGAGCCTCTTCGTCGGCGAAGGAGCTGAGGATCAAGACCGCAACATCGGGGAAACGTCGGCGAACCCTGCGCGTGGCCTCGACCCCTGAACCGTCCGGCAGCCGGACATCCATGACAACGACGTCGGGAGCGTTGAATCCGACCTGGCGCACCACATCCGCCGCCGTGTCCACTTCGCCCACCACTTCGATCCCGTTCTGGGCTTCGAGGAGGGCGCGCAGACCCCGTCTCACGACTTCGTGGTCGTCGACGAGGAGGACCCGCAGCGGTCTTTGTGCTTCGTCATCCATGATTGCACCGTACCGCACCACACGACGATGGTGAAGGGCCGTTCGGCCCTGCACCATCGCCTAGTCTCGTTTGGACATGAACGAGAACGGGCTAGGTGCCAAGGGACTGCGCGATCTGGTTCGCAGCGCAGCGACCGTCGCCAGCCAGACCGACCTCGAGGACCTGCTGGAGGCGACGGTGGTCGCCGGCATGGAGCTGACCGGAGCCAGCTACGGGGCGCTGGGGGTGCTCGGCGAGCATGGGAACCTGATCCAGTTCTCGTACCGCGGCATCGATGAGGAAACGGCCGACAAGATCGGTGCGCTACCCCAGGGGCGCGGCGTCCTTGGTCTGATCAGTGGAGAAGGCAAGTCTTACCTGTTGGACGATATCGCCGCCCATCCCGACGCCGTCGGGTTTCCCGACCACCACCCGGCCATGGATAGCTTCCTCGGAGTTCCGGTGAGAGCCGGCGATCGTGTGTTCGGCAACCTGTATCTGACCAACAAGCCGGGGGGTTTTACCGAGCTGGACCAGTCGCTGATCGAGGCGCTCGCCGAGATCGCAGGGTCGGCGGTGTTGAGCATCCGCCTCCAGTCCCGACTCCGGCGCCTGGCGGTGGTGGAGGATCGAGAGCGGATCGCAAGAGACATTCACGACGCCATCATCCAGGAGCTGTTTGCCATGGGACTGGAGCTGCAAGCGACGGCGCTACGCAGTGAAGACGACGAGATAAGGGCCACACTGCGCGACCATGCGGACCGCCTCGATCGCACCATCCAAAGTCTGCGCGAGCTGATATTCGAGCTACGCCGGCCTCCCGCCGAGCAGCGGGACCTGCGGGCCGAGATCGACGATCTCATCACCCGGCTCGGGGGCGCTCGCCGGACGGAGGTCGAGGTCACCTACAGCGGCATCTTTGCCGGGATCACCGAATCGACTATCGACGACGTGCTCCAGCTGGTGCGAGAAGCGCTGAGCAACGCGCTGCGCCACTCGGAAGCCGAAACCATCAACGTCGTCATCAGCGCCGGCGACGACACAGTCGGCATCGAGGTCCAGGATGACGGCCGCGGCTTCGATCTCGCCGTCGAAGAACCGGGCCTTGGCCTGTCAAGCATGGGTTCACGAACCGAACGTGCCGGCGGCACCTTGCGCATCGCCACGGCACCCGGTGAAGGCACCGTTGTCTCAATCACGGTGCCTTTCTAGAGTTACCGGTGCGTTGCCAACGAGCCGATGACCCCGCCGCCGCCAACCTCATCCACGATTCCACCGAACACAGGTGATACCAAGCACTGCCTCGACTTCGGGACACAGGCTCTCCCCCGACAGGCTGTGCCCAGGAGGCCTATAGCCGCCGCAAGGAGATGGCGTTCGCCGGTCTCGATCGTATACGGAGATATGAGTGCTTGATAGCTCATCCCCGAGGCGGTTGCTAAGGGCGCGAATGTTACGCAGCGAGGGGCTTCAGAGTTCGGCACCGACGACCGAATATCCATGTATGCCTGACGCGATCCCGTATCCATCGAAGACACGCCAGGTACTGATTGGAACCATCGTCGCAGTGTGGTTCGTCACCTTCGCCGCGGTCGGGATTGGGACGATGGAGGTGAGCAAGGTCTGCGCCATCGACGACCGGGCCGATACGGTGCCGGGCCACAGCTGGTCGCGGGACCCCTACAACGACTGCGAGTGGACCCTCTACAGCGGGACCTACCCGTTCTGGAGGAGGGCCTCTGCAGAGATCTACCAGGCCAACGGAGTTGTTCGTCCGCCGAAGCCGACCCTGGTCGACCGGTGGCAGGTAGGCATGGTGTTGGTGGCTGCGTCGCTCACAGCCGGATTGAGCCTGTGGCTCATGCACCTTCGCCCAGAGGAGGAAAAGGAGGAGCAGCTGGATGCTGCTCCCGTCCCGGCCCACCTAGACGCCACCTAGCGAAGCGACGCCCCGCACCACATCGGTGATGACGTCCTCGCCTTTCTCGCCTTCCTCGTTGCGGCGCCGGCGATGACCCGGGTGACTGCCTAGGCCTTGCCCAGCCTCACTGAACACTGCGACAGCACGATTGAACACTTCCACCAGTGGCACTGAACGCCCAGACGTGTTGGGTTTGCTCGAAAGTGGTAAAACCTGGTTCATATTCCGACATCGCGTCGGTGGCGCTAGCTGGCTTCGGAGATACCCTTCCCGGGTCCGAGTCATTCGCCGGACCGGGATGCTCCTTCGTTCTTCTTAGGGAGACCCAGAGCCCGGTGGAGGTGGGATGAGCGGTAGTGAGCCGCTCATCCAGTGCGACCGCCCCGCACGGTGTCCCCCCTTCCGTGCGGGGCGATTCTTTCCCAGGTTGTTGATACTTGGCTGTTGCTACTCGATATGAAGACTTCATGGATCGTTACCGACCTGTCGATAATCGAACTGTGGAATAGCCCAATTGCACTAAACCTCATCGCCCCTTCGGGCGTGTAACAGGCAACAAGTCATGACAGCGCAGCCAAGATCCCGGTCGGCCAGCAGGGACCCGAGCGCCGGAAAGGAACCGGTGCCGATTCACGCTGTGGTCTCGTTCGAGAAGTTCTACGAGCGGGAGTTCCGGGCTGTCGTAGGCCTCGCCTACGCCCTCTCCGGGAGCCGGTCTGCGGCAGAAGACCTAGCGCAGGATGCTTTCGTGGCCGCCCACCGAAATTGGGGGAAGATCTCGCAATATGACAAGCCCGAGGCATGGGTACGACGGGTGGTCGCCAACCTCTCGGTGTCTCGCTTTCGCAAGAGCGTCAGCGAGGCGAAGGCGCTGGCGCGGATGAACCGGGACGAACATGTTCTGCCAGAGCTTCCCGCCGAGGCCGACGAGTTTTGGGAGGCAGTGCGAGCGCTCCCCAGGCGTCAAGCCCAGACCATCGCTCTCCACTACCTCGAGGATCGCCCCATCGCCGAGATCGCCGAGATCCTCGAATGCAGTCCGAACACCATCAAAGTTCACCTTCACAAGGGAAGAGCCGGGCTGGCTTCCCGTCTTGGCCTGGATAGGGAGGCAGCATCATGACCATGCTCGACGACCGCGCCCGCCTTGCGGTAGATGCCATCGAGCGCAGCGTCGCCGACCAAGCTTCGGCTGCCGGTTTTGCCGGCTTCGCCGTCGCCCAGCGCCGCCACGCCATGTGGACGGGCGCCGGGTGGGCTCTGGCGGGGTCCGCCGTAGCCGCAACGCTGGTAGTGACGGCAATATTCACTCCGTCGCCGGAACCCGACGTCGCTACTACGACACCGGAACCGATCGTGGTGACGACGGCTCAGGTCACGGAAACCACCGAAGCTCCAACACCGGATCTCAATCCTGTGGTGACCCCGGAAGTCGCCCCGGCGACCGAAGGCCCGCCCACCACCGAAGTCCCATCGACGACCGAGGCGCCAACGACGACTTTGGACACCACGCCGCCGTCTTTGACGATTACGTCACCGGAGGATGGTGCCCACTTCGAGGAGGAGGTCGTGACGTTCTCCGGCTCGACCGAACCAGGGGCGACGGTGATAGCCGGGGGCAAGTGGGAGGCCGCGGTGAGCGAGGAAGGCCAATGGTCGATCCAGCTGGTGCTTTCCGAGGGTGCCAACGGCGCTTCGTTCGTTGCCACCGATCAGGCAGGAAACGAGGCCTCGGCGCGTATCACCGTGCACTTTGACCCAACAGAGCCGCCGGAAGAAGAGCCACCACCGCCCGAAGAGGGGGTCGAGTTCACCGCCTTCGCCACGTTTGGATCGTGCGAGCTGAACCCGCCGTATGACGTGTACTACGGCATGGCAGACCCGGGAACCAAGGTGACGATCACCTCGGAGTACGGCTCGGGTTCGGTGAACGCCGACGCCGAGGGCAATTGGGAGAAGAAGGTGATCTTCGCGACCGCCCCGTACGGTGAGACGTTCGTGGTCACGGTGAAGGACCACACCGGGAAGAAGAAGAGCTTCGAGTTCGTGTCCTGGGCCGAGGGCTAGGAGAGTCGCAAGTCGCAAGACGTTCTGACGCTCGGAGCCAGTTTCTAGGTATCGGATCCCGGCTGCCGAGGGCCGGTGCCGGTGGCCGCCTCTAGGCCGAAACTCCGAAGAGCTGCTCGATGGCGTCGGCCAGCTGTGCTCCAGTCAAGCCTCCCAGCTGGACGTGGACCACCGTGCCATCGGCGTCATAGAAGGCGGTCATGGGTGAACCCCGCATCCCGAATGTGCCGGTGCTGAGGCCACTCCCTGTTGAGCCTCCGATGTCCTTGGCCAGCGGCCACACTCCGGCGATACCCCACTTTTCGGCATCGGCAAGGCCCCTGCCGCTGTCCTGGGTATTGATGCCGACGAACTGCACCTCATCTTCTACTCGTTGAGAAACGGCGAGGTACTCAGGGATCTCGTCTTCGCACACCTCACACCAGGAGGCGAAGAAGGCGGCGACCGTCGGCTTCCCCCGGAAGTCGGCGATGGCCACCCTGCCGTCGCCGTCGAGCTGCGGCAGATCCCACGCCTCCGCCGTCGTGTCGCCTACTTCGGGATCGGGCCACAACAGCACGAGCGCCACGATCAGTATCCCGACCACCGATGCTGCGACGGCAATGTTGCGCACCATGCCGCGGCGAGCCCTGCGCTGGGCTTCCTGTTCGCGCTCACGATGCCGCTGATCTTTGGCTTGCGCCTTGGTCACTCGGGCCACTGAGGAGACAAACGAATAAGTGGGGTCCGCGATTCCCATCTTGGTCCAGGGGTTGTCTGGTCGACCTACCCTTGCGCGGTGCCACAGCCGCGACTCGTCGACGCCAACGGAATCCAACTCGCCGTCACCGAAGCCGGAGAAGGGGAGCCGGTCGTGTTGGTTCACGGTTTTCCCGAGCTCGCTTACTCGTGGCGCTACCAACTCCCTGCCCTCGCCGACGCCGGGCTGCGTGTCATCGCTTACGACCAGCGCGGCTACGGAGAATCATCCAAACCCGCGTCGATCGAGGATTACGCCATCACCGCGCTCGTCGATGACCTGATCGGGCTGCTCGACGCCGAGGAATTCGATTCGGCTGCCCTCGTAGGCCACGACTGGGGCAGCATCGTGGTGTGGAGTGCCGCAGTGATGTTTCCGGAGCGGGTGTCCAAGGTGGTCAGCCTCAACGTTCCCTACCGCGGCTGGTGTACCGGATTCCCCTCGATTGAATACATCAAGGAACACCTCGTCGATCGCTTCGGCTATGTCTTGTACTTCCAGGAGACGGGCCGGGTGGAGAAGTCCTTTGGTGCCGATCCGGCACGATGGCTGAAACGGTCCTACCAGGGCGTGACCGCAAACACCGAGTTTCAGGGCGACGACGAATTCGCCGTCTACGTAGACGCTTTCGCAGCAGGCGGCATTACTGGACCGGTCAACTACTACCGCAACATCGACGCCAACATCGAAGCCACGGCGCACCTCAAGGACGCAGAGGTGAGCCAGCCCACGTTGATGGTCACCACGGATTACGACCCGATCCTTCCGCCGAGCCTCGCTGAGGGGATGGACCGGTGGGTGCCCGACCTGCGGATTGCCCACATCGAGAACTGTGGTCACTGGACGCAGCAGGAGCAGCCCGACAGGGTGAACGAGTTGCTCACCGGCTTTCTCGCTCAACCCAGGTGACACGTCGCCACGCTGGCGCCTGATACGCTGCACGGATGGCAGACGAACGCATCGCCGCCTTCATCGACTACGAGAACCGCGCCATCGGCGCCCGCGAGGATCTCGGCATCGAGTTCCGGTTCAAGCCGATCGCCGATGCGCTTGCCGAGCGGGGCCGGGTGGTGGTGCGGCGGGCGTACGCCGACTGGACGCACTTCGACAAGGACCGCCACATGCTGACGGCCAACCAGGTGGAGCTGATCGAGATCCCACAACGCCGGGGCACCGTGCGCAAGAACGCCGCCGACATCAAGATGGCGGTCGATGCCGTCGAACTCGCCTTCGAACGTGGCTACGTGACCGCGTTTGCTGTATGCACGGGTGATTCGGACTTCACTCTGCTGGTGCACAAGCTGCGCGAACTCAACCGATTCGTCATCGGGATCGGGTTGAAGGCGTCGACCTCTGCGCTGCTGCCGGCGGCGTGCGACGAGTTTTTGTTCTACGAGAATCTGGCAGGGGTCGACGTTCCAGACCGCAAGCCGGTGGAGCAACCACAGCCGGCGATATCGGCGGATGCCACCTCCCCCGAGGCGGTGATCGTCCCCACACTGACCGGCCTCATCCGTGCCGGCGACGGCGAGGTGCGGGCGTCAATGGTGAAACGAGCGCTGCTGCGCAAGGATCCCACCTTCACCGAGGGGGACTATGGCTTCCGCGGATTCCGCGAGCTGTTGCGCCACCTCGAGGAGAAGGGCGTCGTGGCCCTAGACGAGGACCGCGGTGGCGGCGACCCCATCGTGACCTTCCCCGATCGGGGGAGGGGAGAGGACGCCGCCTTCGGCATGCTCCATGACGTGGTGGCGGAGCTGGCAAAGGAGGGCGACCAGGTGCACATGTCCGGCCTCAAGGACGAGATGCGAAAGCGCCAGCCCGACTTCTCCGAGAAGCAACTCGGGTACTCCGGGTTCCTTCAGTTCGTCAAGGCCGCCAACGCCCGCGGCTATATCGAATATGAGTTTTCGGACGACGCCGACGGGTACGTGCTGACGCTGACGTAGTAGCAAGTACCAAGTACCGAGTACTGCATCGAGCGGCCCTGACGATGCCGGGTTGACAAGTATATCCGCGTGCGATATAACTGTGACCGACACACCGTGGCCACGGTTGTCTCTGTAAGGAGATCGCACCACCGTGACGGAAGCCGAGAGAGACCCACAAGACCTGCTGCCGCTGCCACTGGCTCAGCTCCACATCCTGTTGGCACTCGCCGACGGGGACAAGCACGGCTATGCCGTGATGAGCGAAGTCGAGCGGATGACCGACGGCGAGGTCTCGATGGGTCCCGGCACCCTGTATGGGGCGATCAAACGCATGTTGAATGCAGACCTGATCGAGGAATCCGACAATCGACCTGATCCCGAGCTCGACGATGAACGTCGCCGCTACTACCGGGTGACCGGGTACGGGGCGCGAGTACTCACCGCCGAACTGGCTCGACTCGAGCAGTTGGTGCGTGCCGCAGAAGCCAAGAAGGTGGCGTCGCGGCTCATGCCCGGTTGGGAGGGTGCGCCATGACCCGCTCTGAGCGCGTGTATCGGGTGATGCTGCTGGTGTATCCAGAGGACCATCGCCGCGACTACGGCGATGCGATGCTGGGGCTGCTCCGGGACCGCCTGCGTCGTGACGGGGGAGGCTTGGGCACGGTTCGGGTGTGGGCCAGCGTCGGGCCCGATTTGGTTGGCTCTGCGTTCATCGAACGATTGGAGACAGCCATGAACACGCAAACCTGGACCAACCGATGGTGGGAAGTCACCGTCATCCTTTACGCCATCGTGCAGGTGGTATTCGGAGTGGTCATCGCCCTCAACTTGTACCCCGGTTGGGCCATTTTGATCGGCTTCGGTCCCGCTGCTTTGCTTCTCGGAGGCCTCGTCCTGAGACAGCATCAGCGTGGCCTGGCGACGCTGATGATCATTGTGGGGAGCCTGCTTCCCTGGATCTTCTTCTGGATGATGTATCCGTTTGTCGTCGCGGCCATCGTGATCGGCGGCGGGCTGGGGACCGGCAAGATCGGTAAATCGGCCACGTCGGAGCCCGCCTCCGTCTAGTTCTCGGCACCCCACCTCCTCGCAAGCGGTAGGTTCAGCGCCAGCGACCGCCGTTGACGAGGAGGTGTGGCGTGTCCGCAGCAGAGAACAAGGCGCTGGTCGATCGCTACATCCAAGAGGTCTGGGTGGAGCACAACCCTGAAGCGATCGCTCGTTTCGTCGCCCCCGATTATCAGCGCCATATCGCCCCTGGGACGCCGACGCTCGACCCGGAGACCCA
>PVMK01119875.1_pt1 | contig 25771 bp, 24 predicted proteins | sample 1853481 | NCBI WGS metagenome assembly PVMK01 (sample SAMN08533507, study PRJNA380276) | Marine sediment metagenome, whole genome shotgun sequencing project.
AACCCATGAAAAGAACACCGAAAAAACCGTTGAAACTGCGGTAGCCGACAGCAAATACGGGAGCATCGAAAATTATCTAACCTGCCGGGATCGAGGCATCAAGGCCCATTTTTCATCGCTGGAGCAAACTCAAAAAGGTACCGGCACGAAAAAAGGTATCTTTCCCAAAGAAGCTTTTACCTACAATGCTGAAACTGACACTTTTACCTGTCCGGCCGACCAAAGCCTGAAAAGACGCAAGTTTTATAAAAAGCGTCAACACTATGAATATATCGCTTCTGCGGGCACATGTAACCGTTGCCAACTTAAAGAGCAGTGTACGAAGGCCAAATCCGGTCGCACCCTTAAACGCCATGTCAGACAAGATGATTTAGATTCTATGCTCCAGCAAGCCAGCAGCCCGGAATCTAAAAAGGATATCAGAACCCGCCAGCATCTAATGGAACGCTCATTTGCTCGTGGAACCCGCTACGGATATCAACGCGCCCGTTGGCGAAGGCTGTGGCGAGTTCAAATTCAGGAATACCTTACGGCTGCGATCCAAAACATTATGATTCTCTTGGAAGATGTCAAAGCGCCTGCCACTGCATTGCAGATGCGGGTGGCGGCAAAGGCTGTTGAGCAGACACGTAGAACAAAGCCCTGCGGGATGATTAATCTATTTAACCCGCTGGCGAGCAATATCGCTCGATTTTGTCGCACTTTGGAGAAGCTTTTGCCTTGCCATATTGCTGAGATCATTGGCTGAGCGTAAATCAAACCAAATTAAGAAAATAACCAAAATTTGCGCTCACAAAATATCGATTCAGGCAACAGCCCGTTAATTAAACATGCGATTGCGGTTGATGGAAATACAACCCATTACAGTAACCCTATATAAATTAGAATTTGCGAATCTGTTTTCAAGGAAATGAAAAACAAAAACAATATGTGAATTGTCGATTCCGTAACACAATGAGAAAAATAACCAAATGATGGGTTTCGGCTATGAACCCATCATCACTATAATTTGCACCTTCCGTTCGCTAATCCTAAATTTTTCGAGCACCTTCAAAGATTCAGTTAAGGCACGGATGTCACAATTTTGGGCAAGCCAAATTTTGTTACATTAGCTAATGAAATTCAGAATAAATAGGTTTTTCCCAAAAATGCTGTTAAGTGTATTTTAGATTATAATTTTTCTTTATCGCGGGCATTAGGGGCATTACACATAGAAGGGGGAGGCGAAATTGTGCACACAAATAAAAAGGGATTACCTTATCCAGGTAATCCCCTTGATTGTCATGGATGATTGAGAAAGTCAGCTCTACTTAGGTTAAGCGCTTCGTCCTTCCACTACTTGGTACCTTTGATTGTTGCTTGAAGCGCCAATCCACTCTCGGTTAGCTGATAAATCGTAATATTATCCAATAGGATTTCCTCGCCTACAGCTCCACCTTTGTCGCTGGCTTTAGCCGCAGCATCTGCATAACCACCCAATTCCCACCCGCTTTTAATGAACCTATTCATTGTATTATGATCGTGAAAAATAAAAATAGTTCGAAAATCTTTGACCCCCAGCCCCAACCCAATACCAACTTCGCCCATTTTCATGTAAGTGTGTTTTCCGTTTTTATTATGTTTTTTAATACCCCGTCCGCTTGCGGGGGGAGCTTCATTGTTTTTCACAACACCGTACCCACCACCGAAACTGGCGAATATGACATTGATATTGGCATCGCTGAAAACAGCGTATCCTGCTGCCTTCGCAATTTGAAATTTCGCCTGTGGTCGAATGCGATAAAGCTCTGCCAGCGTGTTTTTTTTCATATCAAGAATGGCATGCCGCTTATCCGGGGGCGTCTTACCTTTGGTTGTCGCACAACCCAATAAAAGAATGGTGAAAAATAAAGCACATAATCCGATTTTACATATTTTCATGATTTTTTCCTTTTCGATCAATGATAAAAAGTTGAGCGTTTTTAAGATCACAACTTTCATAATTTATGGAATTGACCAAACCTTTTATCGGCAATAGGGGCGGAATCCTTTAGTTCTTCACTACCCAGCGTTTGAAGAATTTATTTCGGTGCTGGTTTTAAATAATCAGATCTAATACCTTGTTATTAGACCATTCTAGTTCCTAACAAGAAAATTCTAATACCTTTCTAATACCACATCTATCTTTTTTATCAGAAAAAATCATACTCATGCCGTATTGTAATATGTTGGTTTTTATGAATGGTATACTTAAACATCATTAATTTACCAAATTAACTATTTGCTCGGGATTGCTTCCGGAAACGACATCGTTAAGTCACATATTTATGCAATTCGGCCGTCTTATTTGCCAGTAAAGTTTTCGCTAAATTGAGCCTTATTTGTAGAGCAGGAGTCTGATCAATCTATTAAAATTCAAAAGGGGGGGGTAAGATGGAAAAGGCATATAAGTTCCTGCAGCTTACGTTACTTGGGCTAATAGTAGGGATTTTAATTATCCTGCTATCCCAGCTCAATTATTGGGCCTATGATATTAAAATGACATTGCGAAAGTCTGCTGTCTACCAAAATAGTGAAAAAGTTAGACAATTTTTGGAAAAAAATAAAAAACAACCACCCGCTTGCACTAAGCCGAATGCACCGAAATACAAAATTTAAATTGATAATGACATAAATTCTATTTAATGATACGGAGGGCAGGTTATGAAGAAAAGAGATTTTTTAGCTGGGATGTGTTGCGGGGTCTTTATTGCAAGGGCGAGTGAATTAGATTTATCAAAAATTTCTCAGATCATTACAGTTGCATTAATCGTTTTAGCTCTTAGTTCATTATGGGAGTGGATCAAAAATGCAACAACTAAAGTTGCAAGCAGAAATATTGCTCTCCGGCGCCTTCCAAAATACTCATAAATTTGTTTTTTATTGAATATTAAAAAATCGGAACAAAATAAATATCAATCAATTGTAATTTTAGGGGTGAAAACATGATAAATAAATCCGCTATCATTGTTTTGAGTTCTTTGGCTTTGATCTGTACATCAGTATATGCTCAGGATTGGAAAGACAATTGGAGAAACAGCCCTCTAACAACTAAAAATTCAAATGAATGGAGAAAGAAACCGTACATCAGCAAAGACCTCCGATAGCTTGGAGAAATTCTCCCTTGAGCGCTAGGCAATCCCAATCCAAATTGCGATGGAACACAGGGCAAGTGGCAGAAAAGCCCGACCTGAATTGGAGGAATAGCCTTTATATTAAAAAGACCTGTAGATTCGAGCAGATGGCATAATCGTTGGGATAAAAGAAAATGGAGATATAGCCCGCTAAATTGGAGACACTCTGAATTGACGATACAAAAATTGCAACTATAAAATATGAAGGGCGGGATCAGTTCTTCAGAGGGTCAGGGAATGGGCGCCTTCCGATATGAAGAGTGACAAAGCGCCTCTCCCCAAAGGAAAAAAAAGAGTATGCAAAGGCCCAGATCGAAACTATAGCTGATGAAGTAGAAACAATCTCGGAAGAAGCTCCTCGATCATTTAGGGCCTACCGAGAATTATTTTATTGTCATTAGTGGGAAAAACTCTTTTAGAATAGCAAAAAATGTTCAAAAAAGTATTCACTTGGCACCGGGAGGGCCAATAGAAATATACAGTTCCACCGCAGCAAACAACTAAAAGTCATTTCAAAACCCTATAGAGGGTCGATTTTTCGACCGTTTGGTTAGAAAGCGTTTGGCGCAGCGGAGCGAATAATTGAAATTGTTTGACTGGACAGGAGTGTTAGCTTCAGTTTTTCAAATTTAGCGCGACAAACTTAGGGCTTCCCAAAACATGCAAACCTACCTGGAGGAGGGTTTTGAAATGGCTTCTAATTAAAAATAGCTTCGATCAAATCTGAAAATCGGAGCTTTACCGAATATGATTTATCTCTTTTAATGTGGCCAAGTTTAGACGAGAATTTTTAAAAAATCTTGCCAGTGTTTATATTAACAGCCTTTGGCCTGAATGAATCACGATGGGTTTTTCATAGATTCAGTCCTTGAAATGACGCTGTCATAGGGAATCATGTCTTTGCCGATTAATATTTTTATGTGGTTGCCTAAATGTTCTAGTTCAATGACGTTCTTCTTAGCACAGTGACCGGGGATTTCTTGAAGCAGTCTGGAAACATTTTGAGAATGACTATAATAATAAAAGATTTTAGTTGTTTCATGGTTAAAACTACTTGCATTCTTCAACCGTGTTACCTTAAACCCTTTTTGTCTTAAATAATTTCCCAAGCGGCTCGCCATTCCATTAACACCATTTCCATTTGAAATCTCAATTTCAACTTCGACGGTAAAATCCTTGTTTTTACGTTGTTCTTTTGGGGAAATTTTGTTCACATCTTTGTTATTTTTAATTGAGAACATCTGGTTTTCAGAAATACCCGGAGCTCCTGACAGGCCGCTTTGGACTTTTCTTGGGTTGAAATTCGATCTTATTCTTTTCACGGTCGTCTGATCCTGTTGTTGAGCAAGCCCAGACGCTTGTCTTATTGATTTCCGAATTATTTTTGCCTTAGAGTCTTTTTCTACATCGTCGCTTGAAACAGATGGGGTGACATGGGTTGAGGCTTTCGTTTGAAAACTTTTGGCATTGTACTTACGCGCTATCTCATAATTGCCTTCCTTGAAAAGAATCTGCCCTAATTTATAATTTGCGCTTAATTCGTCTCCGGTGAGTCTAAATTGTTCAAGCGCCAGCTCGAATGCGCCCTTCTTTGCATATGCAAGCCCCAGATTATTACGAAAACGTTTGTTCTGTTCATCCAACGCAATGGCTTTCAGAAATGCATCGATGGCGGGGTCATAATCTCCACTAAGCAGATAGGCAAATCCTAAATTGTTATAGACATAGTCTAGATTCGGATCTATTTTTATTGCGAGTTTATAGGAATGGATGGCGTTTTTAAAATCCCAAAGTTGATCATAAGAGACACCCAGCGCATTGTATGCTTTTACAAAGAAGGGATCAATGAGGATAATCTCTTTAAGTTCTTCGATGGCAATTTTATGCTTGCTTTTTTTCTGGAAATACCTTGCCATCCGATACTTTGCTTCTGCATCTCCATCGACCTTTCTGATAGAAGACAAAAATTTATTCACATTTTCATAACTGATATTACCAGCAGGTCCCTCCTGATTCGGATACGGATTTCGGTGGACAAAATTTTCTTTTGAATAACAACCGATCAAGAAAAAAACCGCTGATAGAAAAACCACAACATATTTGCAGAATCGATATTTTCTTTTCATTTAAAGCCCCCTGGTTGTTCAGCTCGATAAATATATCTGATTTCGATATACTTTTTGGGAAGCCGGCCGTTATAATTGACCTTCAGCTGCCTTGACTTTTTTCAGGTTTTCGTTGGCCCTGGCATAGAAGCCCGGTTGGACCTCTATGGCCTTTTCAAAACAGCGAACCGCTTCCTCAAACTTTCCCTTCTTCAAATAGATACATCCCAAATTGTTATAAGCGCGCGCCCTTCCACCAGCTTGTCTGAATGCTTGCAGTGCATTAGAATATTGCTCAAGATTAGCATAGGCCATTCCCAAGTTGTTATACACTTTGCTTTTGGTATATTTTAGATCAATGGCCCTATTAAACGCGCGAGCTGCTTTTTTGAATTCTCCGGTCATAGTGTATGAAACGCCTAAATTGTTGTACAATAGACCATTATCAGGTTTAATCACCAGAGCGGATTTGTATGCCCGGACGGCTTTTTCGAATTTTTTCTGAAAATCATATATGTTGCCCAAAAAATTATGAGCTTTCCAAAGTGCGGGGTTAAGTTTAAGCGCTTTTTGAAAATTAATTTCTGCTTCACCATATTCTTTCTTACCAAATAAGGCCCGGCCTAAGCCTTCATAAGCCAATGCAAAGTTGGGATCCTTTTCAAGCACAATTTTAAATTGACCGATGGCTTCATCATTTTTTTTCCCGATCAGCAGCGCCAGGCCTTTTTTATATTCGACCCGCAAGTTGCCCGGATTAAGCTGAAGGGATCTCTCGTATTGCAGATATGCGATGTGCAGCTTGCCTCTACTTAACAACGTATCCCCGAGTCTCTCATATTCGTCGCCGGTCATTTCGGGTAATTTTTTATCTAATAGCTCATCCGGGAATTCAGATGAAACACGCGTTGCAGCGATTTCATCCACCCTCCGGATGCGGCTTTTGTCGCTTGAGGCACAGCCCCAAAAAACAAAGATTGTTAAAATAAAACCAATTAGCAAGATCGGTTGGCAGTCAAAAACCTTTTGTTTTTCTTTTGTTCGCATATCCCCATTCCTCATTTTTTCTTAAAATGGCACAATAAAATTACGGTAGATGCTGATTATAGCCGGCCCGATAATCACAATAAAAAGCGCTGGAAAAATGAACAAGATCAGTGGCAATATTAATTTTACCGGCATCTTGGCCGCCATCTCTTCTGCCCTCTGAAATCTTTCGGTTCTAAATGACTCTGAATACACCCGCAGCGTATCAGCGACACTCGTACCGAATTTGTCAGCTTGAATTAACAAGGTGACAAGATTGCTCACTTCCTCAAGATTAGTGCGCGCTGCCAGGTTTCTTAGGGCATCCTGGCGCTGTTTACCAGCTCTTAACTCAAGACCTAGAAAGGCGAATTCATCGCTCAGATCCGGACTTTGTAGTTTACTCTCTTTGGCAACCCGATTGATCGCTTCATCCATCCCCATTCCAGCCTCCACACAAACCACCATCAGATCGAGCGCATCGGGTAAGGCTTTCAGTAACTTTTCTCGCCTTTTCTCTGTTTTCTGTCGAAGCCAAATGTCGGGAAGATAGAAGCCCAAAAAAGGTATAAAAACACCCAGGGCGATGGTCCACTGACCGTTCATAACCGTAAAAACAAAAATCCGGAGCACTAGAAAAATTGCCAAAAAAAGTGCCGAAAGAAAGCATTTGACTCCCCATAAAATTAGGCCTGCTTTCGGATTTCGAATGCCTGCTTTGAGAAACCGGATTCGCTTGATCGAATCGTCTTCAGATTTTTCTGACCTCAAGCGATTTCCCAATTTTATAAAGACATTAAAAATTGAATTTTTCGGCGCGGATCGATCCGTTTCAGGCAGTGAGCCTTCATAAGATCGATCAACGACTTCGCTGCTGGCTCTGATTCTCTCCAATACTTCCTTTTTTAAGATCAACCGCCGTCGCAACTGCAATATGCCGATACAAAAGAGAAATATCACTAAAAATCCGGCGAAAGGGATTAAAATAGTGGGGTCGCTTATCGCGTTTATCATATTTAGCATTTTTCTCTACACCTCAATTTTAACCATTTGTTTCATCACAAAGATGCCGATGATCATCATAAGCGCAGCTGCGATCATCATCACTTTACCGATGGGATCCATAAATAAAGCCGCCAGGTATTTGGGATTTGAAAACTGCAGCCAACCGGCAATAAAAAAGGGAAGTGCAATAAGTATAATTGCGGAAAGTCTTCCCTCCGCGGACAACGTCCGAACTTTTCCCTCAAATTTAAATTTTTCACGGATCAGATAGGAAAGGATTCCCATAAGCTCTGCCAGGTTGCCCCCGGTCTCGCGCTGCAAGATTACACCAACCACAAAGTATTTAATCTCAGAACAAGCAATACGCTTGGTCATATTTCTCAGCGCATCGGGCACACTGATGCCGAAGTTAATTTCATCCAATGCTTCAGCAAATTCAGGCCCAAGGGGATCATCGAATTCATCTGCCGCCAGTCTCATGCCGTTGGTGAAGGCATGGCCGGCTTTCAAGGCCCGCGACATTAAATCCAAAGCTTCAGGTAACTGTCTCTTAAATTTCTCAATCCGCTTGCGCTTTAAGAAGGTTAAGTACAGAAAGGGAAATGAACCTCCCATGACAATTAGCCCCAGCGCAGCTAACTGGTTTTTAATGACCAAGGTCCCGATCAGAAATCCAAGCAGCGCCAAGACCAAAGCTAACAGGAAGAAGAAACCGATGGGGTACTTCGCATTTGCCTGAGAAGTGAGGCTGTCAAATTTTAGCATCCCCGGCGTTTTTATCAGCAGACGATTGAGAAAAGGAATCTCACTCAACACCCTTTGTCTCATAATATCTGCGCCGTCCTGTCCGCGTTCCGTATAGATGGATTTTCTGAGTCTTTTGAGGATCTTCGTCCGGTCCGGGGAGCGAATGTTTCTATAGCCATAGGTTAACAGTTCAATGATGATAACTGATATAACAAATATAATTGCGCCCAGGATGAACTGTTGCATGTTTTACTCCTTTTTTGCTAAACTTCTATATATTTTGAAGGGTCAAACAAATCCTGCGATACAGGTATACCGACCAATTTGAATTTTTCTATGAATTTCGGTCGCACCCCATGAAATTTAAAGCGCCCTTTTACGTTGCCTTCAGGGTCTATTTTAGTTTGATGAAAAGAAAAAACTTCTTGCATGGTAATAATGTTGCCCTCCATCCCGGTGATTTCCTGCAAACTGATAAGTTTGCGTCTTCCATCAACCATGCGTGCGACCTGAACAAGCACATTGATCGCCGAGCTGATGTATTTCCTTATAAATTCGCTCGGTATCTCAAGGTTGGCCATTGCAACCATGGTCTCCAGTCGAATCAAAGCATCCCGTGGCGTGTTAGCGTGAACGGTCGTCAATGATCCATCATGTCCCGTGTTCATGGCTTGAAGCATGTCAAAGGCTTCTTTTCCTCTGACTTCTCCCACGATGATCCGATCAGGCCGCATCCTCAAACTGTTGCGGACGAGATCACGTTGAAGGATTTCCCCTTTTCCCTCAATGTTGGGAGGCCGGGTCTCGAGCCGCACAAGATGCTCTTGCTTAAGCTGCAGTTCGGCTGCATCCTCAATCGTGACGATTCTTTCATTTTCCGGAATAAACCGCGATAAAACATTTAGTAGAGTGGTCTTACCGCTGCCGGTGCCTCCTGAAATAACGACGTTCAGTCTGGATCGAACAATTCCTTTTAAAAGTTCTGCAATCTCAGGAATCAGTGTCTGAGAATCGATAAGATCCTCCAACTCCAGCGGATTTACTGCAAATCGCCGAATCGACAATGAAGGACCATCCAGTGCCAGCGGCGGAATAATCGCATTGACCCGGGAGCCGTCCTGCAGCCTGGCATCCACCATGGGAGTAGACTCATCAATGCGCCGCCCCACAGTTGAAACGATCTTGTCAATAATTCGCATCAGGTGGGCATCGTCTTTAAAGCGTGCATCGGTCGGCTCCAGCTTTCCGTATCGCTCGACATAGATACTATTGTAAGTGTTTACCAGAATATCGGAGACGCTGTCGTCCTTAAGAAAAGGCTCCAGGGGACCCAGACCTAAAACTTCATCAACAATTTCGGTGAAAAACTTTTCCCTCTCAGACAGATTGAGCGGTAAAGAGAATGATTCTTCTCTTAATATTTTATCCACCACTTGCCGAATTTGGGCGCTAACTGTTTCACGATCAAGTTTGTCAATCAGGGAAAGATCCAGTAAATTCAACAAACGATCATGGATGATGGATTTAAATTCGAAATACTCATCCGATAAATATTTTCTCGAAGCCTGATGGGGAAGTTGATTGAGATTCAGATTGTTGTCTAGCACACTATTCTCCTTTAATTAAGATTGTCGTAAAAAAATGAAATTCCAACACGGCTTTCAACCGGTGGCTATTTTAGAAAACACTAGCGCTTAAAAATTTTCCTATTCTTTTCTTCTTGCTGGGATTTAGGGTGTTGCAGCGCTCTGGCCAAATCTTCGAAGCTTTTGGTTATAGTCGCTCGCGACGCAATTTGCGTCAGAGGCTTCCCCTTGTTTATGGCAGACATGGTCGTGTTAAAATCATTGGGCAAAACCCAAAACAGCTTCTTTTTAATTCCGGCTTCAGCATCCTTCAAAGAGATATCATTATTTTTGGTGTAACGGTTAAGCACGATTTTGATCCGATCCTCCTCAGCGTAACCTAGATCGAGAAACGACTTAATGAGTCTATTCGTATTGGCCAGACAGGGTAGGCTCAGTATCGTAATCAACATAATGGTGTCTGACAGCTCAATAACTCTTAAAGACGTATCGTTGGTTGACTGACCGGTGTCAATGAGAACATAATCAAACATGCCCTTCATCAAGTCCAGCAGATGCGACATGACTTCCGGTGTCGGTCTCACATGGCCATTCAAATAGGCCGGAGACGGCAGCACGTGAATACCGCTTTCGTGTCGCGTTAAAATGTTTGCCAAAAACGTATTGTCCAGCCGTTCGATATTCTTGGTAATCTCTCCCCAGTGAAATTTAGGAGTCATTTCTAAAAACAAAGGAACTTCGCCAAACAGGGTATTCATGTCCAGTAGCACAACCGATTGTCCTTTTTGAGTCTGCAACAGACTCATGGCAAGATTCACGGCAACCGTTGTGGTCCCGACACCTCCTTTACTGCCAAAAATACTGATAATCTTTCCGAATTTTTCCTCTCCTTTTAGCGTCGATTCATTTTGTTGCTTTTTGAATCTTTTAAAAGCGTGTCTGATTTCATCCACTTGGATTGGCTGAGAAAAAAATTCTTTGACCCCCAAACGGATGACCCGCATCAAAACAGCCGGTTCAGCATTTTCAGCAGTCAGAAACACCGCCCCCACTTCATTTGCTTTCAGCAAAGATTCAATCATCGCCATCTCTTTTTCGGCATCAGAGCCAAGTTCGAAAAACAGCAGATCGGGTTTGCGGGTATCGCGCTCCTGAAGAACTTCGAAACCACCTGTGGTGCAAATTATGTCAGCAATATTCTGGCTCAACTTATGGCTTTTGAGAATTAATTTAATTGTGTAAATACTGTTTTCCATGAAAAATTCCTTTTTCTGAAATGTTTCTTCGGAAATAAATTTTATATTGAATTCAGCGAACCAGCACGGGTATTTCAGCTAAAATGCCGAAGTTTTGTCCGCCGGTTATCCCTTGTGGTATGTGATCCTCACAGCTTTTTAGAAAATAAAGCGATTTGGCATGGTACTCAGCGCTATAATCATCTGTTTCTGGATTTATTTTTGCACCAACTAGTCCATAGGCTTTTACGAAATTTTCCCACACACATGCATCCGGGTTTTCATCTCCGGCACACTTCGAATCAGCATCCTCTCGGCTCCATCCCCCCTTCATTTGGGAATCTTGTGAATCTGAAATGGGAGTCTTCGTTACCGGCAAGTCTTTATAGTTTGGCCCCTGGGTGATATGAACGACGACGACTTCAACCGCGCCTACAAGCGGTGCGCACGTTGTCGGGTCGTTTGCGCAGTCTATAACTGGCAATGTCAAATGCATGTAGCCATCCTTAAAATTTTTCTCCCAACAGTTGTAAAAGGCATTAAAGGCGCTCTCAATTTGTCCGTTGTTTACCATCATGTTGTACCCAAACTTAAGTGAATGTGGATTCACACCCGTATCACCCATGATCGCAGCGCAATCGACCAGCGGTTTTACTTCGGACGCATTTGTGCCGGCTGAACACTGGTCCACACCATTTTCTATATCCTGGTCAAGATTCGTCCACATTCCGGTTTCTTCGTCCGTTTTGCCTGCGGAATCGTTGATAAACCGACCTTCATTGCAATCATACTCACAGTTTTTGCCGTTTGAATCGCATTTCTGAATTGATTGCAGGCAAATAGCGATAGGGGCATTTGCTGTGGCGTCCTTGAGTGTTCCGGCAAATCCGATGTAGGCAACTGCCTCAGCTAACCCCTCAAAACTATTATAGCCAAATATGCGTGCAAACAACGATGCAATCGGGATGTTTTGCCGGCGGCTTCTTACCCGAACCGCATTGATAAAATTAGGGTTTTCATCCAGTTCTACTGTTGATACACCCCACAGAGCGACAGGTGCGGTAGAATCATTTGGCGTAAACCCGCGGGAAAGACTGCCCAAACCGAAACTCCAATGCCCTCTTTGCACATCACCTGCATTACCACCGGTCCAATTGACCTCCACAGGAGATTGCTCACTAAAGTTGGCAACCGCAGAGTCAAAACCAATTTGGTTTGCCTTTGTGTTAACCGATTTGCCATCATCAGTGTATAATTCAGCAGCACCTGCGAGCGCCCCAGCATCAGCCGCATTTTGAAGCTCGTTACGCGCTACAACAAGGTGACTGGTGTCTATGGCTAATGCAATAAAGCCAAGCAGCATAACCAGACAAACGGCAACAATAACGGCGCTGATTCCCTGCTGATTATTTAATGTTGAAAGAACATTTTTTGCTGTCATAGTTTTCATTTCCTATTATATTTATTCGCATCTCATCCTGGTTACAGCCGATATGTCAATGCTGCCTGGCATACCCCCTGTAAAAAAAGCGGTCAGAAAATCAGGTAACAGCAAAAATTCGTACTGGTAGGCGACATTAACGACAAGTTCATCCCCGTGATTAGTACATTCTCCGCTCGGCACGGTGGTCGTGGGACTCGGACCGCCGCCAAAGCTGATCAGCCTACCCCCGCAGTAGCTATCGACGACACTTTGCATCTCGGCAACAGTTAAAGGCGGATCGCGGTAAACAATTCCCGCTCGAGCCGCTTCCCGACTGGCATTGGTAACCATTGCTTTGTCGTAAAACACGAGACCAAATTCGATAATTCCAAAAATAAACACCATCAGTAAGGGCAAAACAATGGCAAATTCTATGGCTGCCGTTCCCCTTTGATTGTCCATCCATGCTTTCACAGGGACTCCTTTATTAATTCCAAATATTATTGTAACTTAAGTATTGTTGTGCTTTCTTTTTGTTCTGTATCTTTGAAACTCTTCTGATATTTATTGACGTTGTTTTCGGATGCATTTCCATCCAATCCCAGGACCGGATCAAGATTTTTTCCAGCCTCAGGATCTACCATCTGCATGTAGCGCATACTTTCAAATGATCTTCCCCAATTTCTTTCTAAAAGACTCTGCTCCGGAGCCGGAGTGGTTCCACTGCAACTCAGCACAACCGTCATGATACTTATGAATCCAATTAAAATAAGGCATCGGGTCAACATTTTTTCCTCTCCAATTCGGTATGTTTTAATTATTATGGTTTTTTGGGTCTTCCATAAACTAAACAGTACGGTCTTACTTTAATTCTCGTCTGGCATGGAATGCCCAAATTCTCCATCCAGTGCCCCGCTGGCGGTAACGGGTTTATTCTTCTCACTTCCCTCGACCTTGCCAAAAAGATAAAACTCCGTTGCACTGGGTTCGACATAGAAATCAGTTGGCAAGGACACTTTTGCCATATCAAGAGGTTTTACCAGGTGAGGAGTAACGATAATGACAAGTTCCGTTTTCCTTTTCTGAAAGGATTTGCTTTGAAACAGCGCACCCAAAATAGGAATATCTCCCAGTATAGGAAATTTTTGTACATTTGTTAAAACGGTTTCACGAAGCAGGCCGGCAATGGCGAAGCTTTGCCCGTCTCCCAGCTCCACAGTGGTGGATGCGCGACGGGTTAATATGCCCGGAGTCACAAAACCTTCTATCAGCACAGCAGTTGAAAAATCGAGCTCAGAAACTTCCGATGTCACTTGAATGCTGATCTTTTCTTTGTTCAAAACCATTGGGGTAAAAATAAGGCCGACACCAAAAGGTTTGTATTCGATTCCCACCGTTCCAAGACCCTGGGGAACCGGAACGGGAAATTCGCCGCCAGCCAGAAAGTTGGCGGATTTTCCGCTCAGAGTAATCAGCGTCGGTTCTGCTAAAATTTTGACGAGACCATCTTCCTTTAACGCATCGATGATGCCTGTCCAGGTCACATCCCCAGTATCAAAACGGAAAAGCGCATTTACCGCCGGAGAGGCCAAAAGCGGATTGACACCCACGATAGCATCTTGCAGCTGAGCAAGATTGCCCAGCAGACTGACACCAAATTGATCCCCTTTTTGGGCAGCGAAGTTAATGCCCAAACGCCGGGTTAAGCTGCGCGACATCTCGGAGATGCGAACCTCAAGCATGACCTGATGCACGCCGCCGACCTCTACAAAATTGTTGACCTTGCCCTCAGGTGCATAGGATTTCGCCAGAGCCACGGCCAGGGACAAATTGACCGCGCTTGAGATTTTTCCCGAGAGCGTAATGGAGTCATTGGTGCCGATAACTTGAAGTGCTTCTTCCTCAGGCAGAATTTCATGCATTTTTTGCTTTAATAACGACAGATCGTAGCCCACCTCGAGATCAAAGATGGCAACTAATTTTTTATTCTGCCACAATGTTAGATTGGTGGATCCTGCCGCTTTGCCGGTAATGTAGATTTCATTTGCAGACAAAACCAGAAAATCGGCAACTTCGGGAGCTGCTATGGATACACGGCTGACCGGCTCAGTGCTCCGAAGAACGATTGATTTACCAGAAACCAAAGTAAGTTTCTGGGTCTCAAGCGTTTGTAGTTCAACAGCGTTGCTTGACAATGAAATTGTCGGAAAAATTAGCAGCGCCAGAATAAAAACCAGGGCTACGGATTTAATCTTTCCGTATCGGGTTAAAAAAGCCATGTGTATTATACCTCCTACGTGCAATATTTAGAGCGTAAATTTCTTTTTCGTAATTTTGGTTCCTTTAATGATTTCCACAGTAACCGATCCTCTGGGAACCCATCGTTTCTTCTTGACAGAATTTCTGTTAACGCGCTTGCGACTGACGTTTTTATTCGAATCCACTGGATTTTTTGGAGCGATTTTTTGATGATCAGACCACCTTTGATACGCGAGAAGTTCAGGAACAGTCACGCCTTTAGTCCGAAGATCCTCCGAGTCGGTCACACCTCTTAAAGCAAATTGAAGCCTTCCCTCTGAAGCGGCCAGCGCAACTTTTTCGGCTTGTACGGGGGTGACCTCCAATGTATAAACGTCCACCGGCATCGGTTCGCCTTTCTCATTCCTTTCAATCTGGGTGCCCGTCGCCAGCACAGCCGTGTTTTCTAAAAAGATCTTCGACTTGATCTTCTTTGTTTTTGGTTCCTCAACTGTGACAATAACATCCACCCGGTTTCCCGGATTAATGAAGCCGGATATTCCGATAATCTTATCTCCTTTGACAGCAATGGCACGCATGCCGGGTTTCAAGACAGCCGATACACCTCCTGTCTTTACGCTGGTTGGCGCCAATTTGGACTCTGTGATCGGTTCGTTTAATTTAAGCGATGCGATAATCACTCGGTCTTTTAGATCAATGCTGCTTGAAAAATATCCAACTGGCAGGCTCTCCTTAAGGTAAGGCGCCATTTTGATCATCTCCGGTTTTAGTTTTGTTCCCCAAGGCAAATTCCCTGCTGAAACGACAATCGGAGCGGCATCCATCTTTTCCACTTGAACGATTTCTTTGGGGCCTCTTTGCCGTTCAATCCATTTATACAGGAAGACAGTGCCTGCGATTGCGATAATAAGTGAAATTGCGATGGGAACCAGTGCTTTTAATTTTCCCATTTTTTGCCTCCTTAAAATTGATTAAAAATTTCGTATCCTGATTGATTTAGATAAATATATAAACCCGTTCCGATTGCTATCGCCAACCCGTAGCAGAGCCTTGGTCTATTTTGACCAGTTTGAATCGGATCCGGAAAGTATTTTCGAGTTAAGATAAAAGTCCATAATGTCGTCATCTGTTTTTTAAGAAAACCACTAAAATGGGGGCGATGAACCAGGATTAACACCAGGGCGTAAACCCCACCGACAATTGCAGTGCAAAGAAACGCAAAAAACACCCCTTTAGCTCCGATCATTCCGCCAACGGCACCCATAAGCTTGGCGTCGCCGGCACCCATACCCCCCATGAGATAAGGCAGCAGAAAAATACTGATTCCGACAGCCAAGCCCGCCAAACTGAAGAGCAAGCCATCGACACCCCGCATCGCCCCATGAAATGAAAGGGCGATTACCATGCTCGGATAAGTGATTAGATTGGGAATTTTTTGTCTGCGAAAGTCAATGCCGGCTGACAAAATCAAAATTCCGGTTAAAAATATGATGGAAAAACGGTCCATAGTTGCAACATCCGATCTTTTTCGTTTTCAAACTCAATAGAGCCATCACCTCTGAATGGCATTTTGTTGCGGGAAACGGTGAGCATTCGCTAACCAATTACGTTTTGAAATGCTCACCGTCCCCAGGCAGTAATTAAGGAATCGCTAGCGGTGTTGCTCAACCACCAGGCACCTTGGCTGCAACAGCCTCGAACGTAGCATTGGTATTTTGACCTAAAAGTGTCGCACCAGTAATAACGACCAATGCAATCAGTGCGGCCATGATTGCGTACTCAACTGAGGTTACACCATCTTCGTCTTTGAAAAATTTAATAAATTGTTTAATCATTTTTTTTTCCTTTTTTTTTGAATGATTTTTACTTGCTACCTCTGTAAATTATGACGATGTTTGTAATAATTCGCTAAATCGTTTTCTCGCCTCCTTTCTGCAACTGCAAATTAATTTAAAAAATGACTGACGGCCTTGTTAAGATAGATTAAAATTATGTACTATCATTAAATTTACTTCAAAAGATTTGTTATGCATAAGAGCAAAAGGTGTGCCATTAATTTTTTACTAGTCATATTTCTCTGGCTTTCATTTATGTACAACATGATTTGTTTCTCACTTTAAACTCAGCATGTTACGTTTTATCTTTATTTTTAAAGTCTTAAACACTTTCAAAAAAAGCTAATCATGGATTCATTTGACTCTTTATTGACTAAATTAAATTTATGTTGGTTAATTGTAAAGCTATGAAAAAATATGCTAAAATTTAAGGCAATCATTTACCATATTGGCTATTTTTGGCTATAACTTTAGAGAAAATGTGATAAAATTTTCATACGAAGTATTTTTCTCGAGTGAGATTGATTTCGACTCATTTTGATAAAAGGCACGAACCGATAATAACATGTGAAATGCGGCAAAAGCCCTGGTATTTGCGGTATTGAGGGATTTTTTTATGATTCTACAAGCTGGGGAGAGGTATAATCATTTTCAATTGATGAGGAATATAAAAACAAATATAGATAAGAAAAAAATCAGTATCATTAACCAATTTGAATGAAAGTATCAGTTTAATCAATTTTTTAATTCTATTTTTAACGAGTCATGGTCTTGGTAAAGTATAAGTTCACGGCGCGTTTAAGGTTGGCTTCATTAATCTCCAATGGTATACCCTCATACCCGCTAATTGAGATTATTATGTCAATGATATCCCTTGGATAACAGGCCCGAAGCTCCTTTGAACCAAACTGCAAACATAACTGGCGAAGGAATTTTTCACTATCCGGCTGACAGGGAATATTCTTCTCGGTCAAAATACGATTAAAAATTTCACCGAAAACCTCTGGATCCACCGCGCCCACATAAATCTTATTTTGGATACGTCGCAGGAAGGCTTCATCGGCAAGATCGTTGGGATCGAGATTGGTGGAAAAAACAACAATCATTTCAAATGGTATTTGGAACTTTACTCCATAACTCAGTGTTAAATAATCAACTCGACGATCAAGCGGCACGATCCAGCGATTCAGCAAATATTGGGGTGAAAGGATCTGGCGGCCAAAGTCATCGATAATGAGAATCCCATTGTTTGCTCTCATCTGCAATGGAGCCGCATAAACCTTGGTGCTCTCTTCCATCTGCAGTTCAAGCATTCTCGGTTCCAACTCGCCGCCGACCAAAATGCAGGGGCGACGACATAAAACCCAGCGAGCATCAATCGCTGTGCCATTTGTTTCAACCCTTTCATGGACAGAAGGGTCATACAGCACGATAATTTGTCCATCAAATTCCACAGCGTAAGGAATCAAAACGGCATCCTGAAAAACTCCAAATAATCTTTTGACGATGCTGGTCTTACCATTGCCGGTCGGTCCGTAAACAAAAATAGAATTCTGGGAAATAAGAGCAGGCCCTAATTGATCCACAAGCTTGTCGGTCAGCACCAGGTCTGATAAAGTATTTTTAATGAAAGACCGGTCTACCTGGATGTTTGCGACTTGTGCCCTCACGGATGCATGATAATTTTCAACAGAAACGGGTGCCGGGCCTGCATAATGACAGATTTGCAAACGATTGAAAGCCTGTTCTCTTCCAGCTCCGGATAGCGTAAAAACATAATTGTTGCTCTTTAAACCCGTCACTTCAAAAAGCTGCCGCTGCCGCATTTGCTGAAATACGGCATCGATCACTGGAAAAGGAAGTTTCAGCGCATCACTTAACTTGCTGGTGCTACCAGCGCCTTTATTATAAAGATAGCGCAATATCAGATCTTCTACCAGCGTCACCGGAATGTCCAGATCTTGCAGACTGTTGGGTGCCTGCGGTTTATAAACCAAATTAATTTCTGATAGATTTTCAGCTGCTATAGTTGCCATAGATGACCTCCAAAATGAATAAATAAACAAACAAGATAATTTTTAATTCCTATTCAACTGAACAAATTGATTATCTTCTATTTGGAGAAGATATAGCTGTTTTACAGACTCTCCGTTTTCCTTAAACGAAGTATATCCTGTAACGCCCTCAAACTCAAACAAATTTTTGAGCGCCTCTTTTAAATCGTTTCTTGACCGAATTCCTGAATTGCTCAAGGCATAAAAATTTATCATTGCGCTGTCATAGGCTAGTGCTTCGATAAACCCGGGACTTTGCCCGTGAAGTTCTTCAAAGGCAGCAATAAATTCTCGAACATTTTTTTTGGAATCTTCGGCATAAAAGACATCAGCCATAATGGCTTCTTGAACGTAGTCACGTGCCGAATGGATTAATTTATCGGAATGCCAAAGATTGGTACCCAGCAAAAGGACGCTATCGATATCGTAAAACGCGAGTTGTGGCGCTATCAACGCGATTTTATCCGCGCTATCCGGTATGAAGATCGCATCGAAATCCAGGGCCACCTCATATTTTTTGTGTCTGATTTTTCTAGCCGCCCGATGTTTTCTTGAAGCCGAAGAACCATCTTTATCCCGTTCCCAATTTTGCGATAATTTTTCGATCTGCGATGCAAAATCAGTCTGTTCCGGCTTATATGATTCAACGGCTACCAATGTTGCACCATAATTCAAAACCCCATCCCGAAAGAGGTTCAAAAAAGTATCGCCATAAATTTCTTCAGGGTAGAGGACGGCAAAACGTTTTATGCCAAGTTGGTTTACCACATAGGGCAACAGGGTATCGATTTGCATCTGGGGGGTTAAAAATAAACGAAACACATAGTCACCCTAATTCGGGGATCCCAGGCTTCTGGGTCAGTGTAATAATCGGGATGCCTCGGATCTGTGCTTCTTGAGCAGCATATTCACTAGTAATAATCGGACCGATAATTAGTGAGACGCGGTTCTCATCAAACTGTCTTACTGCGTTAATCGCTGTTTCCGGATCAGAGCGCGTATCCTTGACCATTATTTCAAATGCAGGCTGATTGCTTTGATCGTTGAATTGATCCAGTGCTAATTGAATACCCTTTAAAGCACGATTTCCAAATGCCTCATAGGGACCGGTGAGCGGCAACAGAATTCCAATCAGCCGTCGTTTGAAAACAAGTCTTTCATTAATTTTATCGATCAATTCCAGCGCCTCACGCTTCTTTTCATGTTGAGGAAAGTTTGTTGTAAATTCGGAAAAAATACCTAAAGCTTCTTTGTAATTTTCATTTTTAACTTGGTAAAGACCCAGTTCAAAAAGAAAATAGCCTTTGAGCAACTGATCATTGAGCTTTGTTGAAAGTAACAACATGTCTTCTTCACTCAACTGATTGGTGGCTGTTTTCAGTTTCAAAAGGATATTCTCTTCTTCCGCAAGCCCCGCCATTTGGTAGAAGAAAATCGCTTCCTTTGGTGATTTTAAGGACATGTATGTATCACCCAGAACTTCGTATGTACGAGATAGGTAAGTTTTTGAATCCGTTTTTTCGATAATTTTTGAAGCCTGCAAAATGACTTCTTTGAATTGGCCTTTACTGAAAAGAAACAACATGATCTCGATCATGGCATCTATCGCAAATTCACTGTGAGGGTGTTCAGTAGCCAATCTTCGATAGGCCATTCGGCTGAGACCATATTTTTCTTGATTTGAATATATTGTTGCGATTCTCATAAGAGCGATATCAGCATTAGAATCAGAGGGATAACAATCAAGAAATTCTTGATAAGCCGTGAGAGCATCCTCATATGAATTTGACTGAAATAAATTTTCAGCAATAGAGAAAAGCCTTGCGGCACCCCCAGGCTCAGATGAAGCCTTCGGATTCAATTGCGCTGCGCCGCACGAACAGATCGCAAATGCAATTATCGGTATCAATAATCTGAGTTTCGGTCTCATCCTGATTTAGAGAAATTTCTTAGTGTTTACTTAAGGGACGGTCATATTTATGACCCAATAGATATCCCATCCGAACTTATGCAAGAATGATGCAAAAATTTTATTTTATAATTTTTTTTTGTTATGATTTCATTTCAAATACATAAATTCATATTCACTCTGGGGGGATGAATCAACATTATGAAAAATTATCTTATTTTTCATAACCCTGATTTCACAATTCTTGAATTTAATTTCCCAATGTTGATCATGCGGTAAGTTAGGCTGAAAATCTATTTGGACAGTCCGGGGAGAGGAATTTATCATATTTTATCTTAAGTTTCGGTAAAAAATTCCGATAAAAATATCGACTTATTTTTTGACCAATGTGCAATCTCACAGCGGTTTTAATAATCAAGGATGAAAGTGGAAATGGAAGTCGAACTGATCGGTATAAGCCAAAATATCAAGAGGATAAGACAGCTGATTGATCAGGTAGCTGATACGGATTTAAACATCGTGGTGTGTGGTGAAACCGGTGTCGGCAAGGAAGTTGTTGTCAGAAGCCTCTATCAAAAGTCGAAACGTCTCGGTAAACCGTTTGTAAAGGTCAACTGCGCTGCGTTGCCCCATACCCTGCTTGAAAGCGAAATGTTTGGTTATGAAAAAGGTGCTTTCACCGGGGCGCAGAAAAAAATGCGTGGAAAATTTGAACAGGCCGATGGCGGGGTTTTATTTTTAGATGAAATTGGCGATATGCCCCTGTCGCTTCAATCCAAGTTGTTGCACGCGCTTCAGGATGGCGACTTCTCCCCCCTGGGATCTGAAAAATTGATCAGTACCGATGTCTGGGTAATTGCAGCCACCAACCACAATCTGGAAGACGATATCGAAAAGGGCAATCTTAGATCAGACTTCTACCACCGCTTAAATGAAATAAAGATATATATCGAACCACTGCGCAACAGACCCGAAGACATTCCCTATCTGATTGATTACTTCACAAAAAAATACCAGACCCAACTAAATAAAAAGCCTTTGATAACCCTCAGCAAAAGTACTGCTGAAAAGCTGATAAAATACCACTGGCCAGGAAATGTCAGAGAGCTTCAGAACGAAATCAAACGCATCATCGTATTGGGTGACGACACCGATAGTATCGATGATATGCACAAGGACAAGGCGGGTGGATCACATAGTCCCCCGATCGAAACGCTGGTTAATCGAGTTTCAATTCCGACTGAATTGTTATGCCTCGATCATAAGAAATCGATGGATCATGCCTCCCTTCCCCTTAAAAAAATAAAAAAAGAGACCCGTAATCGAATTGATAGGGAACTGATCTCATATGTTCTCAAAAAGACCCGCTGGAATCGTGTAAGGGCTGCCAAAATGTTAGAGGTCAGCTACAAGATGCTACATAACAAAATCGATGAACTTAATATCAAACCCCTTATCTGATTTGGAAGCGTACACCTTTATGGCCAAATGGATTTTAAAATACCAGGGTGATTTGCACAAAGCAATTTCCCCTCCCACGCCCTCCCCAAACCGCTTGTAAGCGTAAAAGACATTGTAAACATCTAATTTAAACACGGTAATTTTTCTAAGGGCCCATACCTTATGATTTTATACGCTGGCCATGTCCACTTTTGATCAAAGGACTTAGCAGAAACGCCCGATGTGTTGCATTGTTTTTGTATACAGTGCTTTGTGCAATCATTGGTTGAGGCCATCAATCTTCATTTATACACGGGCATCGTAGAGCTTCAGGATTAATTAGCATGCCGAAGTCAGATATTAACAAAAAGCTTATTTCTAAAGTTTATGATGGCAAGGGTTTTACGCTGCTTGAACTGATTGCTGTAATGGCAATTTTGGCCATTCTCGCCTCCCTGTCAGTGCCAAGATTTATTGATATAGGTGCCAATGCGGGTCAGAAAGCATTCAGAGCGGCAGTTGAAGAGTTAAACAGCCGGGAAAGAATGGTGTGGCTCAATATAAAAAATTCTCAAAGTATGTGGATCGATGATGCGGCTCTTTTCTCTCAGATCGATACTGACCTGGGCGCGGGTTATCATTGGAGCCCAAAAGCTAAGATTGATGGCGGTAAATTACATTTCAAGGATCAAATGATAAAGCTAAAAAGGATTCCTTCAAAAGCTACTTTGGCCGGAAAATGGGAAATTATTTTCTCATCGAGTCGATAATTGGATGCAGGTCGTTATCAGGTATTGGTTCAATCGCCTGTGCAATATGCGTCAAAAGATTATATCAAAGAGCTTGAGTTTTATAATTTCCAAATCAGCATGAGCCGCAAAGGCAATCCATATGATAATGCTTTTGCTGAAAGTTTTATGAAAACCTTAAAGTCGGAGGAAGTGTATCTTTGGGAATACCGTATGATGGAAGACGCCCAACGGCGAATTCCCTATTTTATCGAAGATGTTTACAAACATAAGCGGTTTCATTCTGCTATTGGCTACTGTCCTCCAAGTGAATTTGAATTTTTATTGTAATCAACCCCTAACCCCTCTCGGGACACTCTGATCACATTGCTCTGATTTGTGCAGTTTTAGGGGGTCACTCCAATATCAATACTTGACTTCAGATTGAATCATGACAATCACAAGTCTGAATAGTTTCAAAATTATTATCTTTAGCCAAGACTAAATTTTTCCCACAAATTGTGAAAACTATCTCATAATATTCTGCATTATTTTTCATCTTTTTTCTAAATTCAAAATCCTAATTACATATCCAATCAATTGAAATCATTTCAGATTAATATTTTTTATAATTTTTGGCCTTTATTTTGCATCATAATTTAAGCAAATATATTTTTTTGCCACCTAACTTCAAGACCCAAATAAAAAACCATGTGACAGCTTAGCTTTCCAAAGGTTATAATAATACACGGGAGTTTGAGGTGGCTTAAAATATGCTTCTCGGATGCACGTGCATCTTTTCAACTGGCCTGTTTCACCTTCATATATAGGATGGGCGGATCCGGTGAAAATAACGGCATCTGGGGGAGCCCTAAAGGGGGGTGGTTCAAAAAGAGCTGCCCTCTATTTTTATTAGGTTTTGAAAACCAAATTTATTGGCAAATAGTCTTTTTAAGTCCAAATAAGCAGAGATTCTCAATATGGTCTCACGGTTAATTATTTGCGTTCTGTTTATCTCCTTTCGGTATTGCCCCTGCATGCCGAAGGTACCTATTATGTCGGCAGAGATGAAAGAGGAGTTTTTTTCAAACCGATGATCACGGTGGTTGGTATATTGATGGAGTTGACCTTAAAAGATTTACAATAGGTCAAACCGGGACCTATCATATCGGCTCTGACCGATGTGGAACTTATATAGTAACCGATAAGCGCCGAAAATTTTATATCGATACAGATGCGAGTAAAAAGTTGGATAGGCAAATCGAGCGATTTAATAGACAACAGGAAAAGCTCGCCGACAATTATGAAACGCAAGTTATCATAAAGGGCAATCAGGTGCTTGTTCCAGTTACTCTGGGCTACGGCTCCAAAAAAACGGAGGCTTTGCTTCTTTTGGATACAGGCGCCTCAATCGTAACTTTGTTTCAGGAAATCTATGAACAATTGGCTATAAGCCAGACACAAAAAGCGATGTTTACCCTGGCGGGTGGGCAAAAGATAGAATCTGTTGTTGCAAAGTTAAGTTACGTTAAGGTCGGTCCAGTTGTTAAAAAAGACATACATGCAGGCTTTATTGAGTATAAGGGCTCTGAAAATGAATTCCAGGGGCTTTTGGGCATGAATTTTTTAAAGGGAACTGAGTATCAGATAGATTTCAAAAACCAGGTTATTAAATGGAAAAAGAACTAATTTTTAAAAGTAATTCCCTGCTTCGCTTTTAAAAAGAAAATATGAAAATAACGGGTACAATTTCAAAAGACAAAAATGAAAGAAACACCATCTATCAGTGTAATCTCATATGAATAGTCAACTTTGAAGAAGAACAAGATTCACACTTATTTCAACTCTTAATGGTAATATTTTGTTAGTTCCCCAGTTGTTCGGCAGGCTGAATGTTCAGTTCCCGAATTTTGCTTAGTAATGTTTTATAACTGGTACCCAAAATTTTATTTGCCTTGCTACGGTTCCACCCGGTTTTTTCGAGGGCTTTTGAGATCAATTCTTTTTCAGCCATATCCACAATTTTTTTCCTTGCCTTTTTAAGAGGCAATGACGTTAGTTCGGAAGCATGCATGCTAAAATAATCTGAAAAGCTATTAGAATGCGGCATCATTTCTTTGGTCTTTTCATCATCAACGCTTTTATAACCCACCTTTGAAGTACCGATTAAATCAGAAATATTTTCCACTGTGTCTTCTGAAAAAATGATCCTTTTGAGTAAGTTTTGAAGCTCTCTTACATTTCCCGGCCAATGATAGGCGCATAATTCATCTATTGTCCCTCTGTCGAGAAGAGCCATCATTTTATGGCCATTATAGGCAGAAGCATATTTTTTAAAATAATAATCAATCAGAAAAGGAATGTCCTCTGGCCTTTCGCGCAGGGGTGCAATATCTATCCGAACAGTGCTCAATCTGAAATAAAGGCTTTCGCTAAATTTGCCCTCTTTGGCCATCTTTTCCAAATCCTGATTAGTAGAGGAAATCATGCAAATATCTACCGGAACAGGAGCTTGTAAGTCTATAATTGGATGATCATCATTTTGTAAAATTGAAAGAATTTCTGACTGATGAGCAGAAGATAATAGATCAATGTTGTCTAAATATAAGATACCACCACTAATTTTTTCGAATAACCCGCTCCTCTTTTTCAATGCAGCTTTAGTTCCTGTTTCATCAAAACAGGATATTTCGGTTTCGAATAAGCTTTCGGTTAAGCCAGCACAGTTTACTTTTACAAATGGCTTTCCTACTCGACTTGATTGATGATAGAGACTTTGGGCAACAAGATCTTTTCCGACTCCTGTCTCACCACAAATCAATATATTTTCTCCGCTTGGAGCGACTCTGCTAATTAGCGTTTTGATATTTCGTATGGCTCGACTCTCGCCAACTATTTGAGGAACCATTTTATCCTCCCACATTTATATAAAATTAGGATTAAAAAATTTACGGTACTACCAATTATAATCGGACTCTTTTGAAAAAACTTGAGATTCAATACTGTGAATATTTTTTCATATAATTTCCATTTTTTTTCACAATTCCCATCTATTCCCTTACCTTAAAATCGTCCAATTTCCTGAGATCATACATATTTTTTAGGTCGTTATCCTCATTGGCATACCTATTGCTTCCATCCCTTTGTCAGATCAGGTTGTACAAGATAAAAATGTACTTTTGCTTTGGGACATTACATTAAAAACCTCCTGATCATGACTACCATTAGTAACGGGGCGGGCTTAAAATCAAAGCCTGCAAGCCTTTG
>PVMK01127303.1_pt1 | contig 25770 bp, 24 predicted proteins | sample 1853481 | NCBI WGS metagenome assembly PVMK01 (sample SAMN08533507, study PRJNA380276) | Marine sediment metagenome, whole genome shotgun sequencing project.
GCGTGGTTTCGTGGAGCCCGACGGCGGGAGAGGAGAGTCGAGAGCCGGAAGAGAGTCGAGAGTCGAGAGCCAAGAGCCAAGAGCAGGAAGAAGAAGGTCGAGAGTCGGAACGGGGATCAGGATCATGAGCCATTCGACCCACAACCAGCGGCCTCTGACTCGCGACTCGCGACTCGCGACTCGCGACTCATGAACGCCGAACTCGCCATCTTCGTGATCTTCGCGGTGACCGCGGTTGCCGGGGCATTCGTGCTGATCGGGGCCCGGAACCCGGTGTACTCGGCGATGGGTCTGCTCACGACGATGTTCTCGATCGCGGTGTTCTACATCCTGCTCGACGCCCAGTTCATCGCCGCGGTGCAGGTCATCATCTACGCGGGAGCCGTGATGATGCTCTTCCTCTTCGTCATCATGCTCATCGGTGTGGATCGGTCGGATCGGCACGAGGAGGTCATCCCGTTTCAACGCACCCTCACGGCGATCTTCGCGGTGGGGGTCCTCGCGCTGTTCGCGGTGGCCGGCCGCCAGGCGTGGGTCACGGGAAGTTCGGCGTTCAGCGATCCCGACTTGATCGGAACGGTCGAGAACGTGGCGGATGAGCTGTTCGGCACCTGGACCATCGCTTTCCTCACGACGACCTTCCTGCTGACGATCGCTGCGGTGGGAACGATCGCGCTGGCACAGTTCGGGCCGGGTGGTCGCCAGTCGATCGACGAGCCGGCTTCCGATCCCGAGGAGTCGCTGTGAACGTCGACGTCGGGCTGTACCTCGGCCTTGCCGCCTTCCTCTTCACGGTCGGCGTGGCGGGAGTGCTGCTGCGGAGGAACGCGCTCGTCATGTTCATGTCGGTCGAACTGATGCTGAACTCGGTGAACCTGACCTTCGTCGCGGCGAGCAAGGACCTCGGTCTGGTCGAGGGCCAGGTCGCCGCGTTGTTCGTCGTGGTCGTCGCCGCCGCGGAAGTCACCATCGGGTTGGCGATCCTCGTCGCGGTGTTCCGTCACCGGGCCACGGCGAACGTCGATGAGCTCTCCGAGTTGAGGGGATGAAGGAGTGATCGACTACCTCTGGGTCCTCATCGCTCTCCCCCTGATCGGGGCGGTGACCCTCGTGCTGTTCGGCAAACGCATCGGTGCGCCTGCTGCGGGCTGGTTGGCCTCGGGTCTGATCGTTGCCGATTTCGCCTTCGCGGCAGCGCTGGCTGCGGACTTCTTCGGCGCCGGAGCCGAGATCGAAACGGTGTACCTCTTCTCATGGATCCCGGTGCTCGGAGTCGACGCCTCGCTGCTGTGGGATCCGCTGGCCGCGGTGATGACCCTCGTGGTGACCGGCGTCGGGGCGCTGATCCACATCTACGCGATCGGCTACATGCGCGGCGACGACCGGTTCCCCAGGTTCTTCGCGTACATGAACCTGTTCATCGCCTCCATGCTGATCCTGGTACTCGCCGACAACTTCGCGGTGATGTTCGTCGGGTGGGAGCTCGTCGGGCTCAGCTCGTACTTGCTGATCAGCTTCTGGTTCACCAAACCCGTGGCGGCGGCCGCGGGCAAGAAGGCCTTCATCGTCAACCGTATCGGCGACTGGGGTTTCCTCGTGGCGTTGATGCTCATCTTCGCCGCGTTCGGGACGTTCGACTTCGCCACCGTGTTCGAAGAAGCACCGACCGTGCTCACCGTGGGCATGGCGACCGCGATCACGCTGCTGCTGTTCGTCGGAGCGATCGGCAAGTCCGCGCAGATCCCGTTGTACGTCTGGTTGCCCGACGCGATGGAAGGCCCCACCCCGGTCTCGGCCCTCATCCACGCGGCGACCATGGTCACGGCGGGTGTGTACATGATCGCCCGCACCGCAGCGCTGTTCCAGCTGGCACCGACCACCGGAGCCATCGTGGCGACCGTCGGTGCCGTGACGGCGCTGTACGCGGCCACGCTGGCAGCAGGCCAGCGCGACATCAAGAGGGTGCTCGCCTATTCGACGATCAGCCAGCTGGGCTACATGATGCTCGCGGTGGGTGTGGGCGCGTACATCGCGGGCATCTTCCATCTCGTGACCCACGCCTTCTTCAAAGCGCTCTTGTTCCTCGCCGCCGGCTCCGTCATCCATGCCCTCGCCGGCGAACAGGACATGTGGAAGATGGGCGGTCTCCGCAAGATCATGAAGATCACCTTCGGAGCGTCGGTGGTCGGATGGCTGGCCATCTCCGGTGTGGTGCCGTTCGCCGGGTTCTGGTCGAAAGACGAGGTACTCGGCGCCGTTTTCGCCAAGGGGGGCCTCTACTACCTCTTGTGGTTGATCGGCGTCGTGACGGTGCTGTTCACGTCCTGGTACATGACCCGCTGGCTCGTGCTGACCTTCCTGAAGGACCCGCGTTGGGACGACGGTGTGCATCCCCACGGATCACCACCGTCGATGACCATTCCGCTGATCGTTCTCGCCACGCTGACGGCGATCGGCGGGCTCGTCAACACTCCGTGGCGGCTCGGGTTCGAGCATTTCCTCGAGCCGTCTTTCGAGTTGGTGGCTCTCCCGCACTTGCCTTCGGCGGTGACGTTGTGGCTCCTCGCGGTGGGAACTTTGTTCGTGGTGTTCGCCGGGATCGTCCTCGCCTGGCTGCGGTACGGGCGCGGACCGTTGCCTGTGGAACGCCGCGGCTTCTGGGCCGACGCGGTGCGTGGCTACGGCGTCGACGACTTCTACGGGAGGGTCATCGTCGAACCCGGGAAGGCGATCGCGACCTGGACGGCGACGGTGCTCGACACCAAGGTCATCGACGGAGTCGTCAACGGCGTGGGACGAGCGACCAAGGCGATGGGCGACGCGCTTCGCCCTCTCCAGTCGGGTTTCGTCCGTAGCTATGCCCTGATGATCTTCGCCGGCACCGTCGGCCTCATCGTGCTGCTCCTGGCGCGCGGAGGTGGGTTCTGCTGCCCGCCGTGCTCGCGATCCTCATCTTCTCTCCGCTCTTCGGGGCGCTGGTCGTGGCGTTGCTCCCGAAGCGGCGCCCCGAACTCAACTTCCCGGTGGCGATCGGTATGAGCGTTGTTCCCCTCGCCGCCGCCCTGTGGATCTTGGCCAACTTCGCGACCGAGGCGCCGATCCCGCTCTTCCAGTTCACGGAAAACGTCACGTTCTCGGAGACCCTGGGGCTCGGCTGGCGAGTGGGTATCGATGGGATCTCGCTGTGGATGGTGCTGCTGACCGCGGTCCTGTTCCCGTTGGCCCTGGCGGCTTCCCGGTCGATCAGCGATCGACCGAAACAGTTCATGGTGGCCATGCTCATCCTCGAGACGGGTCTGCTCGGCGTCTTCCTGGCGCTCGATCTGCTGCTCTTCTTCGCGTTCTTCGAGATCGTGCTGATCCCGATGTACATGCTCATCGGGATCTGGGGTTCGGAGAACCGGGCGTATGCCACCATCAAGTTCGTCATCTATACCGCGGCGGGCTCGGTCTTCCTCCTGGCAGGGGTCATCGTTCTCGCGGTACTCACGGGTGATCAGATCGGGGAGTTCACTTCCTTCGATTTCCGAGAGATGCTCGACACCGACCTCTCGGACACCGCCCAGCTCTGGCTGTTCCTGGCCTTCGGGATCGCGTTCGCGATCAAGGTGCCGATCGTCCCGTTCCACACGTGGTTGCCCGACGCCCACACCGAGGCACCCACGGCCGGGTCGGTCATCCTCGCCGGTGTGCTGCTGAAGATGGGCGCCTACGGGTTCCTTCGGTTCAATCTGACGCTCTTTCCGGAGGCCAGTGTCGATCTGGCTCAGGTGCTCGCTGTGCTCGGTGTCATCGGCATCGTGTACGGCGCGGTCGTTGCGATCGTCCAACCCGATGTGAAACGGCTCGTGGCCTATTCGTCGGTGAGCCACATGGGGTTCGTGATCCTCGGGATCTTCGCCCTCACCGTGCAGGGGCTCGAAGGCGCAGTCTTCGTGATGATCAGCCACGGGTTGATCACCGGCGCCCTGTTCCTCCTGATCGGGATGATCTACGAACGTCGCCACACGCGTCTCATCGCCGATTACGGCGGGCTGGCCAAGGTCATGCCGATCTACGCCGGCTTCTTCCTCTTCATGGCGTTCGCGTCGATCGGTCTTCCCGCTCTCTCCGGGTTCATCGGCGAATTCACCGTGCTGATCGGCAGCTATCTGACCTGGCCCGTCCTGGCGATCATCGCGGCGTCGGGAGTGATCCTGGCCGCGATCTACATGCTGTGGGCCTACGAGCGCATGTTCACCGGGCCGGTCACGAACCCGAGGAACGAGGGGCTGCATGATCTCGGGTTCCGCGAGATCGCCATCATCGCTCCGCTGATCGTGATCGTGATCGCGATCGGGATCTATCCGAAGCCGGTCCTCGATCGGATCGAGCCTGCCGTGGAGGTCATCCTCGAACGTATCGAGAACACGACCGACTACGACGTTCCCCAGTTCGGACGTGCCGCCGACCTCGGATCGGAGGTGTCGGGGTAGATGGAGAACGCAGCTTTCCTCCCTATCGCCCCCGAGGTCGTGCTCTTGCTCGGGGCGCTCGCGGTCATCCTGAGCGCGGTGCTGTTCAACCGTGATCGAGCCGAGTGGGGGATCATCGCCGGACTGTCCTTCGTCATCGCTTTCGTGTTCTCGGTGCTCCAGTGGCGAGTGCTCGATGTCGACGAGAGCGCCGGCGAGTTGTTCTTCTCGGCGCGCGAGGTTCCTCTGATCCGTACCCCGATGGTGGTGATGGATCCGTATTCGGCGTTCGCCGGGATGGTGCTGTTCGCCGTCGGCTTGGTCGGCCTCCTCGCCGCCTGGAAGCTGATCTCGAAACTCGGGCCTCGCGGCGCCGAGTTCGTGACGCTCGTGCTGCTCGGCGTTGCCGGTCTTCACATGATGGTGATGTCCGGCAACCTGATCATGATGTTCCTGGGCCTGGAGACGGCGTCCATCAGCTTCTATGTGCTTGCCGGTTTCACTCGCGAACGCTCGAACTCGGACGAGGCGGCCGTGAAGTACTTCCTCCTCGGTTCGCTGGCGTCGGCGATCTTCATCTACGGCGCCGCGCTCGTCTTCACCGGCACCGGATCGACCTCTTTCTACGGAGCGGGCAGCATCAGCGCCTTCCTCGCGGGCACGATCGTCGCCGACCCCGGGATCCTGCTCATCGGGACCGCGTTGCTGATCGTGGGCCTGTCGTTCAAGGTGTCGGCGGCGCCGTTCCACGAGTGGGCGCCCGATGTCTACCAGGGCGCACCCTCTGGAGCCGTCGGTTTGATGGCCGCGGGAGTGAAGGTCGCCGGGTTCGCGGCGCTGGGCCGGGTGCTCATCGGGGCGCTTCCGTCCCAGATCGACGACTGGGCCCCGGCTGTGGCGGTCATCGCCGGGCTCTCGATGATCGTCGGTTCGTTGTTCGCCGCGGTCCAGACCGACGTCAAGCGAATCCTCGCCTATTCCGGCGTTGCTCACGCGGGCTACATCCTCGTCGCGTTCGTGGCCGGCCGGGAGGGCATCGGATCCATGTGGTTCTACGTGAGCACGTACGCCTTTGCCCTCCTCGGGGCGTTCGCCGTCGCGGCGGTGGTCGCCGGGAGCCGTCGCGGGCGGTCGAGCCTCGACGAGTGGGCCGGGCTCTCGTCTCGGTCGCCCGAACTCGCCTGGGTGATGCTCGTGCTGCTTCTGGGCATGGGCGGTATCCCGTTCACCGCCGGTTTCATCGCGAAGGTCGGGGTGTTCACGGTCGCCACCGAGGCCGGGTACCTGTGGCTCGTGATCCTGGCGCTCATCACGACGGTCGTCGCGCTCTATGCCTACCTGCGGGTCGTCGCCGCCATGTTCATGCGTTCGCCGGTTGCCGTCGACGCGCCCGGAACCGCTTCCGCGGACCCTCGAGCGTCGGGCACGACGCGGATCGTGTTCGCCGTGGCCGTCGTCATCACCATCCTGTTCGGCATCATCCCGTGGCCCCTCCTCGAGATCGCTCGTGAGGCCCTGCCGCTCTGAGGCAGGGCCGGCCGGGGTCCGCTTCCCGGTCTTCGCCCTGTTCGCGATCCTGACGTTCGCGGTCCCGCAACTGTTCGCGATCACAGCCACGGTCGTCACGACCGATATCTTCATCGTCGGCGAGGAGCAGCCGATCGACGAGGATGTCTACGTGGCTGCGTCCTCGGGACGGATCGAGGGTCGTATCGACGGCGACCTCGTCATCACGACCGGTGATCTCACGATCTCGGGAACGGTGACCGGAAGCGTGACGGCCTTGAGCAGCGCTCGGGTGCTGGTGACGGCAGACGGAAGCGTGGAGGGATCGGTTCGTGCTCTGTCGGCGCAGGTGACCGTGGAGGGTGCGGTCGGTGGCGACCTGTTCGCGACGGCGGCAGCGACGACCGTGGCTGCCTCGGGTCGGATCGCGCGGGACGTGATCGTGTTCGGTGGAACCGCCAACATCGTCGGCAGCGTCGGGCGCGACGTCCGGGGCCGGGTGATCAACTCCTCGGTGCAGGGGAACGTCGGTCGTGACGTCGACCTCGCCGTGGATGTGCTGACGATCGGAGCGGACGCGCAGATCGGCGGGGACGTGCTGTATCGGTCCTCGAACGAGGCCTCCATCTCCAGCGCCGCGGACATCGGCGGACAGGTCGTGCAACTCCCCGCACAGTCGAACTTCCTGTTCGGGGTGATCCTGACGATCGCCAACGTCGTCGGCTCGCTCGCCTTCCTCGTGGCCGGGATCTTCATCCTGTGGCTCCTGCGCGGGACCAGCGCGCGCGCGGTCGGAATGGTCACCCGCCACCCGCTCAAAACGTTCCTCGTTGGGCTCGCAGCCTTGATCCTCGGTCCGATCCTCGTGCTGCTGCTGGCCTTCACGCTGGTGGGGCTCCCGGTGGCGGCCATCCTGTTGTTCGGGATGCTGGTCGCGCTCGTCTTCGGCCCGGTGCCTGCGGTGACGGCGCTCGGTGACCGCCTGTTGCGGGGCAGGGGCGGTCTGTTCGGTGCCTTCGTCGTGGGCGCGATCCTGTGGAGGCTCGGCATCTGGCTCATCCCGTTCGTCGGTGCGGTGCTGTTCCTCGTGGGGCTCGTCTGGGGTGTCGGGGCGTGGCTGATGGCGGGCTGGCAGCAGCGCCGTGCGCCGTCGACCGGCGGCGACCTCATGCCCGCGGCGCTGAGACGGCGGGGGACGGAACCACCCGAGGACTGGGAGTTCCCCCTTCCGCCGGCAGAGGTGGAACCGGGGTCGGGAGATTCTGTCGAGTTCTGACCCGGCCTTCGTTGTGTACGGCATCCCCCGGTCACTCAGGCGCCGGTCGGGTCCCTTCGCGGGCCCGGGGTCTCGGAGGCTTGTTCGGGTCCCCGAGTCGAGGCGGCCGCCGGGTACAGCACGCACTCGTCGATCTCGAGAGTGACCCGATCCCCCGGCGACAGGTCGGGCTGTGGCCCGATCCGGGACGGGACGCGGGTTCCGCCCTGCATCTCGATGAGCAACATCTGATCGTGGCCGTAGTACTCGCGATCGACGATCAGGCCCTCGCCGTGGGGGTCGCGAACCGGCCGCACCCATTCGGGGCGGAGCATCACGTCGACCGGCCCGGTGGTGGTTCCCCCGCACGGGAGCGTACCGAGAGGTGTTGTGACCACACCGTTGGAGGCGATTCCTGCGACGACCACGCTGTCCCCGAGGAACCCTCCGATCCACGGGTCGGCGGGATTCCGATACACATCGGTTGGCGATCCGACCTGCACGACCTTCCCGGAGCGCATGACGGCGACCACATCGGCGATCGCGAGTGCCTCAGACTGATCGTGCGTGACGAACACGGCGGTTGCTCCGGCTTCGCGGAGGATCCTCCGGATCTCGCGGCGCATACGATCGCGCTGCGGCGCGTCGAGGTTCGAGAACGGCTCATCGAGGAGGATCACGTCGGGCTCGGGGGCGAGGGCGCGGGCGAGGGCGACGCGCTGTTGTTCCCCTCCGGACAGTTCGTGCGGCATGCGGTCGGCCAGATCCAGGAGTCCCACCAGCGCCAGCACGTCGGCGACTCGGCCCCGCCGATCCCGATCCTGGACCCCGTAGCCGACGTTGGCGGCGACGGTCATGTGCGGGAACAGTGCGTAGTCCTGGAACACCATGCCCACCCTCCGTCGCTCCGGGGCGACGTCGATGCCCCCGCCGACGACCGTTCGCCCGGCGATCGTGATCTCTCCGGCATCCGGGGCCTCGAAACCGGCGATGACGCGCAGGGCGGTCGTCTTGCCGCATCCGGAGGGCCCCACGAGGCTGGTGATCCCTCCGCTCTGAACCTTCAGGTCGAAGCCGTCGAGCGCGGCCGTCGAGCCGAAATGCCGGCTGATCCCGGAGCAGACGATCGTGTTCTCGGCGCCGCTCGCCGGCGTGTCGTGCCGGAGGGTCATGGGACCGCGTCCTTCGGGCGAACGACGAGGAAGTACATGGGCACCGCCGATATCGCGAGCAGCAGGAGGGCGGAAGCCGCCGCTCTGCCGTAGAACAGATCCTCGGCGGCGGACCAGATCCGCACTGCCAGGGTGTCGTAGCCGGTCGGTCGCAGGAGGAGCGTCGCCGGGAGTTCCTTCATCGTGGTGAGGAACACGAGTGCTCCACCCGCGAGCAACCCTTTCCACATCAAGGGGATCGTGATGCCGACGATGGTTCGAAGCGGTGTCTTGCCGAGGCTGCGGGAGGCTTCCTCGAGGTGGGGGTTCACCTGGAGCAGGGACGCCCGGGCGGAGCCGGTGGCCTGGGCGAGGAAGATGGTCGCGTAGACGACCACGAGGAGGGCAAGGCTCTGGTAGAGGGGGCCGAGGTACCGGACCGCGAAAACGACCACGGCAAGGGCGACCGTGATGTGCGGAAGCGAGAACACGACGTAGACACTCCGATCGAGGGCGGTGCTGGCTCGATCACGGTGTCGCACCGCGAGGATCACGATGGGGATCGCGGCGGCCATCGCCAGGAGGGCAGCGAGAGACGATCCGACGAGCGATCCGACCGCGGCGTTCCATGCGATCCGGATCTGATCGCCTGCGAGCGAGGCGCGAGCGACCCAGGCAACGAGTACGCCGATGGGGAGGATCAAACCCGCGGTCACGACCGATCCGAGGAAACCGATCGCGAGGATCCGGCCCCGGCGGCTCAGGCGGTGCGGTTTCGGGGTCTGCTGGAAGCCCCGCCCGTAGTACACGGCACGACCGCGGGTGCGACCTTCACCCCAGATGATGACGAGCGCGATCACGATCAGAATGACCGATAGCACCACGGCCGGAGTTCGGTCGAGCCTTCCCTGGTACTGGGCATAGATGACACGAGTGAACGAATCGAAGCGAAGCAGAGAGACCGCGCCGAAGTCGGAGAGGGTGTAGAGCGCGACGAGCAGAGCCCCCGCCCCGATCGCAGGGCGCAACTGGGGCAGGGTGATGGTTCGAAACACCCTCCAGTCCGATGCGCCGAGACCGCGGGCGGCTTCTTCGAGAGCGGGATCGACGCGTTGCAGCGCCGCGGCGGCGGTGAGGAGCACGAAGGGGTACGTGGAGAGCGTCAGCGCGAGCCAAGCGCCGGGCAGCCCCACCGGGGTCGGGAACGCGAGAGGGGTGAGATCGGCGATGATGCCCCGCGGCCCGCCCGCTGCGAGGAATGCCAGAGCCAGAACGTACGAGGGGATCACCAGGGGCATGGTTGCGAGCACCGCCCAGGTTCGACGACCGCGCAGATCGCTGCGGGTGGTGAGCCAGGCCACCGCGATCCCGATCGCGGTCGCGGTGGCCGTCACGAGACCGGTGAGGACCGCCGAGCGGAGCACCAGCTCCAGCGTTCGTCTGCTGAAGATGATGTCGGCGGCGGTCCCGGCCGACGAGAGGGTGCGGATGAACAACGCGGCGACCGGAACGACCACCGGGACGAGGACACCGACGGCCAGTGCCCACAACCACCATGGAGCGCGACGACCGGAAGGGTGCGGTGCGCCCGTTGCGGGCCCTGCCAGCGGCGTGCCGGCGAGGTCGGGCGACGGAACCGCCTCGGCCGGCACGCGAACGGTCACAGGAGGCCGGCCCGGGCCACCAGGTCGGTGGCGGTGTCGAGTGCGCCGGCGAGATCGGACAGATCGATCGCAGGGGTGGGGATCGAGTCCAGAGCTGGGAGACCGGGGTACGGCGGGATCCCGGGCACAAGCGGGTACTCGTAGGTTTCGTTGGCGAAGTAGGCCTGTGCTGCGTCGGTGAGGAGGTAATCCACGAACTCGATCGCCGCATGCTGCTCCTCCGAAGAGGCGAGGATCCCCACTCCGGCCGGCATCACCAAGGATCCGGCCGTCGCTTCGGGGAAGAAGTGGTTCTCTGCGATGGTGTCCGGTTGCTCGGCCCGGAGCCGAAACAGGTAATAGTGGTTGACGAGCCCGGTATCGACCACACCGTCGTTCACGGCTGCCACGATGGGCGAGTTCTTGGGGAAGGTGGGTTGGTTGTTCGCGGCCATGCCTTCCAGCCACGTGAGCGTTGCTGCTTCTCCGTCGATCAGGATCTTTGCCGCCACGAAAGCGAGGAAGGACCCGTTCGTCGGCGCGATCGCGTTGCGCTCGCGCCAGGACTCCTCGATGAACGCGTCTTCGGTGGCCGGAAGCTCGTCGGCGGGCACCTCGGTCGGGTCGTAGACGACCGTTCGGGCTCGCCCGGACACACCGACCCACCGTCCGTCGCGGTCGGAGAAGCGGCTCGGCACGCGATCGAGGGATTCGGCTGGGATCTCCGCGAAGAGCCCGGAGAGTGCCACCGCGCCGAGCGATGCAGGATCCTGCGCGAAGAAGACGTCGGCTGGACTGTAGTCGCCCTCTTCCATGATCGTGGCTGCGAGTTCCGCGCTCCCGGCGTATCTCACCGAGATGCTGATACCGGTCTGTTCCTCGAAGTCGGCCAACAGAGGGGCGACCAGCTCCTCGCTTCTCCCGGAATAGATCGTGAGCTTCGAAGCCCCGGCTTCGGACGAGCCGCACGCGGCTGCGAGCAGTGCGAAGCCCACGAGAGCGACGATGGATTTCGACAAATCGGCTCCTCGGAAGTAGCGGAGATGAGCCTAAATAGCACTATGCAGATAGTGCGAATGGTCGTGCGGGGTTTCGGACGAGATGTGGGCTGGTCGAGGTGAAGAGATCTCTGAACGGCTTCTTGCCGTTCAGCTCGGGACGGTCTCGGATTCGGCTCGATAGGCCTCTTCGAGACGGCGCCGGGCCCGGTGGCACGCCACTCGGGTGGTGCCCGTGGCGGCACCCATGCGGCCTCCGATCTCTGCATAGGAGAGTCCCTCGACCTCGCTGAGCCAGAGAAGCTCCCGATCGCGATCACCGAGCGTTGAGAGTGCGGAACGGATCTGGGCGTGTTCCTCTCGGGCGATGACCTGTTCGGCCGGGCCCGGCCCTTCGGGTACGACCGGCTCGACCGCCACGGGCCTGCGGTTCTTGCGGATCCACCCACGCAAACGGGTCCGTCCGATCGTCCACAACCAGGCATCGAACGACCGTGGCCGCTTGAGGGACGAGATGCGCTTGATGACGTCCTCGACGGCGTCGGATGCAACGTCTTCAGCGTGATGAGTCGTGAGGCCCGAGTACCGGTAGAAGGCGACGAGACGCGGGTAGACCGTGGCGCACGCTTCCGTGAGGGCGGCCTGGTCTCCGTTCCGCGCCGCGATGACGACGTCGAGATCCAGGAGTCGAGGAGTTCTCTCCTCGAACCCGAACGCGGATGGATACGGTTCAGCGCGTGTTCCCACGGGATAAGTATCGGCGATTTGAGAGATATTCGCACGCGAAAGTTCTCGACCCTGCGAAATCCTTAGTTGCCGCGGCTCCCCTCATCGATGGATCAGTTGCTTGCAGTCTCAGTCTGGTCGGCAGAATCGGTGTTGTCGAGCCCGGCCGCTGCCTGCTCCGGGAATGCCGGGTGCTCCGGGTGTTCCGGGTGTTCCGGGTGCTCCGGCCGTGTCCCTTCGTCCGTGGCGTCGTCGGTGGCGTCGTCGGTGGCGTCGTCGGTGGCGTCGTCGGTGGCATCGGGCGCCACGACGTCGGGGTCTGTGGCGACGGGATCCGTGGCGACGGGATCCGTGGCGACGGGATCCGTCGGATCCGGCGAGCTCACGGTGGGATCGGCAGGAACGTCGGGGTCCGGGGTGGTGTCCGTCGGATCGGGCGTGTCGACGCTGGGGTCGGCGGCCGGCGTCGACACCGCGCCGTCGGGGTCGGGGCTGCTGGGACTCACGGTTTCGGTCGAGCCGGTGCTCGATCGACCGTTCCCGGGGGCGGCGGCTGCCGGAGTCTCCGGTCCTGATCCGGGAATCGGGAGCTCGCTCGCCGCGATCTGGTCGAGGCGGGCTTCGGCTTCTTCCATGAGACCGAAGCCGAGGCTGAGACCCGGGCTTTCGGTCTCGAAAGAAAGGGCAGCGGGGGGCGGCGTGGGGCCGGAGGTGACCGTCGGTTGCGGCAGCGTCAGCTCGGGGTTCGGAGGCGGCCCGATATCCAGGGTGATGTCGAGTGTGTCGAAGCGGTCGATGATGTCATCGCCGACCGGATCCGGATCGATCGCATGGAGGTGAGCATCCGGCACGGGAGCTGCGTCGAGGTCGAAGTGTCGCTCGGCCAGGACGCGAGCCTCGGCGAGCCGCTCGGCGGTGGTATCGAGGGGGAGACCGATCGCCATCCAGGCATCCTCGAGGAGGAGATCGATGCTGTACAGGGGGTCGCCGGGGACCGCGCGGTTGGCGGCGAAAGCCGTCCCGGCACCGCCGGCGATCAAGAGAAACATCACGACGACGGCAACCACCAGGTGAGGGGTACTGGATGCGTATGTCGCGCCGCGAGAAAACCGATCGCCGGCGGGCCGGAGCTTGTCGGGGTCGAGCTCTGGAGCGGCAACACGAAGATCGTGCGCATACGCGCGCAGATCGCCGAGCGGATCGTTCCAGTCTTGACCTCCCATGCCCTACCAGTCGCGGCACGATCCGATTCGTTACACCTCTTCGCCGGTTTCTTCGAGATTTCTCGAAAGATCGCTCCTCACCGCACGAGCAGGGGAACCAGGCGCTCGGCGTCCGTGAGGCCGCCGTGGTTGCCGATCATGCGGTTGTCCGAGAATCGATGGAGGAGCAGGGTGTCGTCGTCGGCGACGAGGATGCCGTCGGGGGCACGCTTTTCGAACGACGGATGGTGCGGACCGGGACCCCACCAGGCCCTCGCCTCGTCGAGGCTGAACCACGTGGCCGGCAGCGCCTCAGCCATCGTCTCGGCGTCACCTTTCACCATCATCGCCCTGCCGTCGCCGTAGAAGATTCGATCCGCGTGCTGAGGTTTGGAGATCCTCACCTGCTGCTCCGAGGCGAAGTCGATGTGACCGTGATCTGCAGTTCCCACCAACGTGATCTCATCGGGCAGCTGCGCGCTGAGCTGCTGCCAGACTCCAGCGACCGTCCTGACCGCATCGGCATACCGAGGGTCGTCCTGGCCGTAGACGTGTGCCGCGAAGTCGACGTGGGGTAGGTAGGTGAAGACGAGGCGACCGGGGACTCGAGCCAGCGAGACCGTGGCTTCGATCGTGTCGTCCATCCCGAACACCGGTTCTTCGCGACAACCGCGGTAGAGCGCCCGGGAGAGCGGCGTGCCCGAGAAGTTGCCCGGTTGCACGGTGATCGGCTCCCGGCCCGAGGCTGCGAGGCGTTCCCAGAGGTTGGGTTTCGGAAGGAGCCCGGAGGTGTCGAAATCGACGGGATCACCCCAGAGCGTCGTCCACTTGATGGTGTTCACGACGGTCTCGACCTCGGGGATCCACGACTGGTAACCGAGGAGCCCGTGTTGCGACGGCGGGAGCGCCGTCGCCACGGTGGCCAGGCTGACGGTCGTCGTGGAAGGGAACGGCGCATCGATCGGTGCGACGAGCGAATCGCGCAAGTCGGCGGCCGCCGGGTGGTCGAGCTGACCGACGCCGAGCCCGTCGAAGAGGACGAGCACGTAGGTGTCCGACTCGGGAATCGCCTCCGCCAGCGGCGGATGCAGTCCCGGAGAAGGCGAGCTACCGGTCAGCCTGCGCTCCAATTCGGCAACGAGGTTCACCAGCGAACCCCCCGAATAGTCGGGCACGGTGATAGAAGGCGGCATGGGCGGACGGTAGCGGCGGGCCGACCAGCAAGGATTGGGTCGCTTCTTGGGGAGCACCTAGACTCGCCGCCGGTAGCGGCCGTGCGCGGCCGACCCCTATGCCGAGGAACACCGACGCGTGCTGAACGAGTACTTCGCCGACTACATCATGGTGGCGCTGTTCCTCGCGGCCGGTCTGGGCCTCGTGGCTGGGGCCGTCGCAGCCTCTCACGTCGTCGCCCCCTCCCCACCCCGCAACATCCTCAAGGAGACCGCCTACGAATCGGGCATCGAACCGATCGGAGGCGGCTGGAACCAGAGCCATATCCGCTACTACATCTTCGCCCTGCTCTTCCTCATCTTCGACGTCGAGGCGGTGTTCATCTTCCCCTGGGCGATCAACATCGAGACGTTCAAGGCCGCCGGTCAGGGTGGGCTCGTCCTCTTCGAGATGGTCTTTTTCGTGCTGATCTTGATGCTCGGCCTCGTCTACGCCATCCGGAAGGGGGTTCTCCGGTGGGAGTGATCGAGAAGTTCGGGGACGTCAAACCCGTTTCCTGGCTCTTGAATTGGTCCCGGAAGTACTCCCTGTGGTACTTCCAGTTCGGCCTCGCGTGTTGCGCCATCGAGGTCATGGCGGTTTCCAGCCCTCGCTACGACTTCATGAGATTCGGGATCGTTCCCCTGCCTGCGTCGCCTCGTCAGGCCGATCTGATGGTGGTTGCCGGGACGGTGACGGACAAGATGGCGCCGGCGATCAAACGCCTCTACGAGCAGATGCCCGACCCCAAGTACATCATCTCGATGGGCTCCTGTTCGAACAGCGGCGGTCCCTACTGGGACTCGTACTCGGTCACGAAGGGTGTGGACCAGATCATGCCGGTCGATGTCTACGTGCCGGGGTGCCCGCCGCGTCCCGAGGCGCTGCTCGATGGCATCGTGATGCTCCAACAGTTGATCACCGACGAAAGCCCCAAAGAGAAGTGGATCGAGATTGACCAGTCCGACTGACACCACGGGTGTTGCCACCGAGGACGGTTTCGCCGACTACGCCGCCGGGTTGGCGGATCGCGTCGGTGCACTCAGTTGGGTGGTGGAGTTCGACACGGTCCGGATCTACGTCGCGCGTGACGCCTGGTTCGAGACGATCCGGCAGGCTCGCGACGAAGAGGCCTTGCCGTTCTTCTCGTGGCTCGCGGGTGTCGACTGGTCGAGGGAATCCGCCGTCGGTGAAGGGGTCGCGGACCCCGACGAACTCCGGGAACGCTACGAGGTCATCTGCAGGCTCTCGTCCGTCGAGAACGCGGATGCAGCCCACTTCATCACGGAGCTTCCGAAGAGCGATGCCGTTCTCGACACCATCGTCCCGCTGTTCGCCGGCGCGGCGTGGCACGAGCGCGAAACCCACGAGATGTTCGGCATCGACTTCCGCGGGCACCCGAACCTCACCAAGCTCTATCTTCCCGACGGTTTCGTGGGCCACCCCCTCCGGAAGTCCTTTCCGCTCCTGACCCGCGAGATCAAGCCATGGCCCGGGAATGTCGACGTCGAGGCGATGCCGTCCCCGGACAAGCCACTCACCGAGAACCTCGAAGCCGGTGACGGCGGGGGTGGGACGTGAGCCGGGCCATGATGCATCGCTCGGAGGTCGCCGTCTCTGTCGAGCTGCAGACTCCCGACATGACGCTCAACATCGGACCGCAGCACCCCTCGACCCACGGGGTGCTTCGCCTCGTGGCCCGGGTGGACGGGGAGCGGATCCAGGGGGTGGAGCCCGTCATCGGCTACATGCACCGCGGCTACGAGAAGCTCGCCGAGGTTCGCACGTATGCCCAGATGAACTCGCTCGTGAACCGGATCGACTGGGTGTCCGGATTCGCCAGCGAGGTGCCGTTCATCCGGGCCGTCGAGAAACTCACCGGCATCGAGGCACCGGAACGGGCGCAATGGATTCGCCTCATCCTCACCGAACTGTTCCGCATCTCATCCCACCTCGTCTTCACGTCGTCGTACCCGCTCGAGCTCGGCGCCACGACACCGTTGTTCCATGCCCTTCGTGAGCGGGAACGGGTCCTGGAACTGATCGAGAGCGTCACCGGTGGCCGATTCCACCCGAACTTCAATCGGGTCGGGGGCATCAAGCCGAATGCCGGCGGGGGTTCCAATCAGAAGAAGGTCTCGATGGATCTGCCGGCCGGGTTCTTCGAACAGACTCGAGCGACCATGGTGAGAGTCCTCGAAGCCTGCGACGATCTCGACACGCTGGTGACCGGTAACGAGGTCTTCAAGGCGCGCACCCTCGGCGTCGGGATCATTCCGGCCGCCAAGGCCATCGAATACGGGCTTTCTGGGCCCAACCTGCGCGCGTCGGGCGTTCCCTACGACCTCCGCAAGGTCGAGAACCTGCTTCCCTACGATCAGGTCGAGTTCGACGTCGTCTTCCGGGAGGACGGTGATTGCTACGACCGCTACGTGGTGCGACTCAACGAGATCCGCGAGGCGGCCGGGATCGTCGTCCAGGCGGTCGACAAGATTCCGTCCGGTCCGTTGCAGTCCAAGGTTCCCCGGGTGTTGAAGGTACCGAAAGGCCAGGTTTACGTCAGGGGCGAGAACCCCAAGGGCGAGTTCGGGTACTACGTCATCTCCGAAGGCGGGAAGATGCCGTACCGCCTCAAGATCCGGTCCACATCGTTCAGCAACCTCTCGATCCTCCCCTGGGTGCTCGAAGGAACCCTCGTTCCCGACCTAGTCGCCATCATGGGAAGCCTCGACTTCGTACTCGGAGACGTAGACAGATGAGAGAGTCGAGAGTCGCGAGTCCAGAGTCGCGAGTCGCGACTCCCGTTTCCTCCCCCGGAGGGGGAGGTGGCGTCGGCCGCTCTGGGCCGACGACGGAGGGGGCGGGCGCGTGGACCTCGCCTCCGGCAAAGCCCCTCGCGAGGGGCCGGTCCTCCGACGAGCTTGAATCACCCGCGACCCGCGACCCGGGACTCGCGACCCGCCGAAAGGCGGTCTCCTGATGTTCTGGCTCGAGGTGGTCCTCAAGCTCGCCGTCATCCTCATCGCCATGCTGACGCTGGCGCTCGTCGCCATCTACGCCGAGCTCAAGGTCGGCGCCCACATGCAGGACCGGATCGGTCCGTACTACGCGGGTGGACGGTGGGGGTGGGCACAGCCCCTCGCCGACGCCGCGAAGTTCCTCCAGAAGGAGGACCTGGTCCCGGTTGCTGCCGATGGTCCCGTGTTCCGGGCGGCTCCGTATGTCGTGGTGGCCGCCACACTGGCCTCGTTCGTGGTGATCCCGTTCGGGCCCGACCTCGTCGCCAGGGATCTCGACATCGGCGTGTTCTACATCCTGGCCATCTCTTCGCTGACGACGCTCGGGGTCTTGATGGCGGGCTGGTCTTCCGCGAACAAGTACTCGCTCATCGGCGGGCTCCGGGCGGCGGCGCAGCTGATCGCATACGAACTCCCGCTGCTCCTCGCCGTCGTAGCGATCGTCGTCCAGGCCGGGACCATGTCCCTTTCGGGCATCGTTGAAGCGCAGGCCGAGCCGTTCACGATCTTCGGGGTGACGCTGAGCCTGCCCTTCGTTCTGAAAGGTCAGATCATCAGTTTCGTGATCTTCATGATCGCCGCCGTTGCGGAGCTCTCCCGGATCCCGTTCGATCTCCCGATCGCGGAGTCGGAGCTGACGATGGGGTACCTCACCGAGTACTCGTCGATGCGGTTCACCATGTTCTTCCTCGGGGAGTACCTGGGCATGATCGCCATCTCGGCGGTGGCGGCGACGCTCTTCCTCGGGGGATACTGGGCGCCGTGGATCCCCGACTCTGCGGCCAACTGGGTCGGACCGCTGATCCTGTTGGTGAAGGTGGCGATCCTCGTGTTCCTGTTCCTGTGGTTCCGATGGACGTGGCCACGCCTGCGCGAAGATCAACTCCAGGGTATGGCGTGGCGTTGGCTCATCCCGCTGGGTCTCATCAACATCCTCGTCATCGCAGCTTTCAAGGTGGCGATCTGATGGCCGAGTCTCGTCAGATCAGGTTCCCGTTCATCGGTCTGTGGCAGGGCATGTGGTTCACGCTCAAGGCCATGTTCAAGAAGCCGCCGACGGTGATGTACCCCACCGAGAAGGAGATCCCGGTGCCGCGGGCCCGCGGCGTGATCGCACTCGACGCCGAGGCTTGCACCGTATGCATGCTCTGCTCGCGAGAGTGCCCCGACTGGTGTATCTACATCGAAGGGCACAAAGAAGAGGTCCCCCCGTCGAAGCCGGGAGGCCGGGTGCGGTCCCGGTCGGTACTCGACCGGTTCGACATCGATTACGCGCTCTGCATGTACTGCGGTATCTGCGTCGACGTCTGCCCGTTCGACGCCCTGTTCTGGAGCCCCGAGTACGAGTACAGCGAGGTCCGGATCGGTGACCTGATCCACGACCAAGAGAAGCTCGGCGTCTGGCTCGAGACCGTCCCCGACCCTCCTGCGTTGGAGTCTTGATCATGACCACCTCCCTCGGCTCGTGGGTCTCCGAGGCCGCCAACTGGGTGTTCCTCGTGATCGCCATCCCGACCCTGGTATCGGCGTTCCTCGTCGTGTCGAGCCGGAACATCGTACGTGCGGTCCTCTACCTGGTGGTGACCCTGGCCGGGTCGGCTGCGCTGTTCCTCATGCTCGGTGCCGAGTTCGTCGGGTGGACCGTCGTGCTCGTCTACATCGGCGCGGTCATCATCCTGTTCCTCATCGGCATCATGATCACGAGGGCTCCGCTGACGGAAGAGAGCGAACTGAGCCAGCCCGCGTCGGTCAGGCTGCCGGCGGCCCTGTTGGCCTTCGTCCTGTTCGCGGTGATCGCTTGGGCGGTCGCCGACGCGTTCGGCATGGCCACGATCCCGGTACCGGAGGACGCCACCCGGACCACGGCCATCGGCATCGCCATCTTCACGAACTGGGTCATTCCCTTCGAAGCGATGTCGTTCGTGCTCCTCGCCGCGCTCATCGGCGGCATCGCCATCGCCCGAAGAGACGATCCGGTGAAGGAGGACGTATGACGATCGTGCAGTTCATCATCCTCGGCGCGGCGCTGTTCTCGATCGGCCTCTACGGAGTGTTGACCCGCAAGAACGCGGTCCTGGTGCTCGCCTCGGTCGAGGTGATGCTCGCCGCCGTCAACATCAACCTCGTGGCGTTCAACGCCTACCTCGCCGACACCGAGAATGCGGGTCAGGTGTTCACCTTGTTCCTGATCGCGATCGCCGCTGCGGAGGTCGGCATCGGTATCGCGATCATCCTCATGATCTATCGGAACCGGCAATCGGCGAACGTGGACGAGCTGGATCTGATGAGGTACTGATGGTCGCAACGCTCACCCCGCTCGCCGCTCGGCTCGCGTTGCTGGTCCAGGAGCACGCCGAAGAGGGCGCTGAGCACGTTGTCGAGGCCGGCGACGGTGGGGCGCTCGCCGCGTGGGCTTGGCTCCTCGTGGTGGTGCCCATCGTCGTGCCGTTCCTCATCGTGTTCTTCGGGAAGCGCTCGCCCTTGAAGGGCTGGGGGTTGGCGGTGGGAGCGCTGGGTTTCGTCGCCGCCTACGGCACCGCGTTGACCGTCGCGAATGTGACCGACGGCATCGTCTATGAGGGCAGCATCGAGATCGCCACGGTCGGTGCCTTCGTGCTCGAGTGGGGATGGATCGTCGACGGACTATCCATCATGATGTATTTCCTGGTGGGTGTCGTCGGAACGCTCGTGTTCATCTACGCGTTCAGCTACATGAAGGGTGACATCAGGTTCACCTGGTTCTTCGCAGCGTTCACCCTCTTCGCCGGCGGCATGCTGGTCCTCGTCTCGGCACCGAACCTCATCCAGTTGATCGTCGGCTGGGAGCTCGTCGGTGTCTCTTCGTACCTCCTCATCGGGCACTACTGGGAGGACTACGCCAACGTCGACGCAGCCAACAAGGCGTTCATGGTGAACAAGGTCGGCGACGCCGCCCTGTTCATCGGCGCCCTCATGATGGCGGTATCGGTCGGGTCGTTCCGGTTCGACGTCGTCGGCGAGGTAGTGGCATCCGGGGACTCGCATTCGCTCCTCGCCCAGGTCGCGTTCTGGACGGGTCTCGCGTTGTTCGTCGGCGCGATGGCCAAGAGCGCCCAGTTCCCCCTCCACGTCTGGTTGCCCGATGCCATGGCGGGACCGACTCCGGTTTCTGCCCTGATGCATGCCGCGACGATGGTCACGGCCGGGGTCTATCTGCTCGGCAGGCTCTTCCCGTTCTACCTGTCACCCGTGTTCGCTGGGGACGTGCGCACGATCATCATCGTCATCGGTGGGATCACCTTGTTCTTCATGGGTCTCCTCGCGATCGTCCAGGACGACATCAAGAAGGTGCTCGCCTATTCGACGGTGAGTCAGCTCGGCTACATGGTGGTGGCGATGGGCGCGGGTGCCTACACGGCAGGCCTCTTCCACCTCTTCACCCACGCCTTTTTCAAGTCGCTCCTGTTCCTCGGGGCCGGGTCTGTGATCCACGCCGTCCACTCGAACAACATGTCCGATATGGGTGGCCTCCGCAAGAAGATGCCGTTCACGTTCTGGACGTTCATCGTCGGGACGCTCGCTCTCATCGGCATCTTCCCGTTCTCCGGCTTCTGGTCGAAGGACGAGATCATCGCTTCGACCCTGGAGGCCTCGGGGGAGGATGCTGCCAAGTTCGTGCTCGTCCTGTCGATCCTCGGGGCGTTCGTCACCGCCTTCTACATGTCCCGCCTCGTCGGCCTCACGTTCTTCGGCAACTACAAGGGCCATGCGGAACCGCATGAATCTCCCCGCGTGATGACCTATCCGCTCGTCGTGCTGGCCGGCTTCGCCGCTCTCATCGGCCTGTGGAACATGCCCGGCATCTCGACGGGGTTCACGGATTTCGTCGCGACCAGGGGGTTCCCGATGGGCGACCACCACCCGGAGAGCCTGAACTTCGTGCTCGTCGCCATCGTGACCGCTCTGGTTCTGCTCGGCGTGTTCATCGGGTGGCGGTTGTTCTGGCCCAAGAAGGACACCCAGGCCGAGCGGGATTCGTTCCGGATCCCCGGCCTGTACCCGCTCCTCGAGCACCTCTACTACATCGATGACATCTACATGGACGGCATCGTCAGGCCGACGATGGGCCCGGTGGCCGACGGCACCCTCTGGATCGACATGAACGTCATCGACGCGGTCCCCAACCTCACCGCCGGCGCCACGAAACAGCTGGCGTCCGTCGTGCGGGTCACCGACGAGAACGTCGTCGACGGATTCTACAACGTGTCGGCCGCGGCCACCGATGCCACGGGTGGGATCCTGCGCCGGTTCTTCACCGGGCGGGTGCAGCAGTACGTGGCCATGGGTTTCGCCGGCGTGATCATCATCGTCGCGATCTACATCATTTTCTGAAGGAGGAGCAACGAATATGGAGTGGTTCGATAGCGGCTGGGGGCTGAGCCTCACGGTGTTCTTGCCGCTCGCTGGAGCGGTGATCATGATGGTGATCCCGCGCACCAGCGAAGCGGCGCTCAAGTGGGTTGCGCTCCTCACCTCGCTCGTGACGCTCGCCTTTTCCGGGGTACTCGTTGCGCGATTCGACTTCGATGCCGCGGCGGAGTTCCAGTTCGGCACCAACCTCGACTGGATCCCGCTGATCAACGCCAACTACCACATCGGGGTCGACGGCATCTCGCTGCCACTCGTCGTTCTGGCGACGCTCATCACCGCCCTCGTCGTCATCTACAGCTGGAACCATTGGCCCGAGCCGCACAACCCGAAGCTGTTGCTCATCCTGATCATGATCCTCGCCGTGGGCATGACCGGCACGTTCGTTGCGCTCGACCTCGTGCTGTTTTTCGTCTTCTTCGAGATCGTGTTGCTTCCGATGTACTTCATGATCGGCATCTGGGGCGATCGCACCATGCGCAGGGTCCCGGTGGTGAACTGGGAGGTCGAACTGCGCCTCTATGCGTCGATCAAGTTCTTCCTGTTCACGCTGTTCGGTTCGGCGTTCATGCTGCTCGGGTTCCTGGCGCTCTACTTCCAGTCCGGAACGGTGGGGGAGCGAACGTTCGACATCCTCGAACTGACGGAGCTCGGGCGGGCCGGGGTGTTCACCGGGGCGTTCGCCTTCTGGGTGTTCGCCGCGCTCGGTATCGGGTTCGCGGTGAAGGTGCCCATGTGGCCGCTGCACACCTGGCTGCCCGACGCTCACACGGCGGCGCCGACCGTCGGCTCGGTCATCCTGGCCGCCATCCTGCTGAAGCTCGGGACCTACGGCTTCATCCGGATCAGCCTGCCGATCCTGCCGGACGAGTTCGTGCGTTGGGCTCCGTTGATCGGCGTCCTGGCGGTCATCGGCATCATCTACGGCTCGTTGGCGTGTCTGGCGCAGACCGACATGAAACGGCTCATCGCCTATTCATCGATCGGGCACATGGGGTTCGTGATGCTGGGTGTTGCCGCCTTGACTCCGGTCGGCTTGAACGCGGCCATCATCGGCATGGTCGCCCACGGGGTCATCACCGGCCTGTTGTTCTTCCTGGCCGGATCGATCTCGCACCGCTATCACACCCGGGACATGCGCCGGATCGGCGGCACGATGAAGGTCATGCCCCACATGGGGGTGATCCTCGGCTTCGCCGCCATGGCATCGCTCGGGCTGCCGTCCCTCGCCGGCTTCTGGGGTGAGTTCCTGGCGCTGATGGCGTCCTACGACCCGTTGCCGGCCCTCGACCTCACCCTCTTCCGGTCCTTGATGGTGATCGCCGCGATCGGCACCGTGCTCACCGCGGGGTACATGCTGTGGATGCTGCGAAGCGTCGATTTCGGCGAGCCCTCAGGCGAGTGGACGGGGAAGGACATCGCGGACGTCGATGGCTACGAGTGGGCCGCATGGGTCCCGCTCATCGTCGCCACCATCGCCATCGGCGTCTACCCCAACTTCGTGTTCGGCTTCACCAACGACGCCGTGATCGCTCTCCTCGCCCGGGCCTTCGGGGGCTGAGGTGGGGATCGACTACCACGCGCTCCTGCCCGAGATCATCCTCGGTGCGACGGTGTTGCTGGTGCTGGCGGTCGACCTCATCGCGAAACAGAAGTACTACGCCGCGATCGTCGGGCTCATCGGGCTCTTCGCCGCGTTCGTGCCGTTGCTGACGCTCGGGATGTGCGAGAGCCTCTCGTTCTGTGATGGGTCGCTGCCCCGGGTGATGTTCAACGGCTCGTATGTTGTGGACAACTACGCGATCGTGCTCAAGGGGTTGTTCCTCCTCACCGCGTTCGTGGCGCTGCTGCTGTCGGTGGCGTACGTGGAGGCGGACGTCTACTACGAGGGCGAGTTCTATTTCCTGCTGCTGTCGGCGGCGCTGGGCGCGGTGCTGATGTCGTCGTCGCGCGACTTCATCACCATGATCGTCGCACTGGAGCTGGTCTCGGGGCCCGGCTTCCTCCTCGCCGGATGGCGTAAGGCGGACGAGAAGTCCAACGAGGCTGCGCTCAAGTTCTTCATCGTCGGGGTCGCGGCCCTTTCGCTGCTGCTGTTCGGTGTGAGCCTGCTCTACGGCCTGACCGGCACCCAGTCGTTCGCCGGGCTGCGTGAGGCCGCAGTCGACGTGAGCGAAGTACCGCTGTTCACGATGGGAGTGATTTTCGTCCTGCTCGGTTTCGGATTCAAGGTGTCCGCGGTTCCGTTCCACTACTGGACTCCGGACACGTATGAGGGCGCTCCCACGCCGGTCACGGCCTGGCTCGCGGTCGGGTCGAAGACGGCGGGATTCGTGGCGCTGCTGTCGGTCGCCTATTTCGCCTTTCCCGATCAGAGCGAGATCTGGGGACCGATCCTCTGGCTGGTGGCCGTGGTGACGATGACGGTGGGCAACTTCGTCGCGATCAAACAGACGAACATCGTGCGCCTGCTCGGCTACTCCTCGATCGCCCAGGCGGGTTTCATGCTGGTCCCGTTCGGCGCGGCCGCGGCCGCGGGCGCCGACCTGACCGCCGCGTTCTCGGCGACGATCATCTATCTCCTGATCTACGCCGCGATGACGCTCGGCGCGTTCGGCGTCATCATCGCCGTCTCGCAACGCATCGGGTCGGTCGAGTTGAAGGACTGGTCGGGTCTGTTCACCTACGCCCCGGGTCTGGCCAGCTTGCTCGCGATCTTCTTCCTTTCCCTGGCGGGCATCCCGCCCCTCGCCGGATGGTTCGCCAAGCTGGCGATGTTCTCGGCGGCCATCGGGGTCGAGGACGCGTGGGGTTACTCGATCGCCGTCATCGCCGCCTTGAACTCGGTCGTGGCCTTCGTGTACTACTCGAAGGTGATCAAGGTCACGTTCTTCGAAGGGGTTCCCGAAACGGTCGACGCGGGCCGACGTCTCGTCGTCGCTCCGACACTGAAGCTCGCGCTGGCGATGGCTGTGGTCGCCGTGTTCGTGTTCGGCATCTTCCCGGGCCTGATCACCGAACTCGTCGATCTCACGACCGAGGCCCTCGCCACCGGCTTCTAGCCGCTTCTTGCGGACATACGGCCACTATTTTGGTCATATGTCCGCCAGAACGAAGCTCGTCGACTCGCTCCGCGCCCGGATCCAAACCGGCGGGCCGATGCCGTTCGAGGAGTTCATGGCGGCGTGCCTCTACGACCCCGACGGGGGTTTCTTCACGACCGGTCCGCTGCGGTCGGTGCAAGAGGGGGATTTTCTCACCAGCCCCGAGATCAGTCCCTGGTTCGGGAGGATGCTCGCCCGCTTCGTCCGCACCGAGCGCTCTCTCGCCGAGCCCCGATACCGGGTCGTCGAGGTCGGCGCCGGCTCCGGTTCCCTGATCCGTCCCCTGATGGAGGAGCTCGGCCGGGAAGGCTACGACTACCACGCGGTCGAGGTGTCCCCGGCGACGCGGGATGCTCTCACCGGGCTCCTCGGCGAGGGCCACGTCCACGCCTCCCTCGACACGTTCCCGGAACGGTTCGACGGGGTGGTCATCGCCAACGAGCTGCTCGACAACATGCCCGTGGCGTTGGCGATCCGGTCCGGTGACGGATGGGTCGAGCGGTGGGTGGGCTCGTCGGGTGATCGCTTCGGTCTGGTCACGGTTGCGCCCCGTCCTGAGGTCGTCGCCTGGTGCGACGCGTATGCCGGTCCGGTGCCCGAAGGCGGAATGGTCGAGGCCCAGCTCGAGGCGACCCGCTGGGTGGCCGACGCCTTGTCCCGAATCGGACGGGGCGCCCTGGTCGCCATCGACTACGGAGGCACCGCCGAGGAGCTCGAGTCGCGCCGCACCCAGGGCACTCTCCGCACCTATCGGAGCCATCACCTCGGTCCCGATCCGCTCACCGAGCCGGGGGCCACCGACGTGACGGTCGACGTGGACTTCACCGCCATGGTCGCCGCAGCGAAGTCGACCGGCGCCGCGGTGGAGCTCCTCCGCCAAGACGATTTTCTCGCCGCCCTCGGTCTTCGCGATATCGTGCGCGATCTGCGCCGGAACGAACTCGACTTGGCGAGGTCGGGAGACGCGATGGCGCGGCTAATCGTTCGATCGGAGATGACCAACGCGGAAACCCTCCTCCACCCGCGCGGCCTCGGCGATTTCCGGGTGCTGGTGGCTCGAAAGAGGGCCGGGGAGGGAACCGCCGAGTGAAGTTT
>PVMK01128095.1_pt1 | contig 25768 bp, 34 predicted proteins | sample 1853481 | NCBI WGS metagenome assembly PVMK01 (sample SAMN08533507, study PRJNA380276) | Marine sediment metagenome, whole genome shotgun sequencing project.
ACCCTCTAAACAGAAGACTGTATCTGATGTGCTAGTTGAACAAATGGCAGAGTGGGGAATTAAATACGTCTTCGGCATACCTGGAACATCCTCACTTGGGTTGGTGGATGCCATCAGAAAAAATGCGAGACTGAAATACTACCAGGTCCGACACGAGCAAACAGCCGCCTTTATGGCATCCGCTTATGGAAAGCTCACTGGACATCTAGCGGCTTGTCTGACTGTGGCGGGGCCTGGTGCAGTTAACCTAGCTACTGGTCTGTACGATGCTAAGTTAGATCATGCTCCGGTATTGGCTATAACCGGATTAGTAAAGAGGCAGTTGATTGGACCTGGATCTTTTCAGGAAATAGACCAACATTCCTTTTTTGAACCTATATGTGTATTCAATAAAGTCCTTATGTCGGAAGATCAGACAACGAGCTTGGTAACACTAGCAATCAAGCATGCTTTGGTTGATAGAGGTGTTTCCCACATTAGCGTACCCAATGATTTGCAGAAGCTTCCACATAATGCGGACGTGTTGCCTATGCAAGGTAGAATCCCTAATAGAAATATCTTACAGAGCGATCATCTAATTAAGGAAGCAGCTTCGGTCATCAATAAAGCGAAAAGGCCTGTAATAATAGCTGGGTTTGGTGCTATAGGCCAAGGGAACAAGCTATTGCAGCTTTCCCAAAAAATTTCCTCCCCCATTGCGACTACATTTCGAGGTAAGGGAGTCATAGATGAAGATAATGAACTGTATGTAGGAAGCCATGGGACAATTGGATCGACTGCTGCTTCTAGGTTAGTGCGCGAGAGCGACTTATTGATAGTGATTGGCTCATCATTCTCCGATATGACCCAAATACCACAAAAGAGAATAGTACAGATAGATATAGATCCAATGATGATAGCTAAGAATTACCCTGTAGAGGTTGGATTATGGGGCAACAGTGCTGAAATCATACCGAAACTCACTGAAGCTGTTAAGAAGAAACCAAATACCGAGTACCTGGCTGAAATAACCAGACTAAAAGGGGAATGGATTTCTCAACTGATGCGAGAAGCGGATGCATCGAGAATCCCAATAAGACCACAATACATAATCAAAGTACTGAATGATAGAATAGACAGTGACGCTGTTATTTCCTTAGACGTAGGAGAGAACAGCTGGTGGTTTGGCAGGAATTTCCGGATGAAGCAAACACAGAAAATGGTCATGTCAGGTTATTTAGCTTCAATGGGTGCTGGGTTGCCCGGAGCTATGGCAGCACAGATTGCATATCCTGATAAACAAGTTGTATGTATTACAGGTGATGGAGGGTTCTCAATGGTAATGGGTGACTTCCTTACTGCTGTGAAATATGAATTGCCTCTTAAGATCATACTCTTTAACAACAAGCAACTCGGTATGATTATGCAGGAGCAGAAGGTTGAGAATTATCCTAATTGGCAGACAGACCTATATAGTTGCGATTTTGCGGAATATGCACGCATCTGCGGCGGACTAGGGATTAAAGTGGTAGATCCTAGGGAGCTCGATCGTTCTATTGAAAACGCACTATCATCCGACATGCCAGTTATTGTAGACATAGATACCGATCCGAGGAGATTCATTCGAAGCTGATTTGTTTAAGCGACCATGACCCGCCCCCTATAAAGAGATAGTAGAGTCCTTATCAAATGTTTCTATGAACGATCTCTCCGAAGAACAGCATATACTCTCCTCAACTTAGCCTGCACCCCATCATTGGGTCCGAGGAGCATGTAAAAGAGAGAGACGAACGTGTTTTACGCGAATAACGTTATGGCTCGGCGATCTGCCATTTACAGAGTACAAGAACCGATTAGAATAAAAAAACATCTAAGGTAGAGGCGCAGAAAATCCCCGCCATAGCTAGTAGGTGATGGGGGGGACACTATTAGCCATCATGCTCAAACACCTAGTAAAGGGGATTTCAGAGGTAATATTATGAATAGTTAAACCTCGACATAAGAACGTCGGTCATAGCGCGGAATACTGACAATCGTAGTATCCGGGATAAGATAGATAGATGAAATATATTGTCTTAATAAAGCAGGTTCCTGACATAAAGAATGTTCCCAAAGAGGCCTGGGACTGGGAGAAGGGCACTTTAAAAAGAGGTTTGTTGGATAACGTATGCAATGAGCTAGATAAACAGGCATTAGCATTTGCGTTAAAGATGCGAGATATACATGATGGTAAGATTGTTAGTCTCACAATGGGACCACCATTTGCTGCAGATGTTCTAAGGTATGCCTTGTCCGAAGGGGCTGATATAGGAGTACTATTAACAGATAGGAAGCTTGGAGGAGCTGATACGGCGGCTACAGCTTACCCACTTGCTCAAGCGATCAGAAGAATTCAAGATGAGATGTTTGAGGGTGATAATGAGTATGTAATAGTCAGCGGTATGCAATCTATAGACGGTGATACTGCTCAGGTTCCACCTCAAATTGCAGAGGAACTCGGCATAGCACATATCGCCTACGCTACATCATTCAAGTTCGATAATGGAAATCTACAGGCCAAGAGAATAACGAGGAGGGGTTTGGAAACCATAGCTACACTAAGATATCCCTGTCTGGTGACTGTAACACAGTGGACACAACTGCGATATCCTTCTTTCAGCAGAACGAGATGGGCATACTCGCAAGAGCTTTATCGTTGGGGCGTAGATGATATTAGAGCCGAGGAATCTCGCATCGGCTTGACTGGCTCCAGAACAAATGTAGTACGGGTTTTTTCTCCCAAGGAATTTGGTCAGAAAGCATGTGTTTTTGAAAATGACCTCGTTAAGCTGATGAAGATGATAAAAGAAACCTACGAAAGCAAGTTGCGTGCTATAGAGGAGGAAGAGGAGAAGCCGAAATACCACCTACCAGAAAGCAAAAGCACTACCTATAAAGGGGAAATATGGGTATACGCTGAACAGGAGGGTGGAGAGGTAAATCCTGCCTTATTTGAGTTGTTGGGTAAAGCAGCTGAACTATCTGGCCAGCTTAACGAGAAGGTCAGTGCTGTTCTGGTGGGCAAAGACGTAAAGGGCTTGGCCGGAGAGTTAATAGCATACGGTGCAGATAAAGTCTACATTGCCCAGCACGATCTATTAGAAAGCTTCCTCCCTAGTCATTACACAATCGCCGTTGCGGAGCTGGTTGAAAAATATAAACCGCAAATGATGTTATTCGGTGCAACACCTTTGGGGAGGGAGTTGGCCCCCAGGGTTGCCTACAGGACGAGTTCAGGATTGACTGCCGACTGTACAGGATTAGATATCGTAGATTTAAAAAGGGGTGATCAAGAACTCACGGCTGTATTGATGCAGACAAGGCCAGCTCTGGGTGGTAATGTCATGGCGAGTATAATTACGCAGAATTCTATGGTACAGATGTCTACAGCCAGACCAGGTGTCATGCGTTCCTTAGAGCCTGACTATGCTCGTACAGGGGAGATTATCGAATACACACCGAATATAACTAAATCTGATTTGGGAACAAGTATAATCTCCTCTGAGATCTATCCTCCTGCTTCAGATATCAAAGATGCTGCCGCAATCGTTTGTGGTGGTGGAGGTTGTAAGACGAAGGAGGGCTTTGAGAAATACGTACCCCCACTGGCTGAGAGTCTGGGTAAATTTTTGGGGCAAGAGGCTATGGTGGGTGCCTCAAGGATGGCAGTTGAATCAGGGTTCATTGACCGAAGCCGCCAGATTGGTCAGACTGGTCAAACAGTCAAGCCTCGTGTGTATATTGCAATCGGCGTATCTGGAGCTGTGCAGCATCTAATTGGTATGCAAAACTCTGATATCGTCCTTGCGATAAATAAGGACCCGAATGCCCGTATTTTTAAAGTGGCTGACTATGGAATCGTGGGTGATTTAGAGAAAGTGGTCCCTGAATTAATTAAAGTATTGAACTCAGAAGGATCTTGGATGTGATTGATCTAAACAGAATGGACGTTCTTTTTATTGGGGCCGGTCCTGCCAGTCTGGCAGGAGCTATTAAATTGAAACAGCTTCTCAATCAGAGGGGCAGAGGAGAAACTGTCGTAGTCATTGAAAAGGCAGATAAAATCGGGCAGCATAATCTCTCCGGTGCAGTCTTTGAGGTCGATGTTTTAAATGAGTTAATCCAAGATTGGAGCACGAGAGAGGATGCATTTATCATAAAAATGTTGGCGAATAGGGTAGGAAGAGATGAGATGTATCTACTGTTAGGAGACAGGTTGGCCTTCAAGGTTCCTGAAGTTATTACACCAAACTATATGCGCCATAATGATGACCATATTATTTCAGTTAGTGAGCTAGTCACATGGTTAGCTGATGTGGCTCGAGAATTGGGAGTCGAAATATATACAGGTTTCGCTGCCAAGGAGATACTTATAGAAGGTAATTCAGTCAAGGGCGTTAAGCTGGGTGACCATGGGCTGGACAAGGAGGGTAATAAGCAGTCAAATTACGTACAAGGGGAAATATTGGAGGCTAAGATTACTGTTTTCGGTGAAGGTTCCCTAGGCAAATTGACGGAAGAATTAGTAAATAAATTCAATTTAGGAGATGGGAGGAATCCGCAGATCTATTCTATTGGAGTAAAGGAGGTCGTCAGATTACCAGCTGAAAACAATTTTGGGCCTAATAGAGTCATACATACTATTGGCTTCCCCAATAGGATATTGCCTCCAGATATCTTCGGTGGCGGCACCTTATATAGCATGGAGGATAACCTTGTGGCAGTGGCCGTAGTCTTAAGCTTGGACTGGAGATATTGCGATCTCAATCCACAACGGGAGCTTCAGTTTTTCAAGTCACATAAGCTTATCGACCGATTACTCGAAGGAGGGGAGGTCATTGCTTATGGCGCCAAGACGCTGCCTGAAGGTGGTTACTATTCATTACCTGAGCCTGTGACTAATGGTGCAGTTATCATTGGTGATGCCGCCGGATTAACAAACGTAAGAAAGCTCAAGGGATTGCATTATGCTATCAAATCGGGAATAGCTGCCGCTGAGGCCATATTCAAGGCCATTGAGATGCAAGATACCTCAAAAAATACTCTAAAAACATACGAAGACATATTGAAGAAAAGCTTTGTTATGAAGGATATACGCAAAGCACGTAACTACCGGCAGGTTTTCGCCAAGACTGGGATAGCGGGATTGTATTTGGGTGCTCCATTATCACTTATACAACAATGGATTCCAATTAGATTGTGGACGAAACCTGATCACGAGGGCATGAAAAAGATAATGCTAGACAGGCAATATGGTGGCGGCACTGATCGATTGAGTGCAGTTAATCTCTCAGGCACTACACATAGGGAAGATCAGCCACCTCACATTACATTCACAGATCCTGGAAAGTGTACTAGTTGTGGTGATGACTACGGATGCCACCCCTGCGAATTCTTCTGCCCCGCAGAGGTATACAGATTCGAGGCTGACAACCTGATTTTAAATCCTTCCAATTGCGTTCATTGTCAATCATGTAGGGTAAAATGTCCGCATCAAGTTATACGGTGGGAGATCCCAGAAGGTGGTGACGGTCCGCGATATAAAATGATGTAGTTAAGCGTAGTATGGAATTTAGCTAAGCCTCACCACTTATCTTGTAGACTTCGGAATTTCGCGCCGGTAGTCATCACTTTCATCAGGGCTACAATATGACTCTTTTCTTCTTCGATTACCTGCAATAGTATCTCATTCTCCCCGAGTACTTCCTGGACCGCTTTGTAGAAGCCAAGAGTAGCTTTCTCTAATCCAAATGCCCTCTCCAATGCATCATCCCGGTCTTCTATTTTGTCTATGTTGGCAAATGGTCCGCGTGTGGGAGAAAAGAATTCTGAAATTGACATCGCCTTAACATACTCCCTCTTTTCAGGAGCCTCAATTATACCTGCTTCATTCGGTAGTTGCTCCAACAGCTTAGAAAACTGATTCCTATGAACCACTTCATCTCTACCTAGCTGTTGAAATGTCTCTGATACATCAGTGTTATGAGAGAACTTTTTAGCCAGACGTTCATATAACTGAGAACCTATTTCTTCAGTTTTAATTGCGAATTCAAGGCAATTCTTAAAGGTGATCTCCTCTATCATCAGTTTCCTCCTTTTGGTGCCTTAATAATATCAGGATTCTTTATCTAGTGTATAATCATATAAGATAATGATTCCCCTTCATTATTAGCCTCCTCAATATATCCTGCTTAATAGCGCGCAACTCTTGACAAATTGACTATACCTTATTATGATTGCTTTACTTTGATTAATACATATATGGAGTATCTCAATGAAACACTTATATGTTTATTATAAACTCCATAACGATCTGTACTTTTTAACCAATGAACTATCCTGTAATAGCTCCATGAATACACATTAATAATTGCACCTGTACCTGAGATATAAGTCACAGACAGGCAACCACAGAAATTATAAGATTCTACTAAATGTATGATGATGCGATGTTAAGAAGAAAGGAATGACATAGAAAATGGCCAAAGTAATGTGGAAAGGTACAGTAATCGCTGAAAGCGACAATTACGAAACGGTCGACGGTAATGTCTATTTCCCACCGGACTCGCTACATAGAAATTACCTGACGGAAAGTGATACACGCAGTATATGCCCGTGGAAGGGTCAGGCAAACTACTATGACATTGTGGTTGGAGAAGAGGTCAATAGAGATGCTGCGTGGTATTATCCTGATCCAAAACCGGCCGCTGAAAAGATTAAGGATCATGTGGCATTCTATGGGAGGAAAGGAGTACAGATAGAAAAGTAGTAGATATAGAAAGTAACCGGATTATGAAAAGCAGAGGAGAATTGGTAATCGAGACGAACAGGAACTGATTAACTATGCCAATCCTCAAGTAGAGTGGGGCACGCAAAGGTGAAGATATAATAAGAAGGAGGTGTTTTGGACATGGATGTAACATCCTATTGTGAAAACGTATCCAAGGAGCTTACCGGATGGAAAGCTAAGGTCGAAGATATTGTCAAGAAACTCGACAAAATACCATCCGGTGATAAGGAAAAGGTTGTCCCACAGGTTAATGAGCTGCATGCGCTCATAGAGGAGATCGATGATAGAATAGCACGGCTGAAAAGGGAGTGTCCCGCTGAGTGGTCACCGGATAAGATAGAGCTGGATAGTAAGCTTTCGCGGATAACCAACATCTATGAAGAAGTGTGGCCAAACGTATCCGGTGCTGATGTCGGTGGATAGACTGTTATCGACTCTATCGGAAACGAATTTCGATGAATTCTCGGATGGGTGTTGTGAAATTCAGCGTGCCCCGCAACATCCATCATTTGTTACAGATTGCTTGTATTACAGATTGCTTGCATATATAACCTTATTCAATACTTCGCTAAGCTAAGGATGTAGTTACGTTCGGCCATAGTAGGGCTTTGGTACAACCCGCTATCAGTACGTGATACTACACAAAAGGGGAAGACGATTAAAAAGGAGAAAAATGATGCCATACTTACCTGATGTATACAAAGAATTCCAGCAACGATTTCCTGAGATAGCCAAATCCTATGATGAACTAGCCATAAAATGTCATAACTGGGGCCCACTTGACGAAAAGACGAGGCGAATGGTAAAACTGGGCATCGCTATAGGCTTGAACTCAGAGGGCGGGGTTAAGTCTCACGCACGCCGGGCACTAGAGATGGGCGTTTCTCCAGATGAACTTCGCCATACAGTTTTACTAGCTTTCACCACTGCCGGGTTCCCTACGATGATAGCGGCTATGAAATGGATCGAGGAAGCTATAGGTAAGCATGAGTAGTAATCTGTTGGAAGGTAACTAATGAAAGTCCTGATAATCTTTGACACACGTTATGGTAACACTCACAAGCTGGCCGATGCGGTAGCCGAAGGAGCACGAGAGATTGGGGGTGTTAATGTCTCTTTGAGGCGCGTTGAGATCACTGAGCCCGAGGTCGTAATACAGAAACACGAAGCTTGGCGTACAGCTAATGAGAAGTTCAAAGCCATTCCCCAGGTGACCTTAGAAGAGATGGCCGAAGCCGACGCCCTTATCTTTGGCTCACCTACCAGGTTCGGCAATATGACAGCACCGCTCAAGAAGCTCTGGGACAGCACGGGAAGACTTTGGGTGGAAGGCAAGCTTTTTGGCAAGGTTGGGGCAGCTTTCACTAGCAGTGGTACTCCCGGGGCGAATGAAATGATCCTAATAACTATGTTCATCCCCATGTACCACCACGGCATGATCGTTGTCACGCCTGGATATGGAGACCCTGCTGTCTTCGAGGCTGGCTCCCCCATATGGGGCAAGTTCAGTGAGCGGCCCCATATCAGATAGACCACCCACTGAGAATGACCTTAAGGTAGCCAGATACTTGGGCAGAAGGGTGGCTCAGGTAGCAAAGGCGCTTTCAACCTCTAAGGTTTGATGGAAATAATGTAGTATGAGGTTCGCTAATCGATCGAGCCTGACGATATAGGGGGTTAGTATGGCAGCAAACGCCAGTAAGAATTCGGAATGCGCTATACAGGGCTGCGAGGGTAAAGTTGTGCAGATGGACAACCTTTTTCTTCATACTCTTGGTGCCGACAAGAAGAAACCAGATTTTAGCGAGTTCATAGAGTGCGATGTGTGGCGATGCACCAAATGTGGGAATATTCAGCTCTATGGCCAGGATATACCGATTAGAGTACCGAGAGGAAGATAATCCGAACCAAAGTAAAAGATGGTGCCAGTTACAGTGTTGAAGCAAGCTAATGAACTGGGCTTCTGAAAGCGGCAAAAGGAGGTTTCAAATGGCAACATATACTATTCTAAGTCGGTTTTCACCTGAAGCGTTCAATGATCCCGAGGACTTCAAGAAGTTAGCCAGCAAGGTGTCGGCAGAAATTAAGAGTCGGTGCCCCGGCGTTGTCTGGAAGGAGAGCTATACAACTCTGGGCCGTTTTGATGTTGTTGATATCGTTGAGCCAAGATACATTGAAAGGCCACGCAAAGAGCCATTGTAATTATCCATCAGAAACGGAATCAGGAGGAATGATATGGCAGAAAGAAAGGGTGTAGTAACATTTCATGGGAATCAACTAACGCTGGTGGGGCCCGAGATCGAAGTGGGACAGAAGGCGCCTCATTTCAGACTATTGTCAACAGATATGAAAGAGGTAGAACTATCGGAAAGCGGAGGCAAGATCAGGCTTCTCAGCGTCGTGCCGTCCCTGGATACGACGGTCTGCGACCTACAGACTCAAAGATTTGAAAGCGAAGCTGGCAAATTCAGGGATGTGGTAGTATATACGATAAGCATGGACCTACCTTTTGCCCAAGCCCGCTACTGTGGTGCACACGGTATTAGCAACCTGCAGACTCTTTCTGACCACCGTGAAGCGTCCTTTGGCACGGCATACGGGGTCTTAATCAAAGAATTGCGCCTGCTTAGCCGTGCAGTTTTCATTATTGACCGCGATGACACTATACGATACGTTGAATATGTGAAAGAGGTTACACAGCATCCGGACTATGATAGGGCGGTGGAGGCTCTAACAGAAGTAGTCGCCGCAAATTAGCATTAAGCTCGGCTTGACCTGCCCCCTAAAAATCGGTCTAGTTAAAAACATTAGAGCTGGATTTTGCGAAGGGCTACCCGATAATGGGCGGCCCCTTCATTATAGCTAGAAGCATTGGCAGGTAAACTGAAAAGAAATCATCCACATCTGGTCGACATACAAGTTCATTGATGGTCCTCCGAACCTCTTGTAGTCTACTTGAGTTCCGGGATCCGACGAGTCAGCTCTGTCCAGTCATTTCCAATAGCCGCTTGTATAAGCTTGGTTACACTCGCAAAGGCCGGCTCCGGCAAGGCTTGCTGCCAAATCCTGGTCATGTCCTCCCGATCATCAGGACCTATGAGCGGGTAAAGCCATGCGACCACTTCGGGGAAGCGCTCTTGGGGTATTCTTTGGGCCATTTTCCCAACGATAGCTCCCTGGTTTGGCATCGATACCCTTTCATTAAATATTCGATACAGGTGTGCATCTTCCTTGTTTAGATGAATGCTCAAGTGGAAGTCAAATGCGGCCGTTGCGCGTGCAATTGCCAAGGTATCCGAGGCATTAACCGCCTTGTTCAGCGACTCAAACAGTGAGTCAAGACCGCGATGGTCTCGTTCGTAGGCTTCGGCCACTAACGGAGCAACGTTTTCTAGCGCTGGGAATACGCTGTCCTCCTCTCCACTGGCGTGCCAGACCAGGACCTCATTGAAGAAAGTGTAACGTTTCACGACCAGGTCTAGGCTACCACTTCCGCGAGCGGCAATGTGCGCAACTGCATCTATCGCCGTCATATCTTTGCGGAATGCATTGTGAATCGCTCGAATTGCATCAAGGGGAACAGTCATTATCTTTTCCTCTCTTTATACTAGTAATAGGTGTCAAAAATTTTGGCTGGCCACTACTCCAATATAGGAGAGTGGCCAGCCTGCGTGTTAGAATTTACTAATTCTTTTCAAATCGGTTCGACTAAGGCCAAATTGCCGTATAGTCGTCTTCTCCTGGTGATACATAATTTCCCCCGGGAGAATTAGTGTCATTGTTTCCATTAGTGGCATAAATTGGCACAGATACCTCTGGCCCTACGACCGTATAGAAGGGTTCTGCATTTGGAATCAGGGTGATTCCTTTGTGTTGGCCGTGTATCCCTGCCTTACCCCCGAGAACTGGGCACACAAATCCGTCTGTTTTTGTGGGAGCATCAGCTAACGCAACTGTGGAAATACTAAAAATCCCTACAATTCCGATAACGAACACCACAAAAACTCCTGCAGTGATCAATAATTTTCTCCTACTCTTTCACCCCCTTCCTTTAATTATTTGCTGTCATATTGATATTCAAAGCCTATGGTGTATGTGACTTAGATCACTCAGGTTTTAGGGGGCTACCTACAAATGGGTGACCTCTCTTCTTCTATTGCCCAAAGCATTGAAAACCTAGCTCCCCGGCGTATGCTTGTCACCACAATAGGAAATCAAGTTTGTCATGGTGGTCAAGGTCAAGCAGCTATAACACCTTCGAGGGCATTTTTATCCGTAATGACCACACGATGTCGTTCCAATCTGATTACTCCTTCAGCTTCCAGAACTTTGAGTGATCTCGCAACCAGCTCCCGAACTGTACCAGCCATGGCTGCCAAGTCCTGTTGAGTAAAATGCGATTTATATCTACTATCGCTTTCAGAGTTTTCTAGAAGCAATTTAGCTATCCGGTTTTTAACCTGTCTAAAGGATAAATCCTCGATAAGTGACTCAAGGTGATGCGCTTGTTTAGCAAGAACACGAGTAATGTTAATCGCTACTTGAGGATTATTCCTAAAAATAACTTCCAAATCACTTCCTCTTATTCCATAAAGTACAGCGCATTCCATCGCCTGGGCACTGGCCAAGTTGACGCCTCCATCAAATATAGGAATATCGTTAAATGTCTCTCCTGGATAAGCAATGCTCAGGATTTGCTCTCTGCCCGCGACCGAGGTTTTGAACACTTTTACCATGCCTGAAGCAACGAAATAGGTAGAATCAGCTGGTTCTCCCTCAATAACTATTATCACTCCCCTCTCCACCGTTTTCTTAAAAAAGAAGTTTTCCATATTTTCAAGCTCGGATTTGCAAAGCCCATGCAAATATGGAATATCTTGCAGAAAATCTACCGATATAGCCATCTCCCCTCACCCTCCTTTTCACTAGTCTTGTAAAGCATCGATTATGGCCTTATTGAATCTTGGCAGATCAGCCGGTTTACGTGAAGTGATAAGATTTCCATCTTGAACTAGAGGTTCATCCACCCAATAGGCGCCGGCATTGGTAAGGTCTACCGCTACCGATGGCCAGGACGTAACACGATGTCCTCTAACTATGTCTGCAGAGATAAGGAGTTGTGGTCCATGACAGATAGCTGCTACCACCTTGCCTAAATTATATGCTTGCTTTACAAGATCTATCATAGGCTGATGAAGCCGCATCTTATCAGGAGCATAGCCACCAGGGACTATGACCGCATCGAGATCCTCCGCACGGACCCTGTCGGCAGTAACATCGCCTTTGGTTGTTGCAATACCTCTCTTGCCCTTGTAGCTTTCCTGTGAGCCACTGTCTACCACCAATACTTTGGCCCCAGCATTCTTCATGGCTCTTGAAGATTCGATCAATTCTGAATCCTCAAAACCTTCCTCAATCAGGATTGCAACACGCTTTCCCTGCAGCATGTTTTTAACCTCCATAACTTATGCGCTGAGCATACCCGACAGATCACTAAAGCTAGCTCTGCGCTTAAATGGTATTCTAAACTAGCGCCCCAGAGCGTTTTTAAGGTCCATAGCGTGTTCCTGCTCTATCGAGAGTATCTCCCTGAGCTTCTGTGCAAGAGCAAGTTCCTTTAACTTCTCCGCCTGGATGACACGCTGTTTATACCTAGCTATAGCATCCAGCTCTCCCTCCAGGTCCTGCTCCAGCATTTGGCGATTGTCCTTGGATGTTTTAGCTGGTGGCATATCAGCTGTGGGGAATCCTCCCAGGTAGTCTATCTGTTCTGCTAGGGTAATTGCGTGCTGGAGCTCTTCGGTTGCATGGATTTTAATCTCCTTGGTGATATCTCCGTACTCCGCTCCAGTGAAAACACCGCTGTGCTGTGCATACTGCACCATAGCAGTGTATTCCAGCGATAGATCTTTGTTCAGTAGCTCTATTAGGGTTCCGAGTTCGACTGGCATTCGGTACCTCCTTTATGTGATTTGAAAACTTATGTTCAACTGAATATACGACGCACAATTGTGGGGTCAATGGAGAGGGACTTAATCTGGCAGCTTCTTAGCGCCCTGCCATTGCCGGAAGCTGTCAATTTCCCTCTGAAGCGCAACGGCTAACTGGCAACAGTGGGAAGCCGCCAGCAATCGGTACATCTCTATTGCAGGTTCCGCCAGCCTGTCCTGTGCGCGAAGGATAAATATGGGCTCCTCGTCTCCAATATTTGCGATGATTAACTTGCCATACTTTCCTGACACAGCCATTTTGCACCGCCATTCTTCCTTATATAGTCAGCTAGGGCTGGTGTTCTCTCTTCCTCTACTAATAGTATTTCTGCACTAGGTTGGCCTTTGTATGTTGCGTACATAACCGCACTGTAGGCACTCCAAATACCGACCATGTAAATCCCGATCGGGAAACAAATCACCATTGCATCTCGGACAGCTTTTAAATATCGCTAGCATTTCAATCTCATCACAAGGGCATTCACCCTCTCTGGAAGCACAATATTTAACGCGATCTTTTTATTCGATGGCATGCGTATTCAGTCTATCTCGAGAGTTGGAAGTATCTGTAAACCCTGGGTCATTGTTTCCACTGTGGCAAGCGCGTTAATGGCCAATTGTGCTAGTTTCTGCTTGTCGGATGCTTCGACCACCATAATTAAGTCAGGTGGGCCTTCCAGTGAGTCTGCCATTAACACGCCACGCTTGCTCCGTAGCATTTGCGCTACCTGATCACACTTCCCATCCACTATATCTAATAGTACGTATGCCTTAGCTCTCACCGCTGGTCTCCTATAAAGAAAGAATTAACGAGATAAGAATGAAATAGGTCACAAGCAGAATTTTATGAGCTCTCCGCAAACCTCCTCTTAAAGAGGGCGAGAGCATCTTCTACAGGCCTTATATCAGCGTGGGCGACACTGAGCGCTGGGTAGAAGAGATCGGATAGTTTCTCAACGGAGTCAGTCTCAACTACTAAATAAACAGTATGAGCTGGCGCATCAACCCATGCTCCAACCAGAGTCACACCAATTTGTTCAGCACTACTAAGTATCTTACCAAAGGTAGCGCGCGCCTTTTCCGGATCGTGAGCTGGGCACAACTCTTCTTTGTGGACATGCGTAACGTGGAACAGCATTTATTTACTCCTTAATGAATCATTTCACGTCATTATACAAGGCAATAGATTAAGAAGTCATAAAATTAAGGAGAAAAAAGTTACAGTTTCATAACATTTTGGGCTCTCAGGTATGAAACATTGCTGAGGCGCTATGCAAAGCGTTGATCGAAGTGGTTTAAGCGGAGGGTTGCTCTATAATGTAGCCTGTTTTGGGGATGGTGCGAATTAGAGTGGGGTCATCTGGATTTTTTTCTAACTTACCTCTCAGGCGACTGATCCATGTTCTGAGAATCTGAACATCATCGCGATATTCGGGCCCCCACACACGCGTGAGGAGTTGTTCATATAGTAAGAGGCGTCCAGCGTTACTGGCAAGCTCGCTGAGCAATAGCCACTCAATCCTTGTTAGTTTCTTTTCCTCTCCGCCAACGGAGACCGCATGCCTCTTAAAATCGATGGTAACATCCCCAAATGATAGGGACTCTAATGTTTTACGGTCCGTTTCAGAGGTGGAACGCCGCTTCACCGCCTCGATTCTAGCCATTAGTTCTGTTGGGTTAAAGGGTTTCGTGATATAATCGTCGGCACCAAGGTTCAGCCCCTTGATCTTATCCGCATCGGCTCCTTTTGCGCTTACAATGACTACCGGCACTCCTGAAAAGCTACGCAGTTTTTCAAGTGTCTCAAAGCCGTCCATCCGGGGCATAATAAGGTCAAGCAATACTAGGTCAGGCTCCTGCTCCCTGATCACTTCGAGCGCATCCACGCCATTATTGGCTGTCAACACCTCATATCCTAAAGCTTTGAGCTTAGACCTTAGGAAGTTGAGAATCCGCTCCTCATCATCGACGGCCAAAATACGAAATCGCTTCATACAAATATCTTTAGGGTAAATCGTTCCAAGTCCCAATAATAGCTTCTCATTCGGAGGATGTCAAAATCCTTTTGCAAATGTGTTGAATCCTTGACCCAACTTGTTATCTAAACTATAATACGGCGTCGACATAAAGGGTAAAATTGTCAACCATATAGAAATAAGGGAGGAGTCGTGACTGGTTCCAGAGGAAAGAAAAAGGCAGCAGGAGAGCCCTCACGCCGATTCGCTAGGATAGGCGAAAAACAAAAGCTCCAATATCGTGAAATCTATCAGATTTTCGAGACAGCGGTTGACGGAATGCGCATCATTGATAAAGAATACAACGTATTACTCTGCAATACGGCTCTCTCGGCATTAGCGGGTAAAAGCGCTTATGAAATGATGAACAGGAAGTGTTATGAGACGTTTCCTGGAGAGTTGTGCCACGGGCCAGATTGTCCGCTCAGCATAATTATCGGTGGTGAGAAACCGTATCCAACGTGATGTGATGAAGAAACGCAACGATGGTTTCATGATTCCCTGTATTATGACTGCAAGTTCTTTTTATAATGCTAATGGAGAACTGATTGGTATCGTAGAGAGCTTCAAAGATATCACCCAACGCAAGCGGATCGAGGAGGCGCTGAAGGAGAGCGAGGGAAAATACCATGCTATCTTTAATGAGTCTAGAGATGGTATTGCCTTGATTAATGCTGAGACCGGTCATATCTGTGACTGTAATCCAGAATTTGAGAGACAAACTGGAAGAAAGCTGGAGCAACTGCTAAAGATGAAGATATGGGAGATAAGACCTCCTGAGAAAGTAGAGGCCGCTAAGAGGAAATTCTTCGAAATAAAGAAAGGGAAAGCAGGTGGCGCTGCAGACCTCGAGTTCCAGAAACCTAATGGGAAAGACCGTTCCTATCGAGTTCAAAACTAAAGAAATGAAAATTCTAGGGCACGCGGTACCTTCAGAGCGTTACTCGTGATGTCACCGAGCGCAGGCAGTCTGAAGAAAAACTTCAGCAATCGGAGTCAAACTATCGCAAGCTGGTGGAATCCTCGCCAGATGGGATCATCGTCTTGAGTGATAAAGGTTACATCACCGATTGCAATGAGGGCGCATCCAAATTGCTGGGTTACAGAAAAGAGGAGCTCAAGACTAGGAACGTTAATGAGCTACTTACAGACGTATTACCGGTGCAACTATCATCGTACGATTTCGACTTAACCTCACCTATAAAACTTGAGTATGAATTGGAATTTCTACACCACAATGGGGAGCTGATCCCGATGTGGACTAAAATTTCTCCAGTCTATGATTCATCCAGCAACATCCTCGAATTTCTGATGTACCTTCGTGATGTCACAGAGCGCAAGAAAGTGGATCAATTAAAGGATGAGTTCATTAATCTGGTGTCCCACGAATTTCGCAGTCCGCTGACTGTAATAATAGGCGCTGTAAATACCGTTTTAAGTGAGGAGGGGCGTCTCTCGCCTGAGGAAACACGACAGCTTCTTCGGGATGCTGCCGCGGAAGCGGACGAGTTGTCACACCTATTAGGAAATCTCCTCGAGCTTTCTAGATCCCAGGCAAACCGTCTTCTGCTTCATCCCGAACCAATCAATGTCCGAGTTATTATTCAGCAAGCCATCGAAATTATAAGTGGGCAGTCTAGTACGCATCGATATATTTTAAATTTTCCCGATGATATTCCTCAGGTGCATGCAGATCAAACGCGAGTGGAACGTATCCTGCATAATCTCCTGGAAAACGCTGTCAAATATTCGCCCGAAGGTAGCGAGATAAAAGTTACTGCCAAGCCACAGGGAGAATATGTAATTATCGCGGTTACTGATCAAGGGATCGGAATATCTCCCGAAGAGCAAGCAAGACTCTTCCGACCCTTTGAAAGGCTGGAAGAGTTCAGACCTACCGGTACTACGGGAACAGGACTGGGACTAATAGTTTGTGAAAGGCTTGTGGAAGCCCATGGTGGCCGAATCTGGATAGAGTCAGAACCTGGCCAAGGTTCTACCTTCTCCTTTATACTGCCGTTGAGCAGCACGGTCGCTGAGTAGAACCTACCTCTTAGGTAAGTAGTCTATCCATGCAAATCATAGGGGCTACCCTATATGGGTGGCCCTTCTGTTATTGCCCACAGCGTTGACTGGCAAAGCTCCCCGTCTCTATCATAGCCGTCGTCGTAGCCGTGTGGACTAGCTCCTTTGCCTAAATCGCAACAAGAGTGCCTTCTTGACAATCGAAACTCCCCGGAGTATGCTTGCCACCACAAGATAATGGAGGTAGACAATGAAAATCGCAAGGCTAACTATAGTATTGATCCTAGGTATTGCACTGGTATCGGGATTCGCCTGTGGAGGTGGAGAACCGACAGCAACACCAACCCCTACAGTGACGTCCTCTCCCACTTCAACCCCCACACCAGTAGAGTGGTCGGCTGATGGAATTATTACACCTGGTGAATACTCTGGAACGAATACTTATGGCAACTATGAAATACATTGGTCTAGTGATGAACAGTATATCTATATCGGAATGCGGGCTAATACTAACGGCTGGGTGGCATTAGGTATCCAACCAGGGTCGAGGATGAAGGATGCGGATATGATATTTGGTTTTGTCCAAGATAGTGAAACGACTGTTTACGATCTGTTCAGCACCGGCGATTTTGGTCCTCACCCTCCAGATACTGACCTTGGCGGGACTTATGACGTCATAGAATCTGGAGGAAGAGAGGAAGGCGGGTACACAACAATAGAATTCAAGAGGTTGTTGAATACAGGTGATGAATATGATAATCCTTTACAGAGTGGGGTAAACAAAATCATATGGTCCTATGGTTCGGCTGATGAACTGTCACTACAGCATACTGCAAGGGGGTATGGGGAAATAGATTTATAGTTGATAATGTGTTTTCTCTATAAGGTGGGGCTATATGAGTATATTTGATTCTATAGTAGCACTTCGCGTGATTTTTATTCTAGGCATCATAAATCTAGTAGCCGGCATACTCGTATTATTTTCCTGTCGATGTGTGCCCGGACTGAAGATAACTCACAGGCTGATGCAGTATAAAGCATATACCCGTTTCTATAAGTACCACTGTTACATCTGGTGGGTATTCTGGTTATCGGTAATCGTGCATGCGGTATTCGCCATAATGTTTTCAGGTATACCGTTCTGATTTTTGCACATACACAATGGTAAATGGGTATTAAGCTGTGAACGGGGATTTATGGAACTAATGGCCTCCACTTTGGTCACTAGACGGAATATGCCACTCCGCCGCTATAACACTTTCCTTAATAAATGGGTACATTAGTTTAACGAAAAATCTTTTATGTCATTAACATTGTCCAGTCAGAAAAGTGACAAAAATCATATCCAGGTTAATTCCTTAATGGCTGAAAAAACACAGCCAAGGGGATTTTAGTAATAACAGGGTGTCTGGCATATAGCATTATAATACTGGCTTTGGTAGTCGTCTAAAAAAACCTGTTGATTGAGAGGCGGATATGGAACAAAGGACTTTCGGAAATACGGACGAGAAGTTACCGATACTCGGCTTCGGTGCACAGCGAATGGTCGACGAACACGGGTGCTCTGAAGAAGAAGCGTTGAGTATGGTCAACTACGCCTTAGACAATGGCATAAGGTACTTCGATACAGCTTGGATCTACTCATTCGGCAAATCCGAGGAAAGGCTGGGTAGGGTTGTGCGTGAGCGTAGGAAGGAAATGTGGATAGCGACAAAAGTGTGGTCTCGAGAGGGGAAAGAAGCTCGGAATCAGCTTGAGGATAGCTTGAAAAGGCTGCAAACTAGCTATGTCGATGAGTGGCGCATGCACAATATTTGGTCCCTAGAAGAGCTAGACAAGCTAACTGCACCAGGAGGAGCTCTGAATGAAGCGGTGAAAGCTCGAGATGAAGGGCTCGTACGTTATATAAGTATCAGTGGCCATACTAATCCCCAGGTTCAAATTGAAGCGTTAGAGCGGTTCCCGTTCGATAGCGTCCTTTGCGCATTGTCCGTACTTGACCACTTCATATTCAGCTTCGCGGAAGAGTTCTTGCCGATCGCGAAAACCAAGGGCGTAGCGGTCATAGGTATGAAAGTGTTGGGATTGGGTGCACTGGCACATGTTTATGACAGGGCATTGAGGTACACAATGGGACTCCCCATTTGCACTGCAGTCGTTGGAATGGAAAGCATGGATCAGTTAAAGAAGAATATCGAAGTAGCAGAGTCATACAAGCCGCTTAGTGATGAAGAACGCCTTCAATTGTTCCGTGAGATATTACCGCTGGTAAATCCGAAAACGCTGCCCTGGAAGTCTGAGGAGTGGGGAAAAGAGACGAGTTGGAGTAAAAGATAGGATATTCAGAATGAGCCTTGAGTAAATTCAACACCAAACCATATAGTTCATATATACAGGAGAAGTAGTCATGATTAAATATAACGGCGTGAACCATCTCGCTATGGCAACTGGGAACATGGATGAGACAATTCAGTACTGGAGAGACTTACTGGGCATGAGGCTTGTTGCGGGACTTGGAAGGGCCGGTTACAGGCACTACTTTTTCGAGATCTCCGATACAGACCTCTTGGCCTTTTTCGAGTGGCCGGGAGTGGAGTCTGTGAAAGAGAAAGAGCATGGACGTCCGGTCAGTGGTCCATTTATCTTCGACCACGTTTCTTTCGGCGTTGATACCGAGGATAACCTGTGGGAACTAAAGGACAAACTAGAGGCAGCAGGATTTCATGTATCGGATGTTATAGATCATGGTTTCATCCACTCAATATACACCCATGATCCGAACGGCATACCCATTGAGTTTTCCCATAATGTAGAGAATATCAATATTAGGAAAGAACCTCAGATGGCAGACACAACCCCATCCAAAGTAGCTCTGGAGGGATCGGAGCCGCGTATTGATATATGGCCAGATGTTAAATCGCCCACGCCTGCATCGAAACAAGTCATATTTCCCGGGGCTGGTAGCGAACTGTTCCATGGTATGAAAACATCCTAATCGTATCATACGGTTTGCTACAAGCACTCCTATATTCATCGCGCGTTAAACGTAGCTAAAAAGAAATGTGGTAGGTATCACATGGAAAGTATAATAGCTGAAGCACTTGCCTTGAAATACGTGCCTATGGCCATAATACTGACCAATGAAAAGCCCGCCGGCGCCATCCAGTTCAAGGAAGGCAAGTTCGGCTGTGTTATGTCCATGGTGGCTGTGGCGGTACACGGAAGGCAGGCTGTTTTCGATCGTATGACCTTTGGCTGGGAATCTTCAAGTTGATTGAATCAAGAAAGATGACACCGTCTTCGTAAGTAGACTTAGCGTTGGTATAAAACATCGACTCCCTGCCTTCTGATCAGGGTGTTTATGTCGAGGTCAAGGGCTACCCGTAATGGGTAGCCCCTCTTTTCTAATACTACAACATTGACAGACTAGATCCTCTATAGCGGCAGCGTAGCCTTGCCTTGCCCGATGGGGCTACGCCCCGGGGCGGGCGGCTTCGGCAGCGCTGCCTGACGACCCCACCTATTGACAAAAGCTCCAAACTCTTCTACGATGTCTCCACCAGATATAATGGCGCGATCTGTCTATACTAAATGAGACGAAAATCACATACAAGTAATGTTACATATGTTAGCGTCACTTCTATAGGAATAGAGAAAATGAAGGATACTGAACACAATCAACATACTGATACGTACCGAGAGGGAGTATCACATGTCAACTGAACATAAAAAGGCCCTCGCTTGTCGTATTCCTGAAGAATTCTTCAAGAAAGGAAATCCTTTCTTGCTATATGAAATCTGTGCGCCCAACTTCGTCCTGAATCATTCTGAGTATATGAAAACAAAAAAAGAAGGGAGGTGATCAGCATGCCAGCTTACGCTGTGAATATGAAGCACTCTGCTGAATCGTGTCCTCTATTCAACGATGTGAGTATGAATAAGTTTAAGGAGGGGATGGGGAAAAGAGAAGAGAGCGCCAAGAAACATGATGTTAAGGTTTTAACTGCATGCGCTGCGGTCCTGGAGCATTTAGTATTTTACGTGATCGAAGCGCCCTCTCAGACCGCTGTAGAAGAGTACCTTAAAGAGACAGGCTGGGCATTTTTTAACGATGTCCAAATTCGTGAAGTTCAATTTGTCGAAGAGATAGGGAAACGCTATGGCATTCTGTAGAAAATAATACCGAGTTCGGTAACAGCAACTTTTATACTGAGGAAATAAAGAAGGAGGTAATAAACATGTTAGCTAATGCTAAAGTACATCCTACCTTACCAGTTGTGGATCTGGAACGTGCCCAGAAATTCTATGAGGAGAAACTTGGCCTCAAGATTGTGAAAAGCGACCCATCCCCAGGGGCTCTGCTCCAGGCTGGAGAGGGCACGATGCTCTACATTTACCAAAGAGCAGCTACTAAAGCCGACCATACAGCAGCCTCGTTTACGGTTAAAGATGTTGAGGCCCAAGTGAAGGAGCTCAAGGCAAAAGGCGTGGTATTTGAAGACATCGACCAACCAGGTTTTAAAACCGTAGACGGTATCTTCACCATGGGTGAGCTGAAAGGTGCCTGGTTTAAGGACACTGAGGGTAACATTCTGGCAGTGACAAATATGTAAAGCGATGCTTGCTGGCAAGACAAAGGTTTCAGGGCGGAGTACCTGTAACTAGATTTAGATAAAGTTCACTGATTTGTAGATCTTAGAAAGGAGCAGATCCATGACAGTAAATCCGGAAATCACTGCGCTGGTCATCATCGATCCTCAGAACGACTTCCTGAGCCCCGAGGGGGTGACCTGGGGAGTAGTAGGGGAAAGCGTCACACAGAACAACACCGTTGAGAATATCGAGGCGCTGTTTAAGGCTGCCAAAGAGGCTGAGCTTCAGGTGTTCATATCCCCTCACTATTACTATCCTCATGATCACGGTTGGAAGTTTGAAGGAGCACTTGAGAAGCTCATGCACCAGATTAAAATGTTCGACCGTCCGGATCCGCTCAATCTTGAGGGCTTTGAGGGTTCGGGTGCCGACTGGTTAGAGCGCTACAAGCCATATATTCAGGATAAAAAGACAGTTGTATGCAGTCCGCACAAGATGTATGGGCCGGAAACTAATGATCTGGTACTACAGCTTCGCAAGAGAGGTATCGACAATGTGATCCTGGCAGGCATGTCAGCTAATCTTTGTGTAGAAGCACACCTGCGCGAACTCCTGGAACAGGGATTTGATGTCACAGTGGTGAAAGACGCAACCGCTGCCGCCATAACCCCTGACCTTGGAGACGGCTATACATCGGCTGTAACAAACTTCAAATTCCTTGCCAATGCCGTGGTGAGCACTGAGGAGGCCGTCGCAGCTATGGCTGGCTAGAAGGCTGCCTGAAGAGCAAGAAAGCATAAATCAGTTCACTATTCATAGTAGTGGTAGTAGAGAATCCTAGATTAGGAGGGGCAAATGGACCTGTCTAATGCACCTATTCCTCAAGAAGGCTTTGTCGTCACACACTTTTTAACCGTAAAAGATCAGGGGAGGTCACGGGAGTTCTATTCCGGTATCTTGGGCGGAAAAGTAGTATCTCCGGAAAATCCTTGCATAATAAAGCTGGCAAACTCCTGGATAATTCTCAATGCTGGGGGAGGTCCTACACCTGATAAACCAGACATTATTCTCGAACCCCCACAAAACCCCAACATAGTTAGCAGTTTTTTAAATTTGAGGGTTGCAGACATTCAAGCTTGCTATGATGAATGGAAGGAAAAAGGAGCTAACTTTTTAACTGAACCCCTCGATAACCACGGTTGGGAAACGAGATGTTACATGCGAGATCCTGATGGTTATATAATCGAAGTCGGACAGTCTAGTCAAAAGATGATTGATTTATTCAAGGAACAAGGAGGGCAATCCTCAATATAGTACCCTCACTTATAGCAATAGTAGCAAAACCTCACACTTCATCCTCGTACTACTTCACAAATGCAGATGGGTTAATTAGCTCAGCTAAAGAAGCATGTCACAAAAGCCAGCTAAGATGGTAAATTTTTAGCTATATTGTGAACATGCCATCCTTGGAAAAATCCTCAACGAAATGGATTTTCAATTAGTCGATTGCATTGGCACCACTGTTTAAATTGGAGAATACCTCGAAGGATGGCAACACTGATTAAGGAGGTTAACTGAGGATGGGTAGTCCCTCTCCTATAGTCTCCAGTATCGCAAGCAATAATTAGAGAATTATATATATAACAAGTCAGTATTACATTCAGAAGTGTTCCTGTAGCTTAGAAGATTGGGGTGGATTGTGAATAAAGATGACTGAGACCAGTGCACCAGCGAGAGCCAGTGCAGCACCCAATCCCATTGCACGGCGAAAGCCATAAACAAACGACTCATTGATAGCCTTATTGGCCTCCATTCTACTCGCTTTGTCAAAAGAATCTGGGATGATAATACCTCCTAGCTTATCTGATTGGATCAAGATTTGTCTCTGTTCTTCTTTGGAGAGACTGGAGGCACTTATTGTATCGTTGAGATGGGTGGAAAACGTGGAAATCATTATAGCACCCAAAATAGCCACTGCCAATAATGCGGCAATTCTGGATATCGAATTATTGAATCCAGATGCTGACCCGGAAAACTGGGTCTCAACAGCCAATGCGGATTTGGTGAGTGGAGCAATCACGATACCCATTCCAATGCCAAACAATACCAGTCCCGGCAGAAAATATATATAATAGCTTGCACTAGGTCCGCCAATGGCAAGTAGAGCCATTCCTACGGCAACGATGAGCGGCCCCAAGACCATCTGTAGCCGTGGGCCGATCCTATCCGCAAGTGCACCGGCCGGGCTAGCAAGGAAAGTGATTAAAATAATCACTGGTAGCAAGGCTAAGCCCGCTGTGGTGGGCGAATAACCTTGTATTTGCTGAAACCTAAGTACGAGGAAAAAGATCACGCCATTGAGGGCAAAGTAAAGAAAAAGGGTAACCATGTTCGCACCAGTAACAAGTGGATTCTTGAATATTTGAAGAGGTACCAGTGGTTCAGAGCGGCGCAGCTCTATCATTATGAACAGGATTAGTGCTATTATCCCACCAACTAAGCCAATAAGCACGGACGTTGTATTCCAGCCGGCAACCGGACCGTAAATAAGTCCATATGCTATCCCTAGGAGACCAAGAAAAATAAAAAATGTTCCCCACAAATCAAGTTTACGAGCCGTCAGGTTTCTGTTCTCCGGGACAAAAACAGACGCGACAATAAGAGCCGGGACGAGGAGTGGTATGACCATAAGAAAGACGGCTTGCCACATAAAGGTTTCAACAAGCCATCCGCCTAACCAGGGGCCCAGCGCAGCAATTCCTGCAGAAATACCTGCCCACAGACCTATAGCTTGTCCCCGCTGGTTTTCAACAAAGCATGCATTTATTATTGCGAGGCTTTGCGGTATCATCAGCGCCGCTCCGATACCTCCTACAGCTTGAAAGGCAATTAGTAGACCAATTGTCTTAGCGGCGACTGCAGAAAGGATTGCCCCACTCCCAAATATAATGATGCCGGTGATAAAAACACGTTTTCGACCGTAACGATCGCCCAGAGAACCACCGATTAATAATAATGCGGCTAAAGTTAGTAGATAAGCATTAACTACCCATTGAATGTCCGTTATGCCGGTACCGAAATAGGACTGTATGGTAGGAAGAGCGACTAATACAGCAGTACCTAGTAGGAAAGCCGCGCTGCTGGCAAGAATGGCAGCAAATAGAATCCAGCGCCCCCTAGTTGAGCTAAGGGAACAACCATCAATCATAGATTGATTATACATCAGTTCGGCATCGTAGCCGAGTCATGTTATCAAACAATCTATATAGTTTGGGATTTTTCTCTTTGGAGGTGAGTCATAGAATAGCCTAACACGATATTTCATCACACCAGGTAGGGAGTCGCTTTCATTGCAGGAGGTGTAACCTAAAGCTTGCATACTCATTCTTCCCGTGGTAGGATGATTCATCAATAATTAAGGAGTTTATGGCAATGAAAGGACAATTTCCAACTACTGGAGTCGAGCTTACATTATTACTAGTTGTCAGTGATATCGAACGATCCCGCTCATTTTATCGGGATGTACTCGGAGCAGAGGTATTTCGGGAATATGGGGGTACGTCCTGCGTACTTAATTTCCAAGGGAGTTGGATTCTGTTAGTTATTGGGGGCGATCCAACTAAGGATAAACCCGATGTCACATTTGCTCCTCCATCCGATGTTAATATGGTGACTCATGAATTGACTATACGGGTGCCTGATTGTAATGAAGCTTATGACATTTTAAAATCACGAGGTGCAAGTTTCTTAACTCCACCGGTAAATTGGGGTGGGGAAATCCGATGTTTCTTCCGCGATCCTGATGGTCACCTTCTTGAAATCAGTCAGCTGGTATGAAGCTATAAATCAACCGTCTGTCATGACAAGTTCAAGGCTGACCCAGAGAAGTATACTCGTTAGACTCACTTAACACTGTGCTGGCGCAGGAAATATTTACTCTCATTTATAGAGGGCCTCGGTAAGAGTAGGCGATACGAGTACATTTATGATCTACCGCCTGACATTTGAACTGATCAGAAACGGGGGAAGCTGCCATGAGTTACCATTTTAGCAAGACATTGAACTGCTCCTTTGACGAAGCGATTTCCATGGTAATAGGAGGACTTAATACGGAGGGTTTTGGCGTCCTGACGGAAATCGATGTTAAGGAGACACTGAAGAGAAAACTAGACATTGAGTTTCGAAGCTACAAGATCCTTGGCGCCTGCAATCCGACATTTGCGTATCAGGCATTGCAAGAAGAAGATAAAATTGGAACAATGTTGCCCTGCAATGTCATTGTGCAGCAACACATCGATGGCAATGTAGAAGTATCAGCTGTGGATCCAATCGCATCT
>PVMK01119118.1_pt1 | contig 25760 bp, 14 predicted proteins | sample 1853481 | NCBI WGS metagenome assembly PVMK01 (sample SAMN08533507, study PRJNA380276) | Marine sediment metagenome, whole genome shotgun sequencing project.
AATGATCGTTTCAATTCAGAAGATAGAGAGCAGAGGAATAGGTTATTCCATTTCAAATTAGAAAGGATGTTTTCAAGTAACACAATGTGGTAATTAATGTCAAGCTAAATTTATGGGTGCTTTTATTGATTTCATCTTAGAGGGATAGTTTTGCGAAATATTACTGAACAGGTATTGTAAAAGATGTGATGGAAGGTCTCCTAAATGGGTGGGAAATTCTTTAAATATGGATACCTTGATGCCAGAATCCCAGTTTAACATCAAGTTGCGATTTAGAATACTCAACGCTGAGAGAAATTTGTGATATTACCTGATTTTGATGGTGATTTGAGCTTTCTCGAAATGTCATGTATCAGTATCTGGAATCAGGGTAAGTTACAGATATCATCTAAGGTGGGGGTGGATCAAGTCAAGAAAGAACTGGTTATTAAAGGGTTAGAAAGAGAAGAGGCTCATACGTTCCTGCCAATATTGATATCCTTAGCGTGCATTTTCGTAGGAATCTGCGTGGTTCTTTTAAAAAAAATCTTGACATTAAATTTTCATAATATAAAAGCTAGTGAAGTCGCTTATTGGTTGGTGAACCGGTTTCGTTCTGAGGGAAAAATTCATTTGTCAAAGTGACAGCCTGAAGTTTGGAACCATGAAATTTTTTTTTGTAAGGAGGGTGTTACGATGACTGATGGAATTGTCAAATGGTTTAATGAAAAGAAAGGCTATGGCTTTATTGAGCAGGAAGAAGGCCCGGATGTGTTTGTCCATCATTCCGGAATCAATGCAGAAGGTTTCAAGAATCTAAATGAGGGTGAGCAGGTTAGATTTGACATCGAACAGGGTCAAAAAGGTCCGGCGGCCGTGAATGTTACTGTGGTTTAAGCCGGCCGTTTTTAAAAAAAGGGCATTCCAGCTGTTATGAGGGAATGCCCTTTAGTTTTTAAAATCTGTTGAATGGTGAAACGGCGCCACACACATGTCGGCGCTCCTGATGACAGGATCGAGGGGCTCTATTTAAAGAGGCTATATCCGAGTTTCCCAACAATAGAATAGCCAATAATATTAGGCCTGTGTTGGTTTTGCATCGCTTTTGACCTGTACAAATCGATGGTGATCCTTGCACATTAATTTTAAAAACAAAAACCGTGCATGTGACCCGCAGAAAAATCAACCCGTGCTCCGACGAGCTTAGCAGGGGCCCATTCTCGCACAGATTGATTTTCTGCTGGAATCATTCATATAAATGAAATTATTGATTAAAATCGTGTTGGGAATTCCGGATAGACCCTTTAAAGAGATTGTCCTGACACCCGGGGCAAAGACATGATCCCGGAACTTGGACCAGTGGTCGCCGTCTCACCGAAAACAAGCTATCATATCTCTATGCCGGGGAGCAACGATATTGTATAAAAAAGCCCTCTGACACAATGTCAGAGGGCTGCCTGGAGATATCATGAAGGTCAAGGAGATTGGTCGTTCGGAATGACCTTCACGTTTAATGATAATTTTAATCCGGAATGGGGAGGTTGTCAATTTTTTTAGGGTTGTTTGGGGGAATAAAAAAAGGCAGAACTGATTGATAGTCTGCCTTAAATCCAGGAGCTTCTCCTGATGCCGTTATTTTCTCTGGTGCCGTCATTCTATAATTAAGATTGCACAGACCAACGGAAAAGATGCACGCACATCCGAGAAGCCTATTTAATGCCGCCTCAAACCTCGTTTTGTAAAATATAACCTTTGGAGGCGTTAAGCCATCACGCGGTTCTTTTAATAGGTGTTGAAGCTGGGCGGCAGTTAATGCTGAAATAATAATACTACCACAAACTTTAATTGAAAATCCAAAAGGGCAGCCACATAAACGGGAAGCTGCCCTTTTTTTGAAATGTAGCCTCCCGCCTCTCGGCTGGCTTTGAGCTGGTCGGTATTGTATGGTTTCGTGGCCTGGTTTGTCAATAGAAAACGGATTAGGGTGTTGGGTTTTGGTGGTTGAGAACTGGTTAGAAAAAGAAAAGCAGGGTTTTACGATGGTATTCCATGGTTATGGTGAATTATAAGCGATTTTAATTTTAGCCAGCGGGCTACCCGGTCCGCTCCGGGTCGTGTCCATGGCACCTGGCGCCGGTGCCCTGTATGCATTGTGGAGCTAACCTGGCAGCCACCGAACTTTCATACCTGCAACTGCTTTTACAAAAAACCGCATAGTTTTTCCTGTCGGTTAAGCGATTGATATACGAATTCTTACGATGTCACCTCGACGATGAATCATAGCGCATGCCGATGAGATTTATAATCCTGCAAGTTGAGCCAACATGACAGAGCAAATGCCAAGAGACCCAGAATCAAGACTACCGCGTTCACTACCAAAGGGTCCCATGTAAATCCTGTTAGTTTATCTACATAGTAATTGACATATGAATTCGGCAAGTTAGTTTCTCCGAGTTCACGCTTGACCTCCCAATGCCAGTCCGTACAAGGGCAGTAGCCCCAACCGTAAAATATTCCTAAACCGAACCAAGACAAGATAGTTATGCCAATAGTTATCAAATGTATGCGTCGTGTCCTTCTCCACGCCCAACCGGTTAGATCAAATATAACCAAGCTGCCATGGAATACGATGAAGAAATAATCAAGGAACGTGCACATTCAAATCTTTTGTGTATACCTTCAGCAGTGTTTATAGTTAAATAAGCCCCTGCAATCCAAGCAGTTTCTCCGTTCAGGATAATGCATGCGTAATAGGCGCGAGCTTGAGAGAGCCCTAATTAACGGGATTGTTAGAATTTATTGCAGGCTTTAGCATATATATAAGTGCCGCTGACAACATAAATTGAGTATCTAACATTGAGAGAAATTTGTGATATTTGCTGATTCTGATGGTAATTTGAGCCTTTCCGAATTGTCATGTTGCCAATAGCACAAGCTCAGCCAACTTTGCAATATATTTTGGATATCACAAACCAACTAATCTCATAACCAATTGAATATATAGCCAATATGAAATTTTCACGTAATCCTCAATAAACCTTATAATTTCAAGTGGATAGGTGAACTCACAACATAATAGCAGATAGCAAAATTGGGCCTTTTCTTGAAAAAGACCTGTAATTTGCAGATTTGACGGTATTGCGATTGTTGCGATATACGATAATATCCTTCACTTTACAGCTAATAGGCAGTACCACAACATATAGTGCTGGCTCACTTATCGAAAAAACCATAATCATTGTGCCTTTCGATATGCAATCTGCATATTTCTTTTATTTCAGGAGCAGGCACGAAGTCCACAATTCGAGACCTTCTATATCACTATAGATTGGACTTAGAAAGATACATCAGCTTCAGTGGTAATTTAAAACTATATGCGTTCCCTATTTGTCATCATCCAGTAGGGCAATCTATTGATTTTTTATTAAACTATGACTATACATTTAAAATAGTGTTGAAATATTAGAAACTTCTATTTGGCAAGCCACATGGCAGACGAGACAATAACCATTCCTCTTATACGCACGAAATTACAGCGGCCGCCGATCGTTGGTGAGCATGTACACCGTTCACAGCTTCTGGAACGCCTTGATCAGCGACGACAGAGACCGCTAACGCTGGTCACGGCTCCGGCCGGTTACGGTAAAAGCACCCTGGTGAGCTGTTGGCTGGGGGCCTGTGATCTTCCAACAGCCTGGCTGTCCCTTGACGAGACCGATAACGATCTTCATCTTTTCCTTTCCTATTTCCTGGCTGCTGTTCAAACCGTTGCCCCTGCGGCCGGAAAAGAAATCCAGGCCATTCTGAATGCGCCGCAATTGCCGCCCCTGCCGATTCTGACCGGCATCCTGATCAATGAGCTGGACAAGATCGACCAGGCGTTTATCCTTACCCTTGATGATTATCATATCATTCAGAATAAAGCCATCCATGATCTTCTCATTGAATTCTTAAAGCATCCGCCCCGTGCCATGCACCTTGTACTGGCGAGCCGGGTTGATCCGCCGCTGCCGCTGGCCTCATTGCGTGCCAGGGGGGAAATGACCGAGATTCGGATTCAGGATCTTCGTTTCTCGCTTGAAGAAACCGCCGAATACCTGCAGAAGATGATGGGCAAGACGATCGAGGACAATATCGTTGCATTATTGGACAAAAAAACAGAAGGCTGGGTAACCGGTCTGCGGCTGGCGGCCCTATCATTGCGTCATCGCGACAATTTAAACCGGGTTTTGACTGATTTGCCGAATGACAACCGCTATGTCATGGATTATATGGTTGCGGAGGTGCTTTTTCAGCAACCGCCGGCGATGCAGGAATATCTGTTGACAACCTCAATTTTAGGTCGTTTTTGTGCCCCTCTTTGCGATGCGGTTTGTATTTCAGATACGGCCTCAGGTGCCTGCAAATTAGGCGGCCAGGAGTTTTTACAACTGCTGAAAAAAGCCAACCTGTTTGTCATCCGTTTAGATGATGAGGGCCGGTGGTTTCGCTATCACCACTTATTTCAAATCCTGTTGAACCGCAGGCTTAAACAAGATTTCAAAAAAGAAAACATCCAAGTACTCCATACAAACGCCAGCACCTGGTTTGAAGAAAACGGCCATTTCGAAGAGGCCATCCAGCATGCGCTGACGGGGGGTGAGGTCGAGAGGGCTGCTGAAATCGTGGGGAATGCCCGTCATGACCTCATGAACAGGGATCAATGGCACCGGCTTGCACGATGGTTGAAGTTGTTCTCGCATGAAGCGGTACAGCAGTATCCGCATCTTATTCTGCTGCGTTGCTGGCTTGATCTGTACCACTGGTACCGGCTGGATTATCTGGCAAAGGACCTGGATCGAGCAGACCTCCAGCTGGAAATCTCAGTTCTCAATGCGCGTGAAGCCGGCCCGTTGAAAGCCGAGGTGGCGGCGATGCGCAGCAACTTTGCGTACTGGATACTCAAGCCCTCGCAAGGTGTGGCCCTGGTCGAACAGGCGCTTCGCGATTCGCCGGACGGACATGAATGTACTCAAAGCACCGCAATATTTGGGTGGGGGCCTTTGTGCCAGATGCTAGGAGAAGTAAAACGGGGCGAACGCTTAATTTGGGACCGCATGGCAGATCGACGGCACAACAATCCAAGTTCCCAGGCCCGGCTCATGCAGTCTCTGTGTATAGCCTATTGGCCCGAGGCGGAAATGCGAAAGCTGCAACAGTCTGCTTCCAGACTGCTGCAGATCAGTCTTGAATACGAGCTTTCATGGAGCCACTCGTTTGCTCGCTATTTCCTCGGTCTCATCCATTACGAACGAAACGAGCTGAATGAAGCAGTGGCGCAGTTGGAAATCATCGTCGGAAAACCTTATCTCTTCCCAATCCAGAACGTAACCCACTGTTCATTTCTGCTGAGCCTTTCTTACCAGGCGTTGGGGTTACCGGATCAGGCTCGCCAGGTTGCAGAATCGATTGCAAAGCTCACCTTTGAGCGCGGGAACCAGTTGTTCATCGATCTTGCAGAGGCATTCCAGGCCGATCTCGATTTACTCCAGGGGCGTATCGCACAGGCAGACCAATGGGCCAGGGCCTTCGTGGTACCTGCCCCTCATGGCATGCAGCGATTTTTCAATGCCGAGCTGACCGCCATCAGAGTCATACTGGCCCGGAACACTCCTCAGAGCCTAAAGTCAGCCGCTGAGCAGCTCGATTCGATGCACAAGCTCCTGGGTCGAATCCACCATCGACGGTTAATAATCGACATACTGGGGATGAAAGCGCTTCTGACTGATGCCCTGAACCAGGAATCAACTGCTTTCGAAAAGTTAAGCGAAGCGCTGACTCTGGCAGAACCGGGCGGTTTCATTCGTCCCTTTCTGGATCTGGGTTACCAGATGGCCGACCTTTTGAAACGTCTGACGGAACAAAAACCCGATTTAAAATATGCTGGGCGAATCCTTGCTGCCTTCAGCAATGAAGAGACCGCAATGGGGCTGAATGGGTCTGATGATCAAAGTGTGCACCGATCATTTTTATCTAACCAGGCTCTGGTTGAGCCCCTGACAAACCGCGAGATCGAGATCCTATTGATTCTTCCAAAAGGATTAAGTAACCAGGAAATTGCTGAAAGGCTATTCATTTCACCCGAAACTGTCAAAAGACACCTGTACAACATTTACCAAAAGTTTGATGTAAAAAATCGTCAACAGGCGATTGTCAAGGCCAAATCCCTGGGGATACTGTAACCGCTTTCACCAGCTCTCCGTTTCTATCACTTTAGTTCCCAATCACCATCTCCTGATCATAAAATTACAACTTTTTTACAACTTTTGGGGGATGACATTGCCCACTCTCAGGAAGTAATCCTGTCTATAAGTTCAAATCAGACGAACTATCGGTGCAATCAGAGAGAGGAGAAGGGCATGTCAAAATCACAATCCTGGAAGAATCTGAAATTCGAGGCACCAGCCTCCTATCGGATCCGTGCGCAAGGCCACCTTGATGACAGCTGGTCTGACCGGTTGGGCGGCATGGTCCTCACCCGTGCTTTTACAGCGAATAAGCAACCGATGACGATTCTGATCGGTCACCTGAAGGATCAGGCTGCCCTGAGCGGTGTCCTGAATGCACTCTACGACCTGCATTTGCCGGTGATTTCGGTGGAGTTCCTGGATGAGAAATAGAAAACTTTAAAGCATTTTGAAATATGACCAAATATTCTTAACCTTAAATGGTAATTTTTGCCACATTAAAGGAGAAAACCAATGCAAGGGATATCCAAATTTCTTGACCCGAAAAAAAGGACCAAAGTACTGGTGATGACGCTTCTGGTCATGATGTTTGCTGCCTGCGAGAGCCAACGCAACGAATACGCTGAGCCGCCGCCGCAAAAGGTGACCGTAGCGCAGCCCGTGCAGCAGGAAGTTACTAATTACCTGGAGTTTACCGGAACCACTCGAGCCGTTGAAGAGGTGGAGGTCAGAGCCCGCGTTTCCGGCTTTCTGCAAAGCATGCATTTCACCCCCGGAACCAATGTCGCAAAAGGTGATTTGTTGTTTGTGATTGATCCCCGGGAATACCAGGCCGAACTGGATGCCGCTGATGCTGAGCTGGGAAGTGCATACGCTCAGGTCAAGAGAGCTGAGACCGAGCATAAACGGGCTAAAAGATTATTCGATCAAGGAGCGGGCGCCGAAAAAGACGTGGTCAAATGGCGTGGCGAGCGTGATATCGCCCGGGCCGGCGTCGCACGGGCCAAGGCCAAAGTTAATCGGGCCAAACTGGATTTGAGCTACGCTAAGGTTACGGCCCCCCTCAGCGGACGCATCAGCCGCAATATGGTGGACATCGGTAATCTGGTGGGTGAAAACGAGCCGACACTGCTGGCAACGATTATCGATTACGACCCGATGTATGTTTATTTTAACATCAACGAGCGCGACTTCCTCCGGGTAATGACCATGTACCGTCAAAGAGTCAAGGACAAGGATTTCAATCCCGCCGAAGAATCCGATATCAATGCCGAAATCCCGCTTTTTCTGGCTCTCACCAATGAGGAAGGTTATCCGCATCAAGGCATCGCTGATTATTCGGCAAGCAAAGTGGATCCGGGGACCGGTACGCTGCAGTTACGGGGTATTTTTCAAAATCCAGGCGTTACACCGGTGCTGGTGCCCGGGTTTTTCACCCGTCTGCGCATGCCCATCGACAAGCAGGCCAATGCGCTGCTGGTTTCCGAACGTGCCATTGGTGCCGATCAGAGCGGTGACTTTGTCCTGACAGTCAACAGCGAAAATGTGGTCGAGAAACGGTTGATTCGCATGGGTCAACTGGTGGACGGACTGCGGGTGATCGAAGAAGGGTTAGAGCCCAACGAAGTGGTGGTCGTCAAAGGCATCCAGCGGGCCCGTCCCGGAGCCAAGGTGGATTCCAAGTCGATAGAAATGACGACGCTCACGGCCTCCGCCCTGAAAAAAGAAAAGGAAGCTAAAAAAGATATGACGACGATCAGGTCAGAAAATCAGGAAAATGAAAAAGGGACTGAAACTGTAGAAAAGAAATTGAAGATTGAAGATTGAAGATTTGTGGAATCGCTCGGCTCTTTCATTTGAATATTTTAAAATTGATAGGATTCCATAATTCGTCATTCGTCATTCCCAAACGGGGGTTTATCATGATATCCAAATTTTTCATCGAACATCCCATATTTGCCAGTGTCATATCTATCATCATTGTAATCGCCGGATCGGTCTCCATTGGATTGTTGCCCACCGCCAAGTTTCCTGAAATTACACCACCGACAGTAGAGGTCAGTGCTAATTATCCGGGTGCCGGTGCCGCCGTTGTAGCAGAAACGGTTGCCGCCCCGATTGAGCAGGAAGTCAACGGTGTGGAGAATATGATCTACATGTCCTCCACCAGTGCCAGTGACGGTTCCTACAAACTGACGGTGACCTTCGAGGTCGGAACGGACCTCGATATGGCCCAGGTTCTGGTACAGAACCGATCCAAGCTCGCCGAGCCGAAACTGCCCGAGGAAGTTCGGCGCGAGGGTGTCAAGGTCAAAAAAAAATCGCCGAATATCATACTGATTGCGTCTCTGTTTTCCTCCGACGGCCGCTATGACGAACTTTTCATGAGCAACTATGCCACCCTGCGTCTGCGCGACACCATAAGCCGCATCAAAGGTGTTGGTGACGTCACGATATTCCCGGCCAGCGACTACAGTATGCGAATCTGGCTCGATCCGAATCAGATCAAATCGCGCAATCTGACCACCAATGAGGTGGTAGCTGCTATCCGGGAGCAAAACGTTCAGGTGGCCGCCGGTCAGATCGGCCGGCCGCCGGTGCCCCAGGGGCAAAATTTTCAATACCCCGTCAACGTATTCGGCCGTCTTTCGGAAATCGAACATTTCGAGGATATTATCATCAAAACGGCCAGGGGCGGCCGTGTCACACGTCTTAAGGATGTCGCCCGGATTGAACTTGGCGGCAAAACTTACGACATTACCTCGCGGCTATCGGGCGCACCGTCGGCCAGTATTGCGATCTACCAGCTGCCCGGTTCCAACGCTTTGGAGGTATCGGGTGATGTCCGGACAGCGATGAAGGAGATGAGCGCTTTTTTTCCGCAAGGTCTTGAATACTCCATTCCCTATGACACGCCCATGTTTGTGGAGGCTTCCATCAAACAGGTGTTACCGACCCTGATCGAAGCAGCGGTTCTGGTGGCGCTGGTACTTTTTCTATTTTTGCAGAACTGGCGCGCGACCCTGATTCCGGCGGTGACCATCCCGGTTTCGCTGATCGGCACTCTGGCGGTCCTGCTGGCCGCTGGTTTTTCACTTAACATGCTGACGCTGTTCGGCCTGGTGCTGGCCATCGGTATCGTGGTGGATGATGCGATTGTGGTGGTAGAGGCCACCACGGCGCATATGGAAAAAGGGCTCAACCGCAGGGAGGCGGCCATTAAGGCCATGGAAGAGGTTTCCGGGCCGGTTATCGCGACCACGTTGGTGCTTCTGGCCGTGTTCGTACCGGCGGCTTTTTTGCCCGGCATTACCGGCCAGCTGCAACGGCAGTTCGCCATGACCATTGCCATAGCCACCCTGTTCAGCACCATCAATGCCCTGACCTTGAGTCCCGCCCTTGCGGGCTTGGTGCTGAAGCTGCCGCCGGAAAAGAAAAATTTTTTCTTTCGGGGATTTGACAAATTTTTCCAGAAAACCGGCAACGGCTACACGACTTTGGTCAAAACCCTGGTACGCCGCAGTGCCATCGCGCTGCTTCTGGCGCTGGGCTTGATCGGTCTCACCGGCTGGCAGTTCGCTCAATTGCCCACCGGCTTTTTGCCCATCGAGGATCAGGGATATCTGCTGGTCTCCGTCCAGCTGCCGGATTCAGCTTCCCAGGAGCGCACCGGTGAGGTGCTGGACCGGGTCGATGCGGTGCTTCAAGAAACCGAGGGCATCAAAGACTGGGTAACCTTCGGAGGGTTCTCAATGATCGACAATGCCAATCTGCCCAATATGGCAGTGGTTTTCGTCACTTTTATTCCCTGGGGGGAGCGTGAAACACCCGAGCTCAGCCAGGAGGCCATTCTGGCCAACATCAGCCGACAGTTCAGCGAAATCGAGGAGGCCATTGTCTACCCCTTTTTACCACCGCCGGTCGAGGGGCTTGGCGTCGGCAACGGGTTTCAGATGCAGCTTGAGGACCGAGGCGGTGTCGGCTTGCAGGAATTGAACAAGATGGCCCGGGAGCTTATTCAGGACGGTAACGCTCAGACCGGTCTCAGCAGCTTATACTCCACCTTTAGACCCAACATGCCCCAGCTGTTCGCCGAGGTAGATCGGGTCAAAGCCAAGAAACTGGGGATTCCGTTAAGCGAAGTCTTTGGCACCCTGCAGGCATATCTGGGCTCGGTTTATGTTAACGATTTCAATAAGTTCGGACGCACCTGGCAGGTTACAGCCCAGGCCGACCACCAGTTTCGAGTTGAAGCCGATGATATCTTAACCCTTGACGTCCGCAACAACGACGGTGAGATGGTGCCGATCGGAACCCTGGTTGACGTGGATCGAATCGTAGCGCCCCAGGTGATTCTGCGTTACAACCTTTATCCGGCCGCTTCCATCAATGGCCTGCCTGCACCGGGCTTCAGTTCCGGTGATGCCTTGAAGGTAATGGAGAAGCTGGCCGACAGCAAGCTGCCTTCCTCCATGGGATATGAATGGACCGGAGTGTCTTTCCAGGAAAAAAAGGTCGGTTCGGAAGCCATCATGGTCTTTGGCCTGGCGATCGTCCTGGTTTTCCTGATACTGGCCGCCCAGTACGAAAGCTGGGCCAACCCGGCGGCAGTCATCATGGTGGTGCCGCTGGCGGTACTGGGAACCGTGGTGGCATTGCTGTTAAAGGGTACCGACAACAACGTCTACACCCAAATCGGCATCGTGCTGCTCATTGGTCTGGCCAGCAAAAACGCCATTCTGATCGTTGAGTTTGCCATGGCGGAGCGGGAAAAAGGCAAGGGGTTTGCAGAAGCCGCCATTGAAGCCGCCAGTCTGCGCTTCCGTCCCATCCTGATGACCGCAATTTCTTCCATTGTCGGCTTCCTGCCGCTGGTGATCGCCTCCGGTGCGGGTGCTGCCAGTCAGCAGGCCATCGGTGTCGCCGTGGTGGGCGGCATGGTAGCCGCTACGGTCATGTCTCTGTTGTTTACGCCGGTGTTTTATGTCGTGATGCAGCGGTTAGGCGGGCAGCGCAAAAAGAAGCCGGAAAAAGAGCAAATGATCTCGGCCGATGCTAAGCCGGCGTTACAAAAATGAGCCATTTAGCAGTTTGTGTAACATTCCATTTGAGATTTTTTTCTCAAATAGGATAAATCCGTAAATCCTCTCCCGGACGAGAGTGCGCTCAAAACACACTGATTATGCAATCAATGAGGAGGGCTTTATGAAAATTATCATCAAAACGACATATTAAGAAATATCTGTATTTTAAAACTGATTTTGTCATTTAACTGAGAATTGAAAATCTTTTGTGAAATAATCTTTAATTTATCTGTTGGGAGAAAAATCATGAAAATAGCATCGGCAATAATTTCGTTTGCTCTTCTTACCGCTCTGATACCCGCAACAGTTTCAAGCGAAGTTGTAACAATAGTTTCGGATTGCTGGAAACCTTACATCTGCGGTCCTGAAGCAGGTAAAAACGGTATTGCGGTCGATATATGCATGACCGTTTTTAAAAAAGCAGGTTATAAACTTAAATTTAAAGAAGTTCCCTGGAAAAGAGCGATTGTTGATACAAAAAAAGGGAAATATAATGCCATTATATGTGCCACGAAAAATGATGCCCCCGGGTTTATCTATCCTGAAGAACCTATCGCTGTTCAGAAAACCTGCTTTTATACTGATCAAAGCAGCAGTTGGAAATATGAAAATATTAACTCACTGAAAGGTATAATACTCGGAGTCATCGGCGGTTATCATTATTCGGAACAGCTTGACAAATATATCGAAAAGAATCTCAATACCGGAAAAGTACAGGCCACACACAGCAAAAATCCGCTAAAAAGCAATGTTCTTATGCTGAAAAATCAGAGAATTTCAGCTCTGATTGAAGATCCTTCGGTTATGCAATATTACATTTGGCAGAACAAAGAAGCGGGTCTGAGAGAAGCAGGATGTGCTTCCGAAAAAGTAAAATTATACATTCCTTTTTCTCCCGAAAATTCAAAATCGGAAATATATGCAAAAATATTAAGCGACGGTATAAGAGAATTAAAAAAAACAGGTGAAATGAAGCGTATTTACGAATCATACGGTGTTGAATGGCAAGAATAACTCTATAAAAAATGGCCCGAGCTCACAGAGCAAAAATAGTATAAAAAGGCATCATCAGAACAATGAAAAATTCAGACGCTTTCAAGCATCACTCAATTTCCAAAAGGCTTTCATTGGGTTTGATAATCACCCTTATAGTGGTTGCCAGCATCAGTCTGGTCGTAAATTATATTCTTTCCTCCCAAAAAGCCAGGGCCGAATTGGAAATAAAAAGTAATGAATACATAGCTGCTTTAACTGATACCCTGAGGCTTCCAATTTGGGAGTATAATGAAGAAGCGATAAAAACAATCGGTGTATCATATTTTCAGAATGAGTTTGTAGCTCAGCTATTGGTAGAGGGGCCAGACGGCCTGGTATTTTTCAAAAATGAAAAGCCTGATGAACAATCAGTAGTTTCTAAATCAAATGACATTTTGCATGATGGCCAATTTATTGGCCGTGTCCATATAGCGTTAGCATCAGGCTATTACAAGGCAGTTAATCGGCAGATTTTCTGGTCTTTCAGTCTAACGATCATTGTGATGATAGGTGCACTGCTGATTATGACCGGAATATTATTGAGGCAGTTTTTAAATAATCCAATGTCGCGTTTCATAGATATGGTCAACTCTTTTGCGGCTGGTCATTCTGATGCATTCAAAAAAGGAATCCCATACACTGAATTTATTGCCCTCGTCAACGTTCTCGATGAGATGGGCGACAAGCTTGAATCGCAGATGCGGTCGCTACAGCTAACGCAATATTCTGTTGATAGCAGTTCTGTGGCGATTTATTGGATTGATTTGGATGCTCATATCACATATGCGAATGACGCTGCAGTTCTAAGCACGGGATATTCCAAAGAAGAGTTAGAGCAAATATCGCTTACCCATATTGAATACGACTTGTCTCAAAACATCTGGCAAGAGCGATTTGAGGAATTGAAACACAAAGGTGCGTTAACTTTTGAATCAGTTCATCTTCGTAGAGATAACACCACTTTTCCGGTCGAAGTGACAGCCACATTCCTCAAGTTCGCTGAACGAGAATACATCTTTGCATTTGTATCTGACATCACCAGGCGCAAGCAGGCTGAGGAAGAGGTCAAAGAGTTGGCAGAACTCGAACAGTTCAGCAAATTGGCTGTGGGAAGAGAAAAAATAATGATTGAACTTAAAAAAGAAATTAATGAACTTCTACGAAGATTGGACGAGCCGGAGAAATATAAGATTGTCACCTAATTCGACGTATCATTACTAAAGCTAATTTTGGATTTTGTCTTCGATGGTATTCAAAAATATATGATCGAGTTAGACCGCTAAGACAAGCTAATTGATCCTTATAAATGGCCGGTTGGATCCCAAGTGTTAAGAGCAGCCAACCATGGCTATTACTTGATCGGCGAATTTAATCAACGGACAGGGAAATGTTGACTTGATTCTTTAGTATTTAATTTGAGAGGCAAATTTATGGCCCGATGGCTGTCAAAGAGTTTCAGAAAAGATTCCCGATCGTCTCAACTCGGATCAATCCAAAAGTTAAGCATTCTTATCATTTTAGCCTGCTGTTTCATTATGCTGGTGACCTTTCTGGCCGGGTTCGCTCTTGACCGGGTCAAAAAGAAAATTCAGGCCGATGTGGGCGACGCCCTGCAAATCGTTTTGCAAACCACCCAGGAGTCACTGAATATTTGGGTCGAATCCAATAAATTTCAGCTGACCCGTCTGGCCGAGGATCCGCGTCTCGTTTCTTTGACCGAACGCCAGTTGAGAGTATCCCGCAACAAAAGTGCATTGTTAAAAAGTGACGCTTTACAGGAATTGCGTGTATTTTTTCGGCTCCGAAAAAACCAGTCTGGGCAGGCTGGATTTTTTATTATCAGCCCGGATTACGTCAATATCGGCTCCATGCGCGATGGTAACATGGGGGCCAGAAATTTGATTGCCAACCAGGCATTGGATCTTCTCAACAGAGCATTTCAGGGTGAAGCCTTAATGGTGCCTCCCATATGGTCGGACATCCCTTTAATAACAGTTCTGGATGGTAAGAATAAAATGTCTCCGTCCATGTTTTTGGCTGCACCCATCAAAAACAAACAGGGCAGTGTGATTGCGGTGGTCACCCAGCGTATTGATCCTTCCAGGAATTTTACCCGGCTCATTCAGCTGGGACGAATCGGCAAAAGCGGGGAAACATATGCGTTTGGCCTTTACGGCAAACTGCTTTCTGAAAGCCGCTTTGATGAGGATTTGCGTAAAATCGGCATGATCGGCAAAGATGAAGAGAGCATTTTGTCCGTCAGCGTGCGGGACCCCGGCGGTGATATGACCAAAGGCTTCACGCCGTCAGTACCACGATACCAGCAGCCGCTGACCCTGATGGCTCAGCAGGCAACAAAGGGAAAATCCGGTTTAAATGTGGAAGGCTACCGGGATTATCGGGGTGTGCCGGTATATGGTGCCTGGTTATGGGATGACAATCTGGGTTTCGGTCTAACCACCGAAATCGATGAGGTGGATTCTCTCGGCCCTTATTACACCACACGTAAGGTAATCCTGACGGTGTTAGGTATTACGGTATTGCTGGCCCTGGGCTCTCTATTGTTTGCAGTGTTGATTGACGCAAGAGCGAACCGGGCAATGCAGAAGTCCCATGACGAACTGGAAATCCGAGTAGAAGAAAGAACAGCGGCGCTGAGCAAAGAAGTAACTGAGCGCAAGCGGACGGAAGAGGCCCTGCGAGAAAGCACAGCGACTGCCCGGGGGCTGCTGGATGCATCGAAGGAATCTCTTCTTCTCCTGGATAAAGAGGGCATCATTATCGCGGTAAACCAGACAGCCGCGCGCAGATATCAGCAAACACCGGAAAAACTCATCGGAATCAACCGGTTTGATGCCTTACCTCAAAATCTGCGTGAATCCAGAAAAGCCCATTTTAGCAAGGTCCTGCACACCGGTAATCCAGTAGATTTTGAGGATGTTCGGGACGGAATGGTTTTTCACAATTTTTATTATCCGGTTCAGGATAAGACCGGCGCTATAATGGGGGTTGCCATCTTTGCCCAGAAAATCACGGAACGTAAAATGGCTGAGGAAGCCCTCAAGGAGCGCGTCGAGGAATTAGCCGACATGCGGCTGGCCATTTTGAATATGATGGAAGATCTTTCGAATGCCCAAGCCAAAGCCGAGGAGGCCAACGCGGCTGCGCGTGGGCTCCTCGACGCCACCCAGGAATCCCTTCTCCTGTTGGATATAGAGGGTATTATTATTGCGATCAACCAGACCGCCGCGCTCAGACTCCAAAAAACCCCCGCAGAACTTACCGGAACCAATATTTTTGACCTTTTACCTCAAAATTTACGTGAGTCCAGAAAAGCACATTTTAACAAGGTTCTGCAAACCGGCATTCCTGAGAAATTTGAGGATGTGCGGGAGGGGATGATTTTGGACAGCACTCATACTCCACTTCAAGATAAGAACGGTGATAATATCGGCCTGGCGGTCTTTGCTCAGGATATCACCGAACGTAAAAGGGCTGAGGAAGCGCTCAGAGAAAGTGAAATTAACCTGCGTACAATTTTCGAAAATTCTCCGTTGGGCATGACTCACCACAGTAAGGACGGCACCATTATTAACTGCAATTATAAATTTGTTGAATTGATGGGGTCTTCACGCGATAAACTCATCGGATTTAATTCTCAGAAACATAGCCCCAATAAAGAAGCCCGCCAGGCATTAATACGCGCCTTAGCCGGAGAAACAGCCGTATACGAAGGCGATTTTACTTCTGCAACCGGCGGTAAAACACTACCAGTGAGAATTTCATACAATCCAACCGAACCGGGCAATCCTCACACAGAAGTTATATCAACTTGTGAAGACATCACCGATCGTAAGCAAATGGAGGCAGAACTGATTCTGGCAAAACAGGTGGCCGATGACGCTAACCAGGCCAAAGGTGATTTTGTTGCCAACATGAGCCACGAGATCCGTACCCCCATGAATGCCGTCATCGGTATGGCCCACCTTGCTCTGAAAACTGAGCTAAATCCCAAACAAAAAGACTACCTGCAAAAGATCCAGTCTTCAGCCGCATCGCTGTTAGGCATCATCAACGACATTTTGGATTTTTCAAAAATCGAAGCCGGCAAGCTGGATATGGAATCTGTGGAGTTCAATCTGGACGATGTGCTTGATAATCTAGCCAACCTTGTAACAGTCAAGTCCCAGGAAAAGAAGGATCTCGAAGTCCTTTTTAACACAGCGGGGGAGGTTCCTAAATTTCTTGTTGGTGACCCACTGCGGTTTGGACAAATTTTAATCAATTTAGCCAACAATGCGGTGAAGTTCACCGAATCCGGGGAAATCATCGTCTCCTCTGAATTGGCCAGCCAAAATGAAGACCAGGTGACATTGAAGTTTTCGATACGCGATACCGGCCTTGGCATGACTGAGGAACAAGCTGCCAAGCTGTTTCAACCGTTTACCCAAGCAGACTCGTCAACGACCCGGAAATATGGTGGTACAGGATTGGGGCTGACGATCAGCAAACGCTTGGTGAATATGATGGGTGGAGATATCTGGGTGGAAAGTGAGCCCGGGCAGGGCACCACCTTCAGTTTTACCGCCAACTTTGGTCTGGTAAAGGGAAAGGCTGAAAAACTTTTTGTGCCCGTGGCGGATCTAAAAGGGATTAAGGTTTTGGTGGTAGATGACAATTTCTCCTCAAGGCAAATATTGAAAGATATCTTGGAGTCTTTTACCTTTGAGGTTGAATCGACCGCTTCTGGTGAGGAAGGCTTGACTGAATTTGAAAGCGCCGCCGCCATAGACCAACCCTATGATCTGGTTATCATGGACTGGAAGATGCCGGGAATGGACGGCATCGAAGCCTCCAAGCGCATCAAAAATCATACAAATATAGACAAGGTACCCCCCATTATCATGATCACCGCATATGGTAGCGAAGAGATTATGCATCAGTCCGAACAACTGAGGCTGGAAGGCTTGCTTTTCAAACCCGTCAGCCCTTCTGTGCTGTTTGATAGCATTATGCATGCAATGGGCGAAGATGTTCATGTAATATCCCCTGGTGACCACAACAAAGAGCAGGTGGCTGATGATTTGGCTGGCATCCATGGGGCCCGGGTGCTTTTGGTAGAAGATAATGAAATCAACCAACAAGTTGCACAGGAAATCCTTGAAAGTGCAGGGCTCATTGTTTCCCTGGCAAATAATGGTGAGGAAGGAGTTAAAGCTGTTAAGGAAAAGGATTATGACGTAGTTCTGATGGACATTCAGATGCCGGTGATGAATGGCTACGAAGCCACGAAGGCAATTCGGAAGTGGGAAGGCGGAATGCGGAATGAAGAAAAAGAGCTGAAAGCTCAAGGCTCAAGGCTAAAGGCAGATGACAGAGGTCAGAGAACAGATGGTAGAGAACAGTCACCAGATGACGGAATCCAAGCCTCCAACCTCCAACCTCCAACCTCCAACATCCCAATCATTGCAATGACCGCTCATGCCATGGCCGGTGATGAGGATAAAAGTTTGAAAGCCGGCATGAACGGCCATGTCGCGAAGCCTATTGACCCGGACCAGCTGTTTTCGACGTTGCAGAAATGGATAAAACCGATTGAGGAACGATCCCAGGTTCAACAACCGGAAGCTCCAGTCGAATGTCCTGAATCTAAGAAGGCTGTGACGGAAGAAAATGAGCTTCCGGAATATCTACCAGGATTTGACCTTGCAGCAGGTTTAGAGCGCTTACGAGGCAACAAACGTCTTTACCGAAAACTTCTGCTTGATTTTGGGGCAAATTATGGTGGGGCTGCCACTGAAATCAGCGAGGCTTTAGAAACCAAAGATTTTAAGCAGGCCCACAGTTTGGTGCATAACCTAAAAGGACTGGCGGGAAATCTGGAAGCCACAAACCTTCAGGCGGCTGCAGTGGAACTGGAAAAACTTGTTAGAGGGCAGACTGAGAAGATAACCTCTGATAAGGAACTGAAGCGGAAATTTGTAGAACTGGAAAATGCGATCCAGCATGCTTTGGATGCAGTTGGAACTTTAGGCCCCACAGCTGATAAGAAGACCATTGCAAGCAATAAAGAGGCGATTGCATCAGTGCCTCCCGAGCTAATACAGAAGGTAAATGAAAGCATCAAAACGGCTGTCCAATTGGGGGATGTGATGAAAATTAAATCAATAGCTGAAGAGTTGAAGTCCGAATCCGATGCCATGGCACCCTTCTGCAACGAATTGGTTCAATTGGCAGAGGATTTTGATTTCGACGGCATTCAAAAACTAATGCTCGAATTAAACATCTAAATCAATACGATATTAGGGTGTTAGGTGTGCCAGCCACTATACCTCCTCATCTACGCCATACTGCACCAGCCGAAGGAGGCGATTTATGAAAACAAAGGTTAGCTTTGTCGAGGAAATAATTTGCAAATTACCTATTAAAGAAAGGAGTTTAAAGATGAAAAACACAACTTTCCGATCAAAACTGATAATGGTCGTTTGGATCTCAGTCGCGTTATTTGGCACGACGTCTGTGTCTGCTGCGCAAGATTATATGCAAACACCGATCATTTTAAAAGCCAAGGATATCCTGCCGAAAGACCTGCTTCAGGGGGAGAATTACAAGGTTGAAAACCAAGTTAAGAATGACGGAGTTTTCAATATCTACCAGTTGAACACAGATTACGGTCAGATCACCGTGGAAAGCGATTCCATCCTGACGATTCGAATTGCTGAACTAAAAGCTTTGAAAGCGATGGAAGAATTGCAACGCTCGGAAGCTTTTGCAAAGGCAGTCGGAGGCACTGTTACGGGGACAGTTAAGGGCGCAGGCAAATTGGTGACATCACCCATTGAGACCAGCAAAAACATTGCCAAGGGGACCGGGCGTTTTGTAAGCAATCTTGGTCGCTCCTTTTTCAGTGATGATCCGGACCAGGACAATGCGATGTCTGTCGCGCTCGGATATGACGCCACAAAGCGGAATTACGCCTACGAATTCGGCATAGACCCCTATACCCATTATGAACCGGCAATGAGCCGCCTGGGTGAGATCTCCCGCGCTTCGACTGCCGGTGGCCTGGCACCCAAAGTTGCCCTGGCAGCGGTCGGCGGTGCTGTGGCCACGGGGGTGAGCATCGGTGTCAGCGCAGAGGGGATGCGGCAGCTGGTTCGGGACAAATCCCCGGGTGAATTGTATAAAATCAATGAAAAGAAGCTTGAACAAATGGGGCACGAAACAAAGCTGGTTGAAGCCTTTTTGAACAATCACACCTACAATCCCCAGGAAGAAACTCTATTGGTAGGCGCATTGGAGAGTATGAAAAATGTGAAAGGGCGTGATGCGTTTATTGCATTGGCCAGTCTTGCCAATGATGAAGATACGGCGGTTTTTTATCGACTCTCCGCTCAAATGATGGAGGCCTACCATGTAAATGTAGCGCCTGCGATTCGCATTTGGAACATTGGCGGAAATCTGCGTCTTCAGAAGAAAGATGGGACCTTTATCTTGCTGCAGCCGTTGGATCATATGTTCTGGACAAAAGATGTCCAACGTGCTTTGGAAGTCGCTGACAGCGATCTGAAAAAAACACCGGAGGTCTCTGGCAAAGAGTGGTGGATTTCAGGCAAGGTCGATCAAAAAGTCGGTGAGATGCTCAAATCGGCCGGTTGGAAAGTTCAAGAAAACGCGAATGATATTCTGTTCAAGAAAAAGAAATAAGGAAAATCCAAATGCCGGTTGCAAATGAAGTCATACTCGAACCTGCCGAGTTCAGTTTCAGTCGCACGGCTGAAAATGGCTTGATGGTAATACTCAAGGGGCACTGGATTCAAGAACGAAAACGGCCTCCAATTACTGAAATTCTGAGTCAATTGAACTCCGGTTCCCAGGTTCGAACCGTTGCTTTCGATTCAAAATCGCTTGCAGATTGGGACAGCACCTTGCTGACCGTTCTGACGAAGATAGTGAGTCAATGCAGAGAAAAGAAAATCAGAATCAATATAAAAGGATTGCCTACGGGCGCCCAGCGAATGTTGAAACTGGCTTTTGCTGTGCCTGAAAAAAAAGGTGCCCGTAAAGAGTTTGCGCGTGAGCATCTGGTCGTTCGAATTGGAGGCTATGGGATCAACGCCGTTTTGTCTTCCGGTGAAATGCTGGCATTTCTTGGCGAGGCCTTTGTTGCTTTTCTCAAATTTCTCATCGGTAAAGCCCGTTTTAGACGCTCTCACTTAATCCTCTATATTCAGGAAGCCGGCGCCCAGGCCCTTCCGATCGTAACCCTCATCAGTGTTCTGGTAGGCCTTATTCTGGCTTTTGTGGGTGCTGTCCAGCTCAAAATGTTTGGCGCCCAGATCTATGTGGCCAACCTTGTCGGATTGGCCATGGTTCGCGAGATGGGGGCAATTATGGTCGGAATTATCATGGCCGGCCGGACCGGCTCGGCCTATGCCGCCCAAATCGGCACCATGCAGGTCAACGAAGAAATTGATGCGCTGAAAACCATGGGTATCTCGCCGATGGAATTTTTAGCGCTGCCGCGCATGATGGCGTTGGTATTGATGATGCCCTTGCTTTGCATCTACGCCGATTTTATGGGCATCCTCGGTGGATTGATCGTCGGGTCGGTATGCTGGATATATCTGTAGTGCAGTATTTCAATCAGACCCGGGCAGCTCTTGACCTCACCCAATTTGGCATTGGAGTTTTCAAAGCCGGTATCTTCGGTATCCTCATTGCCGTCACCGGCTGTTTAGAGGGGATACGGTGCGCCCGCAGTGCTTCTGCGGTGGGTGATGCCGCGACCGCCGCGGTGGTATCCGGGATTGTATATATCATCGTGGCCGATGCGTTAACGACCCTCATCTGCAACGAACTCGGGATATAGGGAATGACGAATGATGATTGACGAATGACGAATTAAGGAATTTTACACGAATTCTAACCAACAATGGATAAGCGTGTATATCCGTAATTTAAACACCTTGCGTATGGCGAGCCAGGGTGGTCGGCCCCACTTTGATTTTGCCATATACTGATGTAGTTTCACACGAGGGTCCGGTATTTACTGACACCTGACACCTGACACCTGAAACCAGTAACAGACTTAATCTATGGCAAATGCAATCATCTTTGCTGTGTCCAACGAAACAGATTTTCGATATTGAATGATTATGACTATTCAAGACAACAAATTAATAGATAACAAAGCAAAAGCTTCGATAGAGGTAAATGACCTGACGATGGCGTACGGAAGTTTTGTGCTTATGCAGGATTTGAACTTTACCATCAACAAGGGCGATATTTTTATCATCATGGGTGGCAGCGGTTGCGGCAAGAGCACCCTGATGAAGATGATGATAGGGCTAAAGGAGCCCGCCAAAGGGAAGATCTTATACAATGGCGAAAGTTTTTGGGATGCCGACAAGCAAAAAAGAGATCATCTTAGCCGGCGTTTTGGTGTTTCTTATCAGAGTGGCGCCTTGTTAAGTTCCATGACGCTGGCTCAGAATGTGGCCCTTCCGCTGGAAGAATACACGGATTTCAGCCCGCAAGATATTAAAGAAATGATTGCTCTGAAATTGTCGCTGGTTGGACTGGCAGGTTTTGAAGACTATTTCCCCTCGGAAATCAGCGGCGGTATGCAGAAGCGGGCAGCTCTGGCGCGGGCCATCGCGCTGGATCCCGACTATCTTTTTTTTGATGAACCATCTGCAGGACTTGACCCGGTCAGTGCCAAGCGTCTGGATGATCTGATACTGGAACTGCGGGACAGCATGGGTGCAACGGTCATCATTGTGACCCATGAGCTGGCAAGCATATTTGACATTGGCAATAACTCGGTTTTTCTAGATACAACCAAAAAGACTCAGGGAGCAGTGGGAAATCCCAAAGAACTGCTAGCCAACAGCCGAGATCCTGAGGTTCGTCAATTTTTAACCCGCGGAAAGGGCAACTAGTTTTGGAGGTGTTACCATGAAACAGGCAAGCAAAACCCTAATTGGAATATTTATTATCGGCGCTGTGGCTTTAGCAGTGGCCGGCGCGATCATTTTCGGATCCGGTCGGTTTTTTAAAAAGGCCAATCTGTACGTAATATATTTCAGCGGTTCGGTAAAAGGCCTGCAAGTGGGGGCTCCGGTATCTTTCAGAGGCACTATAACAGGCGAAGTGAAAGAAATTATTACAGTGTTTGATTATAGCGATTTGTCCTTGCTTATACCGGTGATAATAGAATTGGATCTAACCAAATTTGCAGTTATCGCATCCGAACAAAAACGCGACCATTTGGATTTGTTGATCGAAAAAGGTCTTCGAGGCCGACTTGAGATTCAAAGTTTAGTCACCGGTCAGCTATTAATAGACTTCGATTTTTATCCGGACAGCCCGGCAAATTTACTTGCAAAAAATCTGTCAGAATTAAATCTCGATTTTAAGGAATTACCGTCTATTGAAGGCGATATACAAAAATTTATAAAGAAAATTGAAGACCTTCCCATAGGAAAAATTGCAAACGAAGCATACGGATTGATAGTAGATTTCAGACAATTAATAAAATCCCCCGACATTACCGAAAGCCTTGCGACTCTGAACAAAACCCTTAAAAATGCAGATAAATTTATTAAGCATTTGGATGAGCAGGTTGATCCACTGGCCACAAACACTTTGGGTGCTATTGAAGACGCACGGCTCTTGGTGAAAAACACAGATCAGCGAGCCCAACCGGCCATAAAGAGTATTCGCAAGGCGGCGGAAGAGGCCATACTTTCACTGCGTCAGGCTAAAAAAACCCTTAAAACAGCGGATGACGTCATGGCCGAGCGATCACCGTTAAGACTGGATCTCTCGGATACACTCAATGAGATAGCCGATGCTGCCAGGGCGGTCCGGATATTAGCCGAGTACCTTGAACAAAACCCGGATGCCCTTTTGAGGGGAAAATGACAGGTCGCTTAGCAGCGCCTTATCGATATTTTGTTATCGATGTGGATTGAACAGTTTTATTTTATTGTTATCCATGAACTAATTTTTCACGCGGCTTTTAAGCTGTTGGAGGTGCCTTATGAATTCATTTACTTTTCAATACAAAATTACATTTTTAGCCATTGCCCTTTTAATTTTGACCGGCTGTCTGGGGGCCAAAGGTCCGTCCCAGCAGACAAAATTTTACGTCTTAAATTCGCTGTATAGTCTTGAAAAAATAGAGACGCCGGTCGCAAAAACGCCGAACATTACAATCGGTGTCGGACCGGTCGATCTACCCAAATATATTAACCGGCCTCACATTGTCACCCGCGCCATTCAGAATGAGATTCAAATCGAGGAATTCGAGAGATGGGCCGAGCCAATTGACAGTAATTTTTTTCGGGTGCTGGCAGACAATTTATCGATTCTGCTCCAAACGGACAATATCGTGTCTTTCCCGGCCAAGCGCTCAACCAAGGTCGATTACCAGGTAGCCGTCACTGTCACGCGGTTTGACGGTGTTGTCGGCAAAAATGCCCTGTTGCGGGCGCGCTGGTCGATTTACGGTGAGAATGGAGAAAAAAAGCTTATAAGCAAGCATTCGGTTTACAAACAACCAGTCAATGGTGAAGAATTAAAGGATCTGGTTTCAGCCCAAAGCCTCGCTCTGGCTCATTTTAGTTATGATATTGCGCAAGCAATTGCATCGTTTGAAAACTAAGGAGGTGTTTTATGAAAACATTTATGTCTATTGGAGGAAAAAATTGAAGCAGGCTTCCAATCGCTCACTGCCGAATCACAGCCGCTTGTAAAGTAGGCAGTTTTTTTCCTCCTTTTTAGGGATGTTGTCACCCCGTCATGAGGCATTGTCTTCTGGTGTTATTATTTAATAATTGCAACAAGATTGATAGTCGTTAGTTTCTCAATCTATCTGCAAATCAGTGATATTTGGTTTTGCTGTCCCCCTTCTAAATCATAAGTGCTCAAAATAGGATGATTCCACTTTGGAAGAATTGGAAACCACGGATAAAAAATTTCATGGTTTAGTATCTGCCCCTCATATGTGAAAAATCAGAGAATTAGAACGGTTAGAGGGGCGGTGGTCGTTGACGTTCATAAATTGATGAGGTCTAGTAAATTATGAGCAAAAACACGTTCCGGCTTAAATTTGATTCTCCGACTGTTGAACAGGAATTTATACAGCACTACCACGGGAAATCCCTTTGGCAGGCTCGCTTGGCCTTGTTGATGGGCGCGGGACTCTTTGGGAGTTACGGCTACCTGGATACCTATATAATTCCAGATACAGTTATTACTGCATGGATTATCCGCTTAGTGGTCTGTTCTATTATACTAATATCCTTCGCTCTCACCTATGTTCATCGTTTACAAAAGCACTTTCAACTAATTACATGTCTTCCCGGTGCCATAACGGGGCTTAGCCTCTTGATCATTATAGGCTTTGCCGGCATGGAGGCGGGGGCCTACTATGTCGGGCTGTTGGTTATTATTGTCTGGATTGGAAATTTCTCAACTACACGATTTTTCGCAAGTTTTATTGCCTGCATGGCCATTTTATTTGGATTTTATTGGGTATTTACTGTTCACGTTAACATCCCCGGATTTTTGCTGTTGGACCACTCATATTTCATGTTTACGATACTTTTCATTTCCCTGTTTTCAAACTATAGCCTCGAAGCGTCCAACAGAAGAGAGTTCCTCTCAAATCGCGAGCGTGAGATTTCGATGGAAGCCAAGGTTGCCGAGCGCAAAAAAGCTGAAGAGGCGATACGCGCATCCGAGGAAAAGTCCCGTTTACTTTTGCAATCCGTCGGCGAGGGTATTTTTGGCGTGGACCTGGATGGAAAGGTGGCCTTTATGAATCCGGCGGCCAATCAGATGCTGGGTTACGGGCCCGAGGAGCTTATCGGCAAGGAAATCCACGAGAAAATTCACCATTCTCACGCGGACGGATCGGCGTATCCGAAAAGCGAATGTCCAATGTATTTAACCCGTGCTGACGGCACCGATCATCACATTGCCGACGAGGTGCTCTGGCGAAAGGACGGCTCGTCGTTCCCCGTCGAGTATACCAGCATGCCGATAAAGAAAGATGAGCAGGTCGTCGGTGCGGTCGTCACCTTTATGGATATCACCGAGCGCAAGCGCGCCGAGGAGATGCTAAAAGAGAGCGAGGAGACCTTACGAGAACAGACGATTCAATTTCGTACCATTTTTAAAAAATCGCCGGTGGGAATTCTTCATTTTGGGAAAGACGGTATAGTTTTAGACTGCAACGATAGACATGCCGAACTCATGGGGTCAACTCGTAAAAAAATTATTGGAATGAATTTATGGAAGGAAAGTAGAAATGATGAATTGCGTGTTGCCGTATCTGGCGCGCTTGCCGGTGAGCAAACCGTGTTTGAGGGAGAATATACTTCCGTCAGCGGGGGAAGAACCATAGTGATTCGATCTCTCTTTA